>OIIT01000532.1_pt1 | contig 9180 bp, 5 predicted proteins | sample 1583271 | NCBI WGS metagenome assembly OIIT01 (sample SAMN02675044, study PRJEB24791) | human gut metagenome, SKBSTL002 | isolation source: stool | host: Homo sapiens | place: USA | reverse complement strand
CTTGCTGTCGTCCGACAGTTTGAGGGAATCATCCGAAATGGGAACACGATGCGTTTTGTAATCTGTCACCCAAGTGTCAATAACTTCGCTGTCTGCATCGCGGATCGTCAGCGTAGCTCCCGGCAGCAGATTGCCCGCAATGTCCGTTTTGTCTATGTCAAGTACAGGTGCGTCCTGCATAATGACGGTGGTATCGTCGAGTTTTACCCAATCAGCGTCGGATTTCACATATACCTCATTGACCTGCTCTGTACCTTCCTGCACCAGCTTGAACACGATGCTTTCGGCTTCGGCATAGCCGTCCGGGGCACGAGTTTCGGTCATGGTGTACGCTTTTCCCAGCTCCAGACCTCGCACGGTGTGCGGCGTTTTTGTAGAGGTCCAGCCCTCGACCAGATTGCCGTCAGTATCACGGACTTCCAGCTTTGCACCGGGCAGTTCCTTGCCGTTAGTGATGTCCTGCTTGGAAATGTCCACACTGGTGCGCAGGTTGGTGTTTGTACCATCTACGATTTGCCATGCAATCTGCTGACCTTCGTAGGTGAACTCTACATCCACCGGGGTACTGTCCAGCAGGTAACCCGCAGGGGCGGTGTTTTCCACAATGCGGTATCTGCCGCTGTTGCCGGAATCCGGATAAGTTTTTGCGCGGATGGGAATGTCCACATCGAACCAAGTAAAGCCGCTTTCGTTGGTGGGGCTGCTTTCTGCCAGCTTTGTACCGGCGTCCAGCAGCTTTGTACCGTCCGCGGAATAAATGTCATCCACGGTGTAGAGTTCATACACCGCGCCGGGCAGATAGGTCAGCGCCTCGCGATCTTGCTTGTAAATGCCTACACCGATTTTGCTGACTTTATCGCCGGGCTTTTCGGGCGTGGGGAGTACACGGGCATTTTCAAATATGAGAATCTGTCCAATCTTGTGGGCATCCGAGGCATCCTTTACATTCACAATGCTGTACGAACATTCCTTGTCGCCGTCCTGCTCGTGGCTGACAATGGTTTTCGCCAGCACAATGTCGTTTTTCTGGTTATCCCAGCCAAATTCCACCGTGTAACTCTGCTGGGTCAGCACAAAACCATACGGCGCTTGAACCTCGGTAATGGTGTACTTGCCCAGCGGCAGGATCACGGTGACTTCGCCTTTGGTGCCATCATGGGTAATTTTCAAGAAATCATAGGTTGCCTGTATACGGGTGGGGCTGAATGTTACTTCATCCACCTGCCCCTCAGCGCCAGTAGTAACGGTGGCAACGAGGTCACCGTCTTTGTACCAGTAGGTGCCTTGGCGGTCGGGTGTGGCAATGTCGGCTGCAGCGTGGATTTCGTACACCGCGCTTGCAAGGTTGTCCTGCGTGTAGATGAACTGTCCATCTTGGTAGTCGGTCAGCACATTGCCCAGCTTACGAATGGTAAGCTGACCGAGTGTTTCGTGGTTGCAGTATTTCTCCGTGACGATGTACTCATCCATGTCGTTGGTAGCATTGCCCACGACCTGCCAGACGCGGTCGGACTTGATTTCAAACTCCACCGAGTAGGCAGGATCGTTATAGTACCCCTCCGGGCCTTGCAATTCTTCAATCAAATATCTGCCCAGCGGCAGCTTTTCGGGTGTTTTCATAAGACCGTCTGCATCGGTGTAGAACACATCCGTTTTCTTGGTGGCGCTGCCGCTGGCGGGGTCGATCATGGAAAAGCGGGTCTTGCGGTCTTTCTCATCCAGCCGATACAGCGCAAAGGCTGTGTTTGCAATTTTGACCGCCTTGCCGGTTTCTGTATCGGTCTTGATGAGCTGCAAATAGCCCTCCAATTCCTCATCCAGCACATTAAAAGTCATATAATCGTTGCTGGGGGTGGTGACACAGCCCGCCGGAACCGTGAATCGACTCTGCGGACTGTTGGCGTCTACCGTCACGATGAACGGGTCGCACTGGAACACATCCTTGGGGATGGTGGTTTCCACGACAAGGTACTGCCCATAGGGTAGCCCCTCTACACGAAAGATGCCCTCATCGTTGGTGAACAATTCTCCCAGCCTATATTCAGCGGGCTGATCCGTGGGCATCCAGCCGTTACCCTTGCCGTTGGCGTAGTCGCCGTCTGCGGTCAAGGTCGCGTTATAGGCGTTGACCGTATCGGTGCTGCTCTCGAACATATTGGCAATGGCCTGACCTTCGGCGGTGAAATCGTACTTGAGCGTCAAATTATCGTAGTTGTCCTTGCGGTAGGCGTCCAAAATGCTTTGTGCATTGTAGCTGCCATCCGGATTTTGTTTGAACTGCGCGGCCTTGCTCAGTTTAGAGATGCGATAAACGGTAAAGCCCGCACCTTCCAACTTCAGCGCCGGAGAGGGCTGGCCTGTGGTCGATACCAGTTTGTTCAGAGAAAACCCGGATTTCAGCACTTCGTCTTGGCTTTCCTGCTCGGCGTGGATGTGGTAGGTGGATTCATTGGCGTAGGTCAGCGTTTTGTAATGATTGACCTCATCGCAGAGGTAGCCTTTGGCATAAGACAGATAGTAGCCGTCCCACGCCTTGCTGCCGTTCAGCTTGCGGCTCTCGGCTACGGCGGAATACTGGTTTTTGTAGATGTAGTCGGTGTACTCGCCGCCCTTGGTGGCAAGGCTGCTGTACTTGCCGGTGCGTTCCAGCTTCTTGTTTAGTTGCGGATACTTTCCGGTAACATACAGCTTGCCGTTTCCGTCAATGGGCAGCACCAGCCCGGTGGCACGCTCGACCAGATAGTAGCGGCCCATGTACAGGTTGGCAAAAGCCAGCTTGCCGTCCTTGATTTGGGCGGAAGCCACAAGTCGGTCTTTCTGCAAAATGGGCAGGTAATCGGTATCCCAGCTGCCGTTGGTGAGGACAGTGGTATGCCAGATGGGTTGACCGTTGACATCCGTGATTTTGCTGTAGTCCACAATGCCGGTCACGCCGTCCGGGTGCGTGATATTCTCGGCGGCGTACAGATCGTACACAGCACCTTCCAGCGTGGTATCTCCGTTGCTGCCCGCAGCCAGATACCGCGCGGCGTCCAAGTCCACTTTTGTCAACAGAATATTGCCGAGGACACGGTCATTCTGCATCTTGTCGGCATTGGCGTGCATGGTGTAGGAATCTTCGTTGTTGGCAATGCCCATGGGGTCTGTGGCGTAGGTCTTGTCTGCATTGCGGATGCCAAAGGTGATAGTTACGATGCCCTCGCCGGTGTCGATGAGGGGACCGCCGCTGTTGGCCGTGGTAATGTCAGCGTTATAATCCGCGTTTCCCAGCCAAATGGTCTGGGCGTCCAATGCTTTGGTGATTTCAAAGGCATACGCCCGCTTGCCCAGAACAGAGCCTGCCGTGCCGGGTTTGGTCACATCCGTCCAATCGCCGTAATACTCGCTGGGTGCGCGGCTCTCTACGATGACAAACTTTCCCTCATTGCGCTGGGTGTAATAGATATTGTCAGAACCATTGGCATAATTGCTGTGGTTGATGACCTTGTAGGTACCATCTGCTTGGCGCTCGACTTTGTACCGGTTATACCCACCTGCCGGAATATAGCACTGCAGGACGGTATCCCACTCGAAAACCTCAAACTCGGCATCGCCCTTGATGCGCTGCTTGGTTTCGCTGTCGATTTTGTCGATGCTGACTTTTACCGACCACTCATCGTTCTGCATTTTATAGTCATTGGAACTATTAGCCGGAACAGTAATAGTCTGGTGGCTGCCCAGCGCACCGGGCGTTGAATCAAAGCCGTGCGGGATGGTTACCTCGTCATAGCTGAATGTAATATTGCCAAGCTGCGCCCGCGCCGAGGCAATAGCGGCATCTACCATGCCCTGTGCTTCGTTCTGCAGCTGCCCGATGGCTGCATTCTTGGCGGCTTCGGCAGCGGCATCCGCTTCGGCTTGGCTGGCGAACGGTCCTTCCTGCCCGCTGAGCGTACTGGTGCTGGTCTTGGACACCTCATAGTGAACCGTCCATGTGGCAGAACCATCGCCGCCGTTGAGGTGAAAACTGTCATCCTGTGTGTGACTGCTTGTGGTAATGGTTTGTGCCCCGGCAGGGGTCATCTGCCAGCTGCCGCCGTCCACATTGCCGCCGGTCCGGCTGGGCGTGACGGTAATGACCGCCCCGTCCACCTTTTCCAGCGTGTTCAGCTGGTACTTGTCGGTGTTGACTGTGAATGTCAGATCAAAGCTTCCGCTAGCGCTTTGCGCAGGAGCTGTCCACGCGGCGGAATAATACTTCGGTTCCGGAACACTCGGCACATCCGGAATCTCAGTGCCGCCCGCAATTTCTTCACCGACCAGCGCCACAACCTGCCACGCATACCCTGCGGGCGGGTTATAGATGTAGGTGTAGTAGCCGTTTTCCCCGGACTGCGCATCTGTACCGTTTACCAGTTCTTCTGCAGCAGCAATATAGGTCTGCGCCGCGTAGCTGTCAGGATACTTTTCCATGATCCACTGCTGGGTTTCATCGTAAAGGCTGCCAAGGATGTCCGGCTGTTCTTCGCCGCCTTCAGGATCATCTTCAAGGCTTGCCACAACAGGACGATCATCCAGCATATCCAGACTCAGCTGACCAAGACCGCCCCAGATGTTGACCTGATTTGCATAGTGGTTGCCCGGCGTATACTGGCCGGGTTCAAGGCGGGACACATGAGAGAAGCTGTAGGTGGGGCAGCCCTTGGGCTGGCCGTTCAGGCCGTGGCTGCAGCAGTAGGCTTCCTGACCATTGAACCAAATCAGCCATGTGCCGCCCTCTTTGGCGATGCTTGTAATTTTTCCGGTAGTATACGGCGGAGTCGGTCCTGCAGCATAGGCGGCAATGCCGTCATCGCCGGTGTCGGCATACATCTGTGTGGGTGCGGCATCCTCGCTGATCTGTACATGGATAGATTTTGACTGCGAACTGCCGTCCGAATCCGTATAGACCAGCTGCGCCGTAAAATCGGCAGAGGCTTTTACATACAGGCCGGTTGCTGCCGCCGACTGCTCCGAGTATGTCTGGTGCAGGATTTCAGCCTGCTCCTGCTCGTCTGCCGGGATAGGCTCATAATCGGTGGAGCGGTAACTTAAAAGCTCTACACCGTCCGGCAGTATGATTTCAGATACCGCACCGTCTGCCGGGTATTCGACCTGCGCCAGCAGCGGAACAATGGCATAGTCTGTACCGGGAGTTTTGCCGATTGTGACCGTGTTCTCATCTGCGTTCAGCGCATCGGCATCCATATGGGCATCTACGCCGTCATACAGGTCAGAAACCCACGCGGAGATACCGATTTTTGTCTCGCCGGTTGCCACGGGCAGACCCATGCTGCCAAGGTAACTGCCGGTAGGCGCGTCCGGCAGATCGTTGTAAAGATTCTCGGTAATCTGCACAAGGTTTGGTGCCGTGGTGTCCGCTTCGGCAGTTTCGGGGGTGACCGCTTCGGCATTCTCCGGCGTGGCGGGGGCATCCTCTGCAAAGGCGGGCAGCGCTGCGCCCAGATTTGTGAGCGCAATCCCTCCTGCCAGCAGCAGCGACAAGCCCTGCTTTATTCTGTGTTTGTTTTTCATACTGGTTCTCCTTTTGTTGCAAAAGAAAAAGCCCGCTGCGGGTTGCAGCGGGCTTGGTTAGCGTTCGGGAGCGTGTTTCTTAGGGACCGGCGCGGCTCTGGCCTTGTAGGCTTTGCGGTATTTTTCGTCAGCATCATAGAACTGCTGCGGAGAGATACCGGCATCCAGACACCCCTGCATGACAACCGCATGGTAGCGGCTGCTGACCGGGAGAAGCTGGTCGCGGTACGGTGCGTTCATCGTGTAAACCATAATTTCGTGCGGCGTACCATCTGCATCCATTACCGTCACGGTTTCCTTGTCATAGAATGTCGGGTAGCCCTCGTAACAGTCAAGCTGAGATTCGTCATGGTCAGTAATCGACCAAATCAATCCCTCAACGCTTGCGTCCTCTTTGGGCAAAATCGTCAGGTAGCCGCGCCGGAACGCCAGCTCATAGCCGTCCAGCTTGGCGATACCCACGGCGGTTGCCTCCGGGCAGCGGTAGACCATCTGATCAAAATTCAGATTGGAACCATAGGCAAAGTATTCTTTTCGAGACATTGGATTTCTCCTTATCTGACCTCATCTGTATGAAGCCGTGGTTGATTGCTGGGATACAGCGACTTGTCGTGCCGCCACGCCTTGTCACCAGGCAGGTTCTTCAGCAGATGCATTCGCACATTCTTATACTCCGGGCCGATTAGCCCCAGCCGCAGCAGAAAGGTGCGGAAGGTGAACGCCGGATTATCCCCGATGGGCGTTTTCCGGAACTGCGTGTACTTCTGGTTAATACCCTGCGCCGAGATCGCCATAGCCAGAATGATGTTTGCTTTGGCTTCGCCCGCGTGGAGCGTGGAGTTGAACAATCGCCACTCGACTGTGCCATGGTAGAACACAGAATGCAGGTTCAAGGCGTGATACCGGCTCTGGTGGTAGTGATAGTCGCTGCCGTCCCGCCCGCGATACCAGCGGTCTTTCAGCTGATCCATACTCGCACCGCTGGGCAGCTTGCGGATTTCTTCCAGAATCGGCTCATCCACCGCCTGACAGTAACTATCGATGCGGGCAGGGTTGACTTTGAGTGCTGCAAACAAAATGTCCTCTTTGGAATACATGATAGAAAGTACATTTTTCAGACTTTGCGGCGTGTGCTTGCTTGCATCCACATGGACGTGCATTCCGCAGCTGTCGTTTACGATGCCGCCTGCGCGGCGTAAGGAACGGACAACCTCCTGCAGCTTTTCCATCTCGCCGTATTCGAGTTTCGGAGAGTTCAGTTCAACCTTGTAGGTTTCTCCGATAAGAACAGACCGCCTGCGGCATTCGGGATGGATACTGCTGTCCCGAACGATTTTCCACTCTTTACCGTCCAAATCTTTGACCCTGTAGGCATCGTAGCCACCGCCGGAATGCTCAGCGCGGGTGCCAAATAGGTCTGCCAGCGTTTGGGCTGCCGTGGCACGGTTTATCCCGGTCAGTTCAATTTCACAGCCAAAATACTGGTCACGGAAATCAAGGGGCAAGCGCCTCACCCCGCAGTTCTGCGTCCATCTTGGCAATGCGCCGCCCGATGGCCTCTACCACATGGACCGTCACGCCGTTGCCTGCCTGTTTGTAGGCTTGGTTATCGCTCTGGATGGCAAGCACCATGTCGATGCGGTCATCTGCCCAGCCCTGCAGGCGCAGACATTCACGCGGTGTCAGACGGCGGATGCGCTCCTCGTACAGAACACCGTGACGGTCTTTTGTGGTAAGTGTATGCATGGGTGCGCCAGGCTTACCGGTGCGTTCGGTGTTGCGGGCGAGGTCGGACTTGATGGGATTTTTGACCGGGCGAACTTCAACAGTGCCTTGTTGGCAGCCCGTTGTAAGTGTATGCGCAATCTCTTTACCAACCCGTCCGCGCCGACTGTTGACTGTGGCGTAGCTCAGGTCGATGCTGTCACCGACCTGTGCCATCTGGTAGCCGGTTTTTGTGGCGCACTTGATCGGCACTCCCACCTCGTACAGCCCGGTTTTGCCACCGAAGCCACCCGGATTGGCAGCCAGCGTACAGCTTAATCCTTCGGGGGAGTAGACTCGTTCTCCTTGATGCCCGCCGTGGGTTTGTATAAGAGAACCTCCTGTTGTTTCGGTGAAAGGAAATACTTTTCCTCTACATCGCTCATCAAGATATCCGACAATGTACACGCGGTTTCTTGACTGGGGGACGCCGAAATCTTTGCTGTTAAGACATTGCCATTCCACACCATACCCCAGTCGGTCCAGCGTGTTGAGGATTGTCGCAAATGTCCGCCCTCCGTCATGAGATAACAGGCCGGGTACATTATGAGTTGTAAGCAATTATGTAAAGTCTCCTTTTGTAAATGATGTAGATACGTTTTAAATTTGTGTTTCGCTGTGCATAATTTTCCTTTATACTTTGGTTATCACAGATATAAAGGAGGCCAACTATGCCAACTCAAAAGAGTATCCCTATCTCAGAATTAATCACTACAGCAAATTCGGAATTATTGCGACTAGATTTCAAGCGTAGTGCATTACAAATTTACTGTGCTGAATTCAGAAAGTTTTCAGATTACTACAGCAATGAGAAAATTCAGGACTACACTGCAACGACCGGACGGGAATATTTTCAATCCATCTATGGCGTAAATATTGCAAGTCCACGACTCCAGCTAACAAAGTCGCAATCTGCCACGCGCAGAGCGATCCGACTTTTAGACGACATCTTCCAGTTCGGATACGCACTTAGATATTGCCACCGCAGTTATACAGTCAATCCAGAGTATGACATTTTGCTGGAGAACTATCTTATGAAGTGCAGAAAGAAGCATAATTCACAAGGAACACTACGCACAAAGCAGATGAAGCTATGCCAATTTTTTGAGTATATGGAGGACCGCAACATTCAGCTTGCATGTTTGACATCTGCAGATCTCTCGAATTTTATGACTACTCTTTGCCGTTGTCGTCGGCCAACACTTTACACGACTGCCAGTGTGCTGAAAGACTTTTTGCGCTATCTTTATGAGTCAGAGCAGTTCACAAAGGATTTATCTGCAGATGTTCCCAAACCTAAGATTTACACAGATGAAGATATTCCTGAAACATGGACTCCCGCAGAAGTAAAGCAATTGCTATCTGCTGTTGACAGGAGTAATCCAATTGGAAAAAGAGACTATGCTATGTTTCTTCTTGCGATCCTGCTGGGAATGCGGGCGGGCGACATTTGTAACCTGAGATTCAAAAACTTGGATTGGAACCAAAAGCTGATTACTTACACGCAGCAAAATCCGGAAAAGTCAGTGCTTTGCCGCTGCTGCCTGTGATCGGAGAAGCAATTATTGACTATTTGAGAAACGGTCGGCTTGATTCCAATTGTGACAATGTCTTTATTCGGCACCTCCATCCCTATGGTGGATTCCAGTCCAGCGCTGCCGTATCTTCTGCGCTTAAGAAATAACATTACATACGCAGGTCTGACAAGAAAAAATCGAAAAGCGATCCATTCGCTGCGACGTACCCTTGCAAGTACACTCTTGATGGACAGCACACCACTGTTGACGATTTCTAATATTCTCGGTCATTCCAGTCCCAAAACAACCACAGGCTACACAAAAGTAAATCTTCCCGCCCTGCGCA
>OIIT01000528.1_pt1 | contig 9287 bp, 7 predicted proteins | sample 1583271 | NCBI WGS metagenome assembly OIIT01 (sample SAMN02675044, study PRJEB24791) | human gut metagenome, SKBSTL002 | isolation source: stool | host: Homo sapiens | place: USA | reverse complement strand
TCAGACGTGTGCTCTTCCGATCTGCCGCCGAGGGCCGGGCAAACGGGCACAAACCCCAGTAGCTTTGGACGGAAGTCTCCGTTACAGGACAGGGGAGTGTTGGCTCTCCGTGAGTGGCTCTGCTGTATTGGATGCAGAGCAAGCAAGGTGGCACCGCAGAATCGTATTTACCGATCCTGTCCTTGTGGATAACACACAGGGACAGGGTCGTTTTTATTTGTAAGACCCGTCCCGCAAGGGGAGCGGGTCTTTTACTTTTGCCGCCCGCTCCGGGAAAGGAGTTTACTGTTATGAAAAACGTTACCATGATCTCCCGCCGCAGCTTCCTCAAGGCCGCTATGGCTGCTTCCGCCGTTTCTGCACTGGCATTCACCGGCTGCGGCGGCTCCGCTTCCAGCACCGTGGCTGCATCTTCCGCTGCCGCTTCTGCCGCAGCGGAGGGCGGTCAGACCTTCAAGGTGGGCATCGTCAACTATGTGGACCACGCCTCCCTCAACCAGATCGTGGAATCTGTGGAGAGCCGTCTGGACGCCATCGGCAAGGAGAAGGGCGTCACCTTTGACTACGCCGATTACTACGCCAACGCACAGGCCGACCAGTCCAACCTGAACCAGATCGGCGCAGACCTTGTGGCTGACGGCGTGGACGTGATCGTAGCCGTGGCCACCCCCACCGCCGCTACCATGCTGGCTGCCGTGGAGGACACCGACATCCCGGTGGTCTACTCCGCTGTGACCGATCCCGCTGCCGCAGGCTTTGACGGTGAGGAGAACATCACCGGCACCTCCGATGCCCTGAACACCGACGCCATCATGAACCTGATCGTGGCGGCAAACCCCGGCATCGATACCATCGGTCTGCTGTATGACCTGAGTCAGGATGCCTCCACCCAGGCCATTGCGGACGCCAAGGCCTTCTGTGAGAAGAACGGCATCAAGGTGGTGGAAAAGAACGGCACCACCACCGCCGAGGTGCAGATGGCTGCCGAGGCACTGGTAGCCGCCGGAGTCAAGGCCGTGTTCACCCCCACCGATAACACCATCATGACCGCCGAGCTGTCCATCTATGAGAGCTTCATCGAGGCCGGTGTGCAGCACTACACCGGTGCCGACAGCTTTGCGCTGAACGGTGCACTGGTGGGCTACGGCGTGGACTACGTCCAGCTGGGCGAAGCCACCGCCGATATGGTCAGCCAGCTGCTGTGCGACGGCAAGACCCCCGCAGACCTGCCCTACCAGACCTTTGATAACGGCATCGTCACCATCAACACCGAGACCGCCGAGGCGCTGGGCTTGGATCTGGCTGCCCTGAAGGAAGCCTTCAAGCCCTACTGCACCGAAATTACCAAGGTGACCACCGCCGAGAACTTCTCCTGAGCGCCCCGCTCCGTCAAAACCTGACGGTTTTTCCGGCTCTCCCGCAAGGGAGAGCTTTTGGCGGTTCTGGGGAAAGTGGTTCCCCTCTCCCGTGAAAATGCGTTTGTCGCACTCCGCAGAGCAATGCGGTGCGCATTCAAAATAACATAAAAGGAGCATACACCATGCTGGCGAGTATCTTTTCCCTCAACGTTTTGCAGACAGCGCTGGAGCTGGGCTGCATCTACGGACTGGTGGCGTTGGCACTGTTTCTGAGCTACTCCATCCTGAATATTGCCGACCTTTCCACCGACGGCTGCTTTACGCTGGGCTGCGCCGTGGCCTGTCAGGTAGCACTGACCGGCCACCCCATCCTTGCGCTGGCGGCTGCTATGGCTGCGGGGGTGTGCTCCGGCTTTGTCACCGCTTTTTTGCAGACAAGGCTCGGGGTGGAAAGCATTATGGCCGGTATCATCGTCAACACCGGCCTGTACACCATCAATCTGGCGGTGATGGGCTTCTCCTCCACCATGTCGCTGGTCAAGACCCCTACCATCTTCTCCATGGCAAAAACTTCGCTGAGCTTTCTGGGCAGCTGGTACAAGCTGGCGCTGGCGGCAGTTGTCATTGCCATCGCCTGCGCGGCGATGCTGGGCTTTCTGGGCACGCGGCTGGGGCTTTCCATCCGCGCCACCGGCGATAACGCCGCCATGGTGCGGGCTTCCAGCATCAACCCCGCCTTTACCATCACGGTGGGTCTGTGCGTGTCCGGTGCGTTGTGTGCACTGTCCGGCGGGCTGCTGGCACAGTACCAGAAAAGCTGCGATATCAACGTAGGCACCGGCATGGTGACCATTGCACTGGCTTCCCTCATCATCGGCGAGACGCTGGTGGGCAAGCGCACCATGCTGCGCCGCATCCTTGGCGTGGTGTTCGGCAGCTGCCTGTACCGCTTTATCGTGGCGGTGGCGCTGCGGTTCAACGTGCCCGCCGCCGCCATGAAGCTGGTTTCTGCCATCATTGTGGCAGTGGCCATCTCCATGCCCGCCATCCGGGAGCACTTCGCCTTTGAAAAGCGGCGGCACGCTGCCCGTGCCCGCCGCACCGTGACCAACAGGGAGGGACAGTAACATGGAAATGCTGCAGCTGAACGACCTGCACAAGACTTTTAACCCCGGCACCGTCAACGAAAAGGTAGCGCTGAATGGCGTAAGCCTGCAAATGGAGGCCGGAGATTTTGCCACCATCGTAGGCTCCAACGGTGCGGGCAAATCCACCCTGTTCAACGCCATCACCGGCGGCTTTATTGCCGACGAGGGCAGCATTCTGCTGGGCGGACAGGACATCACCTTTGCGCCGGAGCACCAGCGCAGCAAGGTCATCGGACATCTGTTCCAGGACCCGCTCAAGGGCACCGCGCCCAACATGACCATTGAGGAAAATCTGGCGCTGGCCTACCTGCGGGCAGGCACCGCGCCCAACGCCATCTTCTCCCGCATCTCCCGCAAGGATAAGGCGCTCTTCCGCGAAAAGCTGGCCCTGCTGGACATGGGTCTTGAGGACCGCATGAAGCAGCCGGTGGGGCTGCTCTCCGGCGGGCAGCGGCAGGCGCTTACCCTGCTCATGGCTACCCTTGTCACCCCCAAGCTGCTGCTGCTGGACGAGCACACCGCCGCGCTGGACCCCGCCACCGCCGAAAAGGTGCTGGCGCTGACCAAGAGCATCGTGGCCGAGAAAAAAATCACCTGCCTGATGGTGACCCACAATATGCATCAGGCGCTGGAGCTGGGCAACCGCACCCTGATGATGGACGCCGGGCGCATCGTGTTTGACGTAAAGGGCGCAGAGCGCAGCAAGATGACCGTGGACGATTTGCTGGAAAAGTTCCGCGAGAACGCGGGCAAAAATCTGGATAATGACCGCATCCTGCTGAGCAAGGTGGAGAAATAAAAAATTTTTACCAGAGGTGTCGTATGATAAAAATTGCGTTTTTTGATGTAGATGGAACCTTGCTCAAGCTGGGCAGCAAAGAGCCATCCCCCAAAACTGTGCAGGCTTTACAGCAGCTGCAGGCAAACGGGGTCTTGTTGTGCATGGCGACCGGCAGAGGCTATCTCTCCATCCCGCATTTTGAAGGTGTCGATTTTGATATCTGGCTGACCTTCAACGGCTCCTATGTCCGCAGTAAGGATACCGTGCTCTTCAAAAATCCGCTGGACGCTGACGACAAACACAGAATTCTGCAAAATCTGAAGCAGATGCACCGGGCAGCTGCTATCAGCAACGAACACTTTATCGTAACAAACGGGACAGACCCCGATCTGGCACAATACTTTTCCTTTGGCAGCGAAAAGCTGGTGATCTCCGAGCATTTTGATGCGCTGTGCGAGGAGGAGATCTATCAGATCATGTGCTCCTGCAACAGCACCGAATACGCACAGATCTTACAGGGGACGCACGCCACACAGATCACCGCATGGTGGGACAAGGCAGTTGATATCATTCCGCTCTCCTGCGGTAAGGGAAACGCTGTAAGGGCGGTCTTGGCGCATTATGGATTTTCAAAGTCCGAAGCCATTGCCTTTGGGGACGGACGGAACGACATTGAAATGCTGGAAGCGGTCGGCACAGGTGTCGCCATGGGAAACGCGCTCGAGGAGGTCAAGGCCAGAGCTGCCGTCCTCTGCCGCTCTGTGGAAGAGGACGGGGTCTATCATTACTGCCTTGAAAACCACCTTATCTGAGGGAGACTTCCTTCTATGCTGTGTTCCTTCTCGTAAAAGCGAAAAAGGTCTGCTGCACCGGCACGATGCAGCAGACCTTTTTAACTTTTATTCCTTTACCACAGGCGAATGACCTTGATGACGCCCTCGGCTTTATCACGGGCCAGCTCCAGATGGTGCTGCAGCGCCATGGCTGCACCGTCCCAGTTGTCAGACAGGGCAGCATCCAGAATCTGCAGATGCTCCTCACAGGTCTGCTCCTGATTGATCATGCTCACCTTGCCGGTCATGATGCGGAAGCGGGTGTTCAGGCCGGTGATGCGGTCGTAGGCAGAGCGCAGATACTTGTTGGGCAGGGTGCTCATCAGCAGCTCATGGAAGTCATCGTCCGACTCGCAGAAGTCCTCGATGCGCTCGCTGTGGTGCATCAGCTCGGCGTAGGCCTCCAGCTGCTCCCGGGGGATGGCATTGCCGTAAGTACGCAGTGCGTAGGGCTCCACCAAAAGACGCATCTCAAACATGCTGTGCACGTCCTCTTCGGTGATGCCGGAGACCATCAGACCCTTTTTGGGCAGAATGGTGATCAGCCCCTCCTGCTCCAGACGCCCCAGCGCATCCCGCATGGGGGTGCGGCTGATGTTGCCCATCTCGGCGCAGAGTTTCTGCTCATTCAAAAACTCGTTGGGGCGGTACTCGCAGTTCAAGATCTTGGTTTTGAGGTACTGGTACGCTTGCAGCTTCAGGCTGAGCTTTGCCTGTGCGTCCTGCTCTTTCATAAGCACACTCTCCTATTCTTCTTCTCCAAAAACGTCCGAACCGGCAGCGCAAACCCACCGCTGCCGGCTTCTTCTTCTCCATGTTCAGCCAGCTTGTATCCCGGCTGCAATCCAACCACTTTATCCAGTATATTATTTCACATTAGGGCATTTTTTACAAGACTTTTTGCTTAACTTTGGCTTGTTTTCCGTTTTATACAAAGATTACGCCTCGATTTTGCTACTTTTTACAATGTTTTTTGTGCTTGTCGCCAAACAGCCCCACTTTCCGCCCGCTTCTTTTGCATCCAAGCGCAAACTGTGCTACAATAGAGGTAAAAAACAACACATCTACACCGGAAAGGACCGAAACTCTCATGGCACGAAGCGATGGCTACAACACCCGCACCCGGCAACTCATCTTAGACTACCTCATCAACAACCGTCAGCACGCAGTAAGTGCCTCCAACATTCTGGAGCATCTGGAGGCGCAGGGCGCAAGCCCCAACCCCACCACTGTATACCGCTATCTGGACAAGCTTGCCGGCGAGCAGCGCATTATGAAATATGTAGCCGATAAAGGCGAGCGGGCGGTGTTCCAGTATGTGGACGAGGGGCGCCATTGCCGGGAGCACCTGCACCTCAAGTGCGTGCAGTGCGGGCGCATCTATCACTTGGACTGCCATTTTATGGATGAGGTGCGCGCTCACCTGATGGCAGAGCACGGCTTTACCCTGCAATGCGAGGGCAGTGTGCTGTACGGGCTGTGCCGTCATTGCGCGCAGAACGCGGCACCGTCCGCAGCGGAAGAACAGCCTGCAAAAAAATGCGCCTGCTGTGTTGACACGGACAAAAACCCGTGATACAATGCAGACAATAAAAGTGTTGACCGGGAAAAGTAAGGCCTCAGGTTTTTCTTACAGAGAGTGCGGGATGCTGGAAGCCGCGCAGAAAACGAAGCCCGAAGAACACCCGTGAGCCGCTCCCTGAACCTGCATGCGCAGCAGTAGGGGCAGACGTGCGCCGCTCGTTATCGCGGCAGTGCTTTCAACGGGGAGAGCGCACAAAAGTGACCGGCGTATTGCGTATGCCGGTAATTTAGGTGGCACCACGGATACGGCAGCATATTCGTCCTAGGACTATGGGATGAATTTGCTGCCGTATTTTTTTTTATTTTAAGAGGGGTAAGAAGTATGTGCTGTGTTATGGGTTATACGGGGCACGACCTGAGTGCCGAAAAGTTCAAAGAGTATCTGCTGCGCACCGTGGACCGCGGACCGGACGACCAGCGGGTGGTGGAGGGTCCCTACGGCCTGATGGGCTTTGGGCGGCTTGCCATCATGGGACTGACCCCGGAGGGGATGCAGCCCTTTTACCGGGGCGCTGACTGCGTGGTGTGCAACGGCGAGCTGTACGGCTTCCGGTTCGAAAAAGAGATCTTAAAGCGCCGTGGCTACAAGTTCTGCTCCGACTGCGACTGCGAGATCCTGCTGCCGCTGTACTACGAGTACGGGCTGGATATGTTCCGCCACATGGACGCGGAGTTTGCGCTGATCCTGTACGATTCCCGCAAGGATCGGCTCATCGCCGCCCGCGACCCCATCGGCATCCGTCCGCTGTTCTACGGCTACTCCAAGTCCAGCCACAAGATCGCCTTTTCCTCCGAGATGCGCAACCTCATCGGCTGGTGCGATGATATCCGTTCCTTCCCCATTGGCAGCTACTACTGCGACGGCCGCTTTGTGCGCTACGAGGACATTGCCGATGTGCCCGCCCCCATGCAGGACGATATGCCCACCATCCTGCAGAACATCCGCGAGAAGCTGATCGCCGGTGTGGAAAAGCGGCTGGACGCCGATGCACCCGTGGGCTTCCTGCTTTCCGGCGGTCTGGATTCCTCGCTGGTGTGCTCCATTGCCGCCAAGAAGCTGGGCAAGCCCATCCGCACCTTTGCCATCGGCATGGACACCGATGCCATCGACCTGAAATATGCCCGCCAGACTGCGGACTATCTTGGCAGCGAGCACCACGAGATCATCATCAACCGTGAGATGGTGCTCAGCAGCTTGGAAGAGGTCATCCGGCTGCTGGGTACATGGGATATCACCACCATCCGCGCCAGCATGGGCATGTATCTGCTGTGCAAGGCCATCCACGAGCAGACCGATGTGCGCGTGCTGCTGACCGGCGAGATCTCGGACGAGCTGTTCGGCTACAAATACACCGACTACGCCCCCACCGCCGATGCTTTCCAGCAGGAGAGCCAGAAGCGCATCCGGGAGCTGTACATGTACGATGTGCTGCGGGCAGACCGCTGCATCTCCTCCAACAGCATCGAAGCCCGCGTGCCCTTTGGCGACTTGGATTTTGTGCGCTACGTCATGGCCATCGACCCGGAAAAGAAGCTGAACCGCTACGGCAAGGGCAAGTACCTGCTGCGCAAGGCCTTTGAGGGCGACTGGCTGCCGCCGGAGATCCTGTGGCGCGAAAAGGCCGCCTTCTCGGACGCCGTAGGCCACAGCATGGTGGACGACATCAAGGAATACGCCGAGAGCCTGTACACCGACGAGGAGTTCCAGATGCGCCGGGCAAACTACTCGGCACACTGCATGCCCTTTACCAAGGAGAGCCTGTTCTACCGCGAAATTTTTGAGAAGTACTACCACGACCAAAGCCGCACCATCGTGGGCTTCTGGATGCCCAACAAAGCATGGCCGGGCTGCAACGTCAACGACCCCTCTGCCCGCGTGCTGGCAAACTATGGTGCTTCCGGCGTATAACGGCCAGAGCATTTTTCAGCAGAAAACTTTTTATGATTTCGGAACACCGGAGCATCTGCGGACGCTCCGGTGTTCCATTTTTACGCAAAAAAGCCCCCGCCGACAGAGGGAAAAAAGTGTCGGCGGGGGCTCAGGAAAATGTCAAATCAGGGGTTCAGGGCTCAGTCGTCTGCGGCCTCGTCCAGATTGCCCAGCTTCTTGGCCTGCTCCACAACGGCAGGCACCAGCATCTCGGGCAGGGTCTCGTAGCGGGCAAACTCGGTGGTGAACCAGCCGCGGCCCTGCGTGGTCTGCCGGATAAAGGTGGTAAAGTTTGCAAGCTCTGCCAGCGGCACCTCGGCGATGATGGTCTGCAAGCCGTCCTCGTCCGGCTCCATGCCCAGCACACGGCCACGGCGCTTGGTCACATCACCCATGATATCGCCGGTGTTGTCGTTCGGCACATGGGCCTTCAGGGTGTGGATAGGCTCCAGAATGACGGGGCCGGCCTCCGGCATAGCGGCTTTATAGGCCAGCTTTGCAGCCATGATAAAGGCCATTTCAGAGCTATCCACCGGGTGGTAGCTGCCGTCCAGCAGGGTGGCCTTCAGGCCGACCACGGGGTAACCGGCCAGCACGCCCTTTTCGGCAGCCAGACGCACGCCCTTTTCTACGGCGGGGAAGAAGTTCTTGGGCACGCTGCCGCCGAACACCTTCTCCTCGAACACGACCTGCTCGCTGTCGCAGGGCTCGAAGTTGATGATAACGTCACCGAACTGGCCATGACCGCCGGTCTGCTTCTTATGGCGTCCCTGCTTCTGGCAGGCCTTGCGGATGGACTCACGGTAGGCGATGCGGGGAGCTTCCAGACCGATCTCCACGCCGAACTTGTTCTTCAGCTTGGCCTTGACCACATCCAGATGCTGCTCGCCCAAGCCGCCGATGACCTGCTGATGGGTCTCGGCGTTGTTGATGTAGCACAGGGTGGGATCTTCTTCCATCAGGCGTGCCAGTGCGCTGGAGATCTTGCCCTCGTCGCCCTTCTTGGCCACGGTAACAGCCATAAACAGGCTGGGCTTGGGGAACACAGGTGCGGGCAGCTTGACCACGCGGTCTGCATCGCACAGGGTATCGCCGGTCTTTGCGCTCACCAGCTTTGCCACTGCGCCGATATCACCGGCACCGATGCCGTCGTTTTCGATCTGCTTCTTGCCAAGGACAGTCAGGGGCTTGGTGATCTTTTCCACCTCGCCGGTGCGGGCGTTGGTCAGCGGTTCGCCTGCGGTCACCTTGCCGCTGATAACGCGCAGATAGCTCAGCTTGCCCACGAACGGGTCAGCCACGGTCTTAAAGACGTAGGCGGCAGTGGGCTCATCCTCGGTGCAGTGCAGTTCCACCGGCTCGCCGTTGGCGTCCTCGGCCAGCGTGCTGGCCTCGTGCTCCGGGCTGGGCAGCAGCTTGTGCATATTGAACAGCAGCATATCCAGTGCCTGCAGATTGACGGCGCTGCCGCAGAACACGGGGGTGATGAGGCCGTCCTTGACGCCCTTGCGCATCCCCTCAACGATCTCCTCGGTGGTGAACGGTTCGCCGCCGAAGAACTTCTCCATCAGCTCATCATCGGTCTCAGCGATCGCCTCGCCCATGGCTTCGATCAGGCCCTGGAAACGGTGGCCGATGTCGGGCAGGTCCACC
>OIIT01000516.1_pt1 | contig 9529 bp, 9 predicted proteins | sample 1583271 | NCBI WGS metagenome assembly OIIT01 (sample SAMN02675044, study PRJEB24791) | human gut metagenome, SKBSTL002 | isolation source: stool | host: Homo sapiens | place: USA | reverse complement strand
CCTGTATGCCCGCCATCTACAAATGTGTTGTTATCAATATCTGGCATTAACTTATATCCAACAAACGTCATATATAAAATTGACACCACAAGCAATGGGATTCTTGCAATTGTAAAATCCCAGATATAAAGCTCATTTGGTGCTCCTGCCTTTGCCATAATATCAATCCATGTGATATTGCTCGCCCCCTGTCCCAAAAAGGTCATCGAAGTCGCAATATTGGCACAGGCCATCGCAGGATACAACAGTTTGCTTCTGCTTGTGCCAATCTCATTTGCAATTCCAACCAGAAGTGAGATCATGATCGCAGCCGTCGCTGTCGCGCTCGTGATACTTGCAAGCAGCGATGAGGCAATACATGCCAGAAAAATCAGCATTTTCGGATTATCCTTGTAGCGGACAACCAGCTGCTCCGCCTTATCGATCAGACTTGTTTTCGTAAGTCCTGCTCCAATGACAAACATTGCCACAAACATGACCACATTTGTGTTGATAAATCCACTGAATGCCTCCGCAGGTTCCATCACTCCTGTCATGATGAGCGATAGCATAATTCCGGCTGAAATCACGGAAAACGGAATTTTTCCTGTGATAAAAGCAACGATCGTAAGCACTAAAATAAGTAACGTAATTTCTAACGGTGTCATCTGTTCCTCCAACTTTTCCTGAGTATGATAATTTTTTAACAAGTATAACTATCATATGTCAGAAGTGCCAGAAAGTACAGTTCCTTATTTTCACGCAATATGTCCTTTAACTACATATTATTATTTCCAGTATATGCTGCTACCGGATTGCTTCACAGATAATCTCGTACAGCTTTTCCATCTCCGTTTTTAATATGATATCTTTCATATAAATCAGGTCAATTTCAGTCTGAATCGGTGCATCTCCGATTGATAACATTTCATCTGCGTGTTGCCGAAACGGCGATCCCGGTAAAAGCATGACATTTTCCTCTTTCTCACATTCTTTGAGGTCAACCCACGGATACTGAAATCCTTCCTTCGCCACCGTCAGCGTTGCCAGATGATGATTTTTACCGACTGCCATGACAAACTCACACATTTTAACTGGGCGGTATTCCAGATCAGCATCCTTCTGGTCAATTGTTGCCAGCACCACATCCACCTGCTGTTTTTTCAACAGCTCCATCAGCTCTCCTGTTGAATACTCCTGTAAAATAATTTTTACTGCCGGAAAACTCTCCTGAAACTTTGGAATGATATCTTTTAAAACAAGATCCGAAAAAGAAGGCTGCACACCGATACGTATCATGCCGTGGCTCATACTGGAAAACCGCTCCATCTGAATTGTGATCTCTTTCTGGATTGTTTCGATCTCCTTACATCTGCCCACATAATACTCGCCTGCCGCCGTCAGCACAAAACGTTTCCCGATCCTGTGAAATAACTGCACATTCAGTTCTTCCTCCCTCGCCTGGACAAACTTACTCAACGCAGAAGGTGTAATATAAAGATTATTCGCTGCTTTCGTAATCCCTCCACATTTTGCAACTTCCAAAATATACTGTACATTCTTATCCATCCAGATATCCTCCCTCTTTTCAGGTTTCTAAAACTTCTCCCGGTAACAATTCGTTGATGCAATGAATGAAATAGAAAAAAAACCTACCACAGTTTCATATGGTAGATTCTTTTCATTACACTACGAAGTCGTACATTTTATGTACTCTGCAAAAGGGTTGTATGAATATGTTTCTAGGAAAAGAATAACATATACAATTGGGTAATCTCAAAAGCGTATGCCATGGCACTGGCATCTCTTTCTCTATTATACTAACGTATAATTTGCGAGAAGTAAAGTTTATATTTTTCAACATTTATGTCGTATAACTACATATTTTCAAAAATGCTCTTTGAGGATATTTCATTGCAAAAAAAGAACTGCAGACATCTGTCCACAGTCCTCTTTCTGCCATCGCATTTATTTAGCTGTTTGGATATTTATTGATCATACGCTCGATCAATTCTACTGACTCTTCAATACCGTAGCTTGCACTGTTGATACATAAATCATAGTTAACAGCATCTCCCCACTTCTTACCGGTATAATCAAAATAATATTTTGCATGCCTTGCATCTAATTTTACCAGAAGGTGTGCTGCCTGTTTATAATTTAAGTTGTGCAGTTCCATCATACGACGTACACGCTGTTCAAAGGAAGCTGTAATAAAAATACTGATATGTGGGATTCGATGGTTTGTAAGTACAACATCCGCACATCTTCCCATTACAATAAAATCTTCCTTCTTTGCCATCTCACAGATCAGATCACTCTGATTGAAGAAAATAGCATCCTGAACTGGAAGTCCATGATATTTCTTGAAATTCTTGAAGAACTTTCCAACACCTGTATTTTTCTCAATCTTTCCTTTGAGTTCCTCTACATAATTGCTGTGATCTTCAATATTCTCTTTTTCAGCATCCATTCTCTTCAAAACCTGGTCAAAAATTTCTGCATCATAGTAATTGATTTTCAACTTATCTGCCAGTGCAAAACCAATATCGGTTCCGGCACTTCCATGTGTACGACCAATACAAATGATCAGATGATCATCCGGTGAGAACTTCTGTCTTAAATTGGAAGTATTCAATGCCGCCATATTTTCGTTGATAATATCAACGCTTCCGAAGCTGGTTGGAATTGCTGCAATTTTTTTCAGAATCTCATTATACTGGGACATCATTCTGTGATGATCTTCTTTATTCTTAATAGTTCTCGCCATATTGCCGATCAATGCAATATCGCTTCGGATCTCATGCCCCTGTGGTCTTGTGATCAGAAGTCTGGTGATCTCTTCAACGCAGGTTGCCTCATCTCCGGTAAAAGTTCTACCAAGAGAAGAACCTACACACTCATATACCTCTTTATCTAACTGATAGATCTGCTTTGCGATCTCGTAACAATTCTCTCTATTTTTTTCCATGACTCATCATACCTTTCTATCACTGCAATTTTATAAGAAGAATACCAGCATATCAATAAAGAATACAGGTACTAAAATACACAGTGACCAGCCCATATATCCGAAGAAGGATGGCATACGGATACCGTTTTCATCAGAAATAGATTTTACCATAAAGTTTGGCGCATTTCCAATGTAAGTGTTAGCTCCCATAAATACAGCACCACAGGAAATTGCCATAAGGATCTTTACAGAGATGGTACCAACTGTAGTAACAATACCTGATGTGAATCCAAGTGTTCCTGCTGTTGTGAGGAATACAAGGTAAGTTGGTGTGTTATCCAAAAAGCTGGAAAGAAGTCCGGTTGCCCAGAACATCTCATATGGCTCTGTAATTCCGAGGTTTGGTCCCATTGTTTTCAGTAATGCAAGTGCTGGCTGCATTGTGATGAAAATGCCGATAAATAATACCGCAACTTCTTTGATTGCACCCCAGGTAAAGTGGTTCTGGGTACGGATCTTCTCATTTGTTGTCTTAAATGAAAGTAATGCAGCTAAAAGAATAATTGCAACCTCAATAATTGCAGGGAATGTCAATTTCACAGATTTGTAAATTGTAATTCCAAGTACGTTTCCGGCTGCATCCTGGAACATTGGCAGACTTGGAAGTGTACCGCTTAAAATAACAGCCACAACGATCGCTACAAGGAAAAACACATTATGTAAACCTTCTACTTTGATATCTACACCCGGTTTGCTGATATCCGGACGTAAACCATTCGCAATATCCTTGCGATACTGTTTCTTATCAATTAAGTAGAAAATGATCAATAATAAAATCATATTGAAAATTAAAATCGGGAACAGGTGTAAGCTCCAGAAGAATGGAACACCACGCATAAATCCCATTAAAAGTGGTGGATCGCCGATAGGTGTCAGACATCCACCCATATTGGAGATCATGAAAATAAAGAATATCATGATCTGTGCTTTGTTTTTTCTCCATGAATTCATCTTGATCATCGGGCGGACAAGCAGCATACTTGCACCGGTTGTACCGATACAGCTCGATAATAAAGTTCCGAATGCTAAAAATAAAGCATTCACAGCAGGAGAACCTGCAAGGTTACCCTCCAGCGTAATATTTCCGGATACACAGAACAGACCGAATAATAAAACGATAAAGGTCAGATAATCATTCACGATACACTCTAACACTGTTTCGGTCGTCTCTCCTGCGCCGTTTAACACGATAGACGGGATAATAAAAAGCAATGACCACACGATCACTGCCAAAGCCTGATGTTTTTCCCACCACTCAGGCTTTACCAATGGCATTACCGCAATGCAGAGCAATAAACCTGCAAACGGAATGCAAAGTAATAAACTGTTCATGTTTTGCACCTCTTCTTTTTTACATATTCAAATTCAAACCCATGTCAATATTATCAGATTTTCCAGAATTTTCAACTTTTTTCTAACTAAAATCCGGTCAAGAACTACATATAAGTAAAACTGTATTTTTTTCTGCTACAAAATGACGGTCGTGTGATATCGATATCTGATGGTTTCCATGCAAAAAGTGGACACTTGTTTGTTCTATTTTAAAAATTGCACAAAAAAGATCGTTACAAAGCTCCTCTGCAACGATCTTTTCAGCAATTTTACCATAAATCTGCCAACTCATAAATCAGCTTTTCTGTTTTTTCCCATCCAAGACAAGGATCTGTAATGGATTTTCCATAGCAGTGTTCGCCAACTTTCTGGGCACCATCCTCAATATAACTCTCGATCATAAGTCCTTTTACCAGATTATGAATCTCTTTTGACACTTTACAACTATGTAATACATCTTTGCTGATACGAATCTGTTCCATAAACTGTTTTCCTGAGTTAGAATGATTGGTATCCACGATGACCGCCGGATTTGCGAGGGTTGTCTGCTGTGATGCGTTGACATCTTCATAATGTTCTAATAAATTCTGCAGATCTTCATAATGATAATTTGGAATATTGCGTCCAAACTTGTCCACATATCCGCGTAAAATAGCGTGTGCATATGGATTTCCGGTTGTTGTCACTTCCCAGCCCCGGTATAAAAACGTATGTCCGTGCTGTGCAGCGATCATGGAATTCATCATAACAGAAATATCCCCGCCTGTCGGATTCTTCATTCCGACCGGAATCCCAACTCCACTTGCAGTCAGACGATGCTGCTGGTCTTCTACGGAACGTGCACCTACTGCCACATAAGACAACAAATCAGACAAATATCTGTGATTCTCCGGGTAGAGCATTTCATCTGCACAGGTAAATCCGGTTTCTTTTACCGCTCTCGTATGCAGTTCCCGGATTGCAATGATTCCTTTTAACATATCCTCTTTTTTCTCCGGATCCGGCTGATGCAGCATTCCTTTATATCCAACGCCGATCGTTCTCGGCTTATTGGTATAAATACGGGGAATTATAAAAATTTTATCCTTCACTTTTTCCTGAACCGTTCTCAATCTGGATATATAGTCAATAACAGCATCTTCATTATCTGCGGAGCAGGGACCGATCACTAAAATCAGCCTGTCATCTTTTCCCTCAAAAATATTGCGTATCTCTTCATCTCTCTGGGCTTTCACTGCCACAACTTCTGTACTTACCGGAAACTGCTCTTTCAACTCCTGTGGTGTTGGCAGTTTCCGTAAAAATTCCATCTCCATTTCCATTGGTACATCCTCCATGTGTAACTCCAAGCCTGCATAAAAACTTCTCTTTGCCAGTATCTATCGTCATACACTCTGTGCTATCTACATCTTATGCAGTTTTGTTTTCGTACTTCAACGCATTGAAGTATTCTTTTTTATCATAATAGTTTCACAGGAATCCGTCAAGTGCTAATTCTTGTTCATTACTGGTTTTCATTATTTTCTACTGAGTTTTTCAAATCCTCTGCCAGTAAATAAATATTTTCCAGCACTTTTTTACAATTGGACATCTTCTCCACTGTAATGTCTGCCGTGCGGAGACCCTCGGTGGAAGAAGCTGCTACCTCCTCACCTGTTGCAGACAAATGCGTGATGTTATCTGAGATCACTCCTGTCGCATCCAGTATTTTTTGAATACTCTGTTCTGCAACATCGATATTTCCCATTAAAACTTCCACTGCATTACCAACATCATTAAATTTATCTCTGGTATCATCGATCAGTTGATTCTGCTTCTCTACAGATTCTGCCGCTGTCATGATGCTGTCATTCGCACGTTTTGTATCTTCATTCAATTTCTGGATGATCTCTGTAATATTTGCAGAAGCATCCTTCGTCTGCTCTGAAAGCTGACGGATTTCATCTGCCACGACTGCGAAACCTTTTCCGGCTTCACCGGCTCTTGCTGCTTCAATAGACGCATTCAGGGCAAGCAGATTGGTCTGATTTGAAATGTTAATGATGGAATCGACAAATGTTTTTACTTCCTCCACTTTATCGGTCAGGCTTCTGATCACATCCACCGTCACCTGACTCGCATCTGCAACGTTCACGGCCTGTTCCTTCAATTCACTGACAACACCGGCACCTTCTTTCACATTGTCATTCGTCTTATGTGATGCCTCGATCATTTCTTTGATGCCCTGCTCTGCCTGATCGGTATTCCCCTGAATATCAGAACACATAACCGCCTGTTTCTGGATCGCTTCCGCTGTGCTTTCTGTGCTGTCTGCAATTTCCTGAATGGAACTGTGACTCACATTAATGGATTCCTGCAGACCGTCAAGCATATCCATTGCCTCTCCAAAATGCTTGGAAATATTCTCTGCAACGATGATCATCTTTTTATTACTATCCTTCTGGATATCCGATGCATTTTGAATTTCTGCAAGATTTTCTTTAAAGAAACACTCGAGCAGACGCTCTGCACTATTGCAGGCATATGCGGTCAGCAATAATACAAACAGCCCAATCACATTATTCTGCAGATCTGATCCGTCACCCAGAAAGCATCTGACTAAATGAACTACAATGGAAACCAGCGCAATACCATTTGTCACCATCACAATTTTCTTGTCCAGATAAACCATTGCAACGATCAGCAGCGGCAGACCATATGTCCATGTTCCAACGGTTGTGTTCAATTGGACAATCACGAAATAACCTATCATCATCGACAGTGTCATGATCACCGCACATGTGCGTGTTGTTCTTTTACCAAGATATGCTACAACCGAGATAACGATAACTGCTGCCGCCGTGACTGCCTCCATCACAATCTTTGCCGCATGTCCGCCCTGACTGACGCCCAATGCTAACATAAGGGTAGCTACTATGTATCCAAAAACAACCACTATTGCAAGCAGTACTCTTTTATTCGCTCTGGAATATTGTTCTTCATTCATATAACTTCCTCTTTTCTAGTTAAAGTGTGTTTTTTCGTGCTGTGTCCTATTATACTACAATGTATTTTGTTTATCTACATTTTTTGTATGTTTTGCATAATTTTGAAATAATTATACGTAAACAAATCAGTATTTTGACAATTAAATATTGTTTAGATCCAATTACAATTCCTGCTTTTTTTCACGCAAAAATAGCGGTAAACCATGAAGTTACTGGCTTAACCGCTATTTTAAACCGATGAGACATCGGGGATTCGAACCCCGGACAACTTGATTAAAAGTCAAGTGCTCTACCAACTGTAAGCAACTCCCTTGTAATCAAGAAACTCATATAACTTTTTTATTGATAATTCGTATAACTATCTGTGACTTATCCATAGAATACACTAAAAATCCATCTGTGTCAACTGCTAAATTCTATCCCTCGTATACATCAGTGAGAAACAATTATAGTCCTCATTCTCATCTGGAATGGCTGCAATCTTATCTTTCACCTGTTGTATTCTTGCTTCTAAGAACTCATACGCTTGTCCAATGTTTGAGAACTCTGTACTGATACCTGTCATTAAATCTATATCATTTGTAACGGCTTCAAGTACATCAACAACAGTGAACAGTAATGACTTCTGCATTGTTGATTTATCATATTCATCTGTCTGAGTTAATGAGTTCTCTGTAAGGAACTGAATGTATTGCTCATCCGAGAAATACTGTTGATTGGATAACTCCATTTTTAATCTATCTAATACTTTCATGTGTGTCTCCTTTCATTATTATATGCAATAAAAAAGGATACGAAAAAAATCCGCATCCTCTTAGGTTTTGTTTATTCTATTTGTTCCTTCCTTATTATGAGCCAGTAGATAAAACCGCCACATACATAAGCCAAAATATCCCATGGATCAGAAATTGTATTCCTATAAAGCGGTGTTATATATTCCCAAAAGAATCCACAACAAGCCATCAATAATAGTATTTGCCACAATTTCATCATCTTTCTATGAAAAACTTCAAGCATTATACCACAATATGCCATAAAGGTTATTCCACCGATTGTATCATTAAAATAACATGACAGAAACCATTTCACAGGTTCGATGGTGATTCTTGTCTTTATGAACTGATTTATCAGATATAACGCAAGAGTAATTGCAATGAGACATATATTTTTTCTTTTCATTATCCGATTAAACTAAATATCACTAAAGCAACAAGAATTGCACCTACCATTCCCCAGAATGTTAATCCGTTGCCACCATTGCCATTATTATTAGCCATAATAAATTCCTCCTTAATCTCCGTATAAACTATTTACAATGTCCACAAGTTCATTGTAATGCTCTGTACAATAATACTCAGGACTACCATCTAATCCTGTAAGTTCATGTGTACCCTCTTTTGAACATTCCTCACATTTATGTGTAGAATAAGAGCCACTTCCAACATCTTCTTCCATATCACCTATAATACTTTGCATCTCATCATAGTGTTCCTGACAATAATACTCTGTTGCCCCAGATAAGCCAGTAACCGCTTTCGTACCTTCTTTTGTACATCCACTAGCATCACAGTAATGTTCAATGGAACTTGACGAACTACTGCTAGATGAACCACTACTATACGATGAACTATAGTCACTATCAGAATCATCATAAGACGAACTACTTGATGATGAACTACTTGAATATGATGAATCACTATCAGTGTCGTCATTGGTAGTATATGAATCATCATATGAACTGTTTGACGCAGAATCATCATTACTACTGCAACCAACTAATGATAATGCTGCTACAGTAAACATAATTGCTACAAATTTCTTCTTCATAAATCCTATCCCCTTTCGGTATATGAATAGTTTTGTACTAATATCCTAGACATTCTAGTTAAATTGTACCATTAACTGTAGGCATTTTCAATAAAAATTTCTGTAATATAGAAATTCATTTCACCAATATGGAAACACTAATTGATACACTATCAGTGAAAGTAGGTGATACAGTTGGTGAATATGGGAGAAAAACTACGATCTCTCAGAACTGAGAAGAAATTAACTCAAAAGCAAGTAGCAGATAGAATAGGATTAGCCATAAGTGCTGTATCTTCCTATGAATCAGGTAGCCGTTATCCTTCATATGAAGCATTGATAAAGTTGGCTCGTATATTCCATGTATCTACAGATTATCTCTTAGGAATTACTGATAAGAGAAATGTGGATG
>OIIT01000495.1_pt1 | contig 9817 bp, 7 predicted proteins | sample 1583271 | NCBI WGS metagenome assembly OIIT01 (sample SAMN02675044, study PRJEB24791) | human gut metagenome, SKBSTL002 | isolation source: stool | host: Homo sapiens | place: USA | reverse complement strand
ATAGCATAAATACTTTACTAAAATTCTGCCCCCAAATTGCAAGCCTTAGTTATTTCCATCCCCAGCGGCTCTAACCTCTTTCGGTGTCTTCCCATAATACTTCTCAAACAAATGATAGAAATGACTTACATTTTCATACCCTATCTGCTGTGCGACCTGTTTAACGGACAGTGTCGTCTGTTCCAACAGCTGCTTTGCGTACTTCATGCGTATTTCAATGACATATTGCTGGAATGATTTTCCCCGGTATTTCTTTAAAATCAAAGAATAATAATTTCTATGATAATGAAATTCCTGCTCGATTGGAACTTTGCTTTGTGGTGTAGAAACAATTAATTTTCTCATATACGAGGTATACGCCTCAATAAGCGAAGATAACAACGTATTTCCTGTTGCTCTTGCAATTCCTAAGTGAAAATCTAAATCTGCATCATAATATTTGTTATCCATAGCCTGACAACTTTCCATTATTTCAAGTTTTTCTCTTAATACTAATAAGTCTTCCTCTGTTCTACGTATTGCAGCAATCTCAGCACACTTAGGTTCTACAATATCTCGAACCTCCAACATTTCATCTAATGATGTTCCTTCTGTTGCAATCAAATCTTTAATGGATCTTATCAGTACATTTGCTGTATTATCAACAACCAAAATTCCTTTCCCATGTATTCTTTTAACAAGTCCACGAACTTCAAGTGTTTTTACCGCTTCTCTAACGGTTACTCTAGAAACCTCAAATTTTTCTAATAGTTTTTGTTCACTTGGTAAAAATCCCTCACTATCATATTCTTTATTTTTAATCATTACTAATATTTCTTCTGCTACAGAATCTGAAAGTTTTTTTCGTTTCACTTTTTACTCATCCTCCATATATATCAATTAAATAATTAATGATTATTTTCTATTCTGTCACATTGCTATCAGACAGTTATATCATATCATATTTTCTTACAAATCAAAAGAACAATATCTCTATTATTAACTATTTTATATATATAATAAGAGGATTTTTAACTTACAACTGTAAGATAAAGATCCTCTTGTTACTAAATCACATTAGACGGTATTTCGTTCTAAATGATATAAACATATTAATTGCTTGCTTTTTTAATAGCTTCATCTGCACGTTCTTTAATATTCTTTATGGTTGTCTCTAAATCTTGAGCTTCAACAAGATATTTTTCTACTTCTTCCATGTAAACTTTTTCATATTCAACGTTTGCAGGTCCCATGATTTTTTCTGTTACACGAATTTCATCTGGATTAGCAAGAACATATTTAATCTGGTCTGTTGTAATACCATCATCTACTAATGAATCACCAAATCCAACATATAAATCGTTTTGTTCCACTGTACGATTTGCTTCTTCAGAAGAACGTGCATATTTAGCACATAATCTAGTTAAATCCATACAAATCTCAAAAGCAAGTTTTGGATCTGCAGATGTTGGTGTAACAGCGAGTCCATTAACAATACCCCATGTTGTATGTTCTTTACTATCACAAGGCAATGGTGCAATACCGATCTTCCAATCTCTTGGATTTCCTTCTTTATCCGCAGCCCATGGAAGAACCCAGCCTCCCTGACATGTCATACCATAATTACCATTCATGAATTCTGTTGCTTCTACTGTTGAAAGGGTATCTGCCTGTTTCTTCATGCTTTCATCTTCAAACATCATATCATGAACCAATTCAATATTTTTAGCAAACTCTGGATCCTCAATATTAGATAATCCATCTTCTGTATAGAACTTTTCGCCACCTCCTAAATTTTCAATTGCTTCACCATAAGTAGATGATGACCAAGGTAGATAAAATGCACCATAAATTTTATTTGCACCTTCTCCCTGAGTAATCTTTTTAGCAGTTTCACGATATTCTTCCCAAGTCATAGGAACTGTATCATCTGGATAAGGTACTCCTGCAGCATCAAATACATCTTTATTGTAATATAATGCCCAAGAAGTAATATTATGAGGAACCATATAAGTCTGTCCATCATTCTTTGCAGATTCTGCGTATTTTCCAAATTCTTCTTCAAAGTCTACACCAGTTTCAGCAATCAAATCATCTAGTGGAATAATTGTTCCATTATCAGCATACTGCTGTTGAAGCATTGGATTTGCTACAACAATAATATCAATCTGATTTCCAGCAGCAATCTGTGTTGGAACAGTTGTATTAAAGTCTGCTTCTCTTCCAACAAAATTGAATTCAACATTCTGATACTCTGACATTGTCTGAATTTCTTCTATTGCTTTCTGCATCTTATAATCTTCATCAATTCCATTAAGATGAATATTCATTGTTTCTTTCTCTCCTGATGCAGCCTGATTTCCAGTTTCAGTTCCCCCACCAACATTTTGTGTTTGTTCTCCACAACCAGCAAACAAAGATGCTGCCATGGTTGCGATTGTCATTAATGCTACCACTTTTTTCTTCATATTTTTTCTCCTTTAACTTATATTTTTAGGCGTTTGATAAACGCCGTAACCCATTGATTTTACTGGGTTTTATTGCTTTATTTATATAAATTTTCTCTCCAAAAGTGGTAAAATATAGGTAACAACACCAACATGTTTGCCAACTTAAGGAGGAGAAAATTTATGACTACTAAATACCACCAGATTTCTTTAAAAGAATCTTTTTCAGACTGTCAGGATCAATTTATTGACGATGCACCATCATTCTTTTTACTTCTGTCTGAACACTGTGATATTAATGAATTTATTCCAATTCAATTTTCCAATGCTTTTTATCAGACTTTAGGACGCAATCGCATTTACCCTCTTCATGGTTTTCTTTCTGCTTTCATTTTGCAGAAAATCTTCTCTATTCCTACAGATTCGCTACTGCTTTTACTACTAAATATTTGCAAGGAATTGCGCGATTTCTGTGGTTTTTCAAAGGTTCCTGATGCATCCTTGATGTCTCGTTTTAAACATGACTTCGAGCCTTATATTGAACTTTATGTCAAGGAAAACAATCCGAAAACACTAAATGCTCTCATCAAAAAGCTGAAAGTTTTCTACAAGGACAAGCCTGAGATTGATCCTTATAAGATGGCCTATGGACTTATGCCTTCGCAAGCTGCCGCCTGCTCGGATGCCAAACAGATGTACATTAATGGGTACTTCTGTTATGCCGTTAAATTCGCTATTCTTACAAATGGATTAGGTATTGTCCGCCACATTTCTTTCGTTGATGATGCTGAATTCAAAGCTGCTCACCCGGATCTCATTGTCGAAAAGAAATCGGATTCACCTGACGAAGATAAGTCTGTTGGTGATGCATCCGCTTTAGCCCCTGTTTTGCAGGATTTCTTTTCACTTCATACAGATTTTCACCCTGATACCTTTCTTGGCGATTCTGCTTTTGACTCTGCTGATCTCTATGGTACTTTGTTCAATGACTTTCACTTTTCAAAAGCTTTGATTCCTTATAATCCAAGAAACGAAAGTTCTTTGAAGAAAGTCGGTTACAACGAATATGGCTATCCTACCTGTCCGAATGATCCATCACTTGCAATGAAATACTGTGGTGTTACCAAAGAGAAAGGTCGTACAGACCGTATCAAATGGATTTGTCCCAAAATGCATTATCAAAAAGGATGGATTTGTGGCTGCGACACCCCATGCAGTACTGCTTCACGTGGCAGAACAACCTACACTTATGAAAACATGGATTTACGTATGCTCCCAGGTATTCAGTGTGACACAAAAGAATGGAATGACACTTATAAAATACGAACAATCGTAGAACGTGCCATCAATCATTTCAAAATCAACATGTGCATTGCTGGAAGAAAAACAAGAAACCATACCACCACAAAATCTGATAATCTATGTCAATTCAGAAACAATTCTGAATACTGACCTATTTTCTCCCCTTATATACGGGAGAGTTATCCACAGTAACCAATAAAATCATTTATCAATTACCTACTTATATTTTTTTAGAATATTTCTATTCTTTGTTACCCTTTTACTCCGGAAAGTGCAATACCTTCAATAAAGTTTTTCTGTGCACATAAATAAACTATTACGATTGGAATTAAAGCTAATGTTGCACCTGCCATCTGCACAGCGAAATTACTTGAATACTGTCCTTTAAATGATGCAATACCTACAGATAACACCTGTTTATTAATATCACTGATATATACTAATGGTCCAAAATAGTCATTCCATCCCCAGGTAAATGCTAAGATTAAAAGTGCTGAAAGCTGTGATTTTGCAAGTGGAATTACAACCTTAAAAAATGTTTTAAATTCCCCACTTCCATCAATTCGAGCGGCTTCAATTAACTCATTTGGGATTGACATAAAAAATTGTCTCATCATAAAAATTGAAAATGCGTTAAACATCCATGGCATATACACACTAGCTAAAGTATTAATTAAATGAAGATGCTTAAAAATTACAAACTGAGGTATAATACGCACCTGAACAGGAATCATCATAGTTGAAATAAATAACATAAAAATTATATTTTTTCCAGAAAACTCTAATTTTGCAAATGCATATCCAGCCAAAGAACTAACAGTAAGTACTAATATCACGACCATTATAGTTACCATAATAGTATTCATATACCAATGAATATACGGGAAATCCGTAAATGCTGTTATAAAATTACTCAATGTTGGTTGTTTTGGAATCCATTCGATTGGAATATTAAATACAACATTTTCATGTTTAAACGAAGCTGACAACATCCATGCAATCGGAAATACCATCATAATTGCAATCAAGAGTAAAGCTGCTGTTAATAAAATTTTCCAGAACAATTCTTTTTTCGTGTAACTAATTTTGTTTTTTTTCATTTTTCATTTCCCCCATGCTATACATACTCAACCCAATTTTTCTGAACTACCCACTGAATAATTGTAACAATAAGAATCAGCAAGAAGAAAATCCAAGATACAGCTGATGCATATCCCATATGGAACTGCTTAAATGCCTGATCATACATATGATATACAATTGTTGTTGATGCATTTCCTGGTCCACCTTCTGTCAACACCTGAACTTCTGCAAATATTTGGAATGACTGAATTATTGAAGTAATAAGTAAGAAGAATGTTGTAGGTGAAACCAATGGTAAAGTAATATAAAAGAACTGTTTTAATTTTGTAGCTCCATCTACAGAAGCAGCTTCATAATAGGATGGAGAAATTCCTTGAAGTCCAGCTAAATAAATAACTACACAATATCCGATATTTTTCCAAATCCAAAAAATACCAATTGAAGGAAGTGCCCATTTTATATCTCCAGTCCAACCTGGAACATTCTGTATTCCAAGTGTTCTAAGCAATTCATTAATAGGTCCAAAACTTGGTTGAAATAATGCGGAGAATACTAAAGCTGCAGCAGTTATCGTTGTTACATATGGCATAAAAAACGCAGCTCTCAAAGCACCTCTTGCAAAAATTTTTTGATTTAATAACGTAGCAATTATAATTGATAAAATCAATAATATTGGAACTGCAACTAACATCAGAAGTATATTATTTTTCAAGCCAACCTGAAAATATTCATTATGAAAGGCATCTATATAATTTTGTAAGCCACAAAATGTCGAACCGGAAAAGCCTTTAAACATGTTATAATCCATCATACTAATTACTAATGAATATATTAATGGATACGCCATAAAAAGAATAAATCCTATTAGTGATGGTAAAATAAATGTAAAACCGATAATATTCTTTTTTCTTCTTCTTTTCTTCATTTGTGGCGTTAGTTCTCTTCTTTCTCCTTTCATCATTACCCTCTCTTTTCTAAACCGTATTTACTTTCTTGTTTATATGTATGTTATCACATATCATACGTGTTATCAATTGCCATTATTACCATGTTATATAGTCACTTTTTGTATATTTTTCACAAACTCTTTGGCTGTTTTGGTAATTATATCGTAATCACCACTGTAAATAGCTTTACGATCAACTAAACTTCCACCTACTCCAACACCACAAACTCCTATCTTCATAAAATCTCCCACATTTGAAGCAGAAACTCCTCCAACCGCAAGAAATGGAATATGATTTAATGGTGCAGATAAAGATTTAATATAGTTAATACCCAAATCCCCTGCTGGAAACAACTTTACAAAATCTGCCCCGCAATTATACGCATCTGCAGCTTCAGAAGGTGTTAATGCACCTGGGATAGAAACAATACCCAATTCGTTAGCTTTTTTAATTACATCAAAATTTACATTAGGTGAAATAAAATACTTTGCTCCAGCTTTATATGCTGCTTCACATTGCTCAATTGTCATAACAGTACCAGCTCCAGCACATATTTTATCTTCCATGTTTTCTGCAACCAGTTGAATTAATTCAGCATTCTTTGTAACACCCTTTGGATCCCTTTGATCAAAAGCAATTTCCATTAAATGAATTCCACCTTTATAAAGAGCTTCTGCTGTTGGCAAAATATGTTCTGCATCAACCCCTCTTACAATTGCAATAATCTTTTCTTTTTGAATTAACTCAATTACTTCTTTTTTCATACCAATACACTCCTTCTTTATCTTTTCCGAATTTATTTGACAACCTTATATTTTTCTAAAATATCGCGATCTACTTCAATTCCAAGACCTGGGGCATCTGGAACATAAATATATCCGTTCTCATATCGAATCCCATCATTAATCAATTCCTTACGGAAAGGATGACTTGATCTATCAAATTCAAGGAATAATTCTGAAGGACAAAAACTCATTGGAGTATATGGTAAAGAAGATATAAACTGTAATGAAGCGGCAAGTGACACGCCTGATCCCCATGCATGTGGCATAATAGCAGTATTATATGCCTGTGCAATTGCAGCCATTTTTTTACATTCCGTTATACCACCTGCGGATGAAACATCTGGCTGATAAATATCTAAAGCTCCATTTTTTAACCAATTATTAATTTCTATTTTTCCGAAAATTTCTTCTCCTGCTGCCATATAGGATGCAGTTAAATTTCTTAATGCCTTGTATCCTTCCATATCCTCTGGAGTTAATATTTCTTCATAAAAGTAAATGTTTTCTGGAACAAGTTCTAAAATTATTCTTCTTGCAACTGCTTGTGAATAGCATGCATTAAAATCAACCATCAAGCGAACATCAGGTCCGACTGCTTTACGTATAGACCGAATATATTCAATATCCTTTTCTGGTGTAAAACCAACCTTTAGCTTCATTGCTGTAAAGCCTTCTTCTTTAAATTTAAGCGCATCTTCTACAGATGTTTCTGGATATTTTTTCCCATCTAAACGATAAAAGCCAGTTGCATATGCAGCTAATTTTTCTCTGAATCGACCACCAATCAATCTGCAAATCGGTTGTTTTAGCTGTTTTCCATTTAAATCCCATAGAGCAATATCTATTCCACTTAAAGCATTCATTGCAATTCCCTGTTGTCCAAAAGGTCTTGCTTTATTGTATAGTGTTTCCCATATTACCTCTACATCTAAACTATCTTTTCCTATTACCTCCTCTTTATAACAATTTTCTACAAAGCTAGAAGCTAAAAATGGACTTTGCTGTCCATGGCACATGCATTCACCAAAACCACTTGTTCCATCTTCTCCAATAACCTCTACAATTACAGAGCTTCTACGATATACATACCCCTGCGAAAAGTAAAATGGCTGTTCTAATGGTGCGCTAATGACATGTGTAATCAAATTTTTAATAATCATTTACACTACCTCTTTTCAATTAATTTTTTCTTTATAACATTTATTCTTGATACATGTTATGAATATTTTTTATTTATATGATATCATACATGTTACATGTTATCAATTGTCTTTTTTTATATATTAACGCACTCTTTTTTGTAACAAATGCTATAACATAAAAAAGATATGCTACATAAACTGCAACATATCTTTTCATAATTATATATTTTCATTAAACCATAGGAAACCAAATACTCATATCTGATTCTTCACGATTAGCCCACGCATAGTATGGAATCATTTTTATTGTTGTATCACTCTCTGCAAATTGATATTCGTAATATAACTGCTCTTGCTGTTTACGATATTTTCCTGGAACTTCTAACAATACCACTCCATCAAGTAATTTTTCATCATATTTTTCTTTTACTTCGCCTGATGGATTTATATACAATTCATCCAACTTATATTCGTTGTCAATTCCCTCTGCGCAAAAAATTACAGGTCCCCTTTTTACTGCGAGCATTCCTCTATCTTGCTCGACATTTGGATTTGCTTGCATAAACACAGCTTTCATTGGCAATTTTACGATAATACTATCACCTGTAGAAACAATGGTTTCATAATATCCCGGCTCAACACTTTCGCCATTTACACTTGGATTTTTACACCATGCAGGAATACGAATCTTTACTTTCTGTTGCTGTGCCTTACAAATATCTAAAACTATTGTATCTTCCCAAGGATATTTTGTTGTCATTACAATTTCAGTATCTTCTGTAACATAATTACATTTGGTAAATAAATTCACATAAATTGTATCTTCATTTTGTCCATATACCCATCTTCCGATTCCCGCCATCGTTCGGAATAATTGTGGTGGGCAACACCAACAATCAAATGTATGCCATCTTCTAGAAGACTTATGCTTATATTGTATATTCAATTCTTTTTCATCATTAACTACAAATGGTATTTGTTTCTCTTTTCTATATGACAATGGATTCGAATAAAAATATCTTGTTAAGGATAGGTTAGATCCCGAAATTCCGGCATTATACATAATCTGTTCTGCCCAATCACCATACTGTGTATCTTCTGTTGTTTCAAGCATTCGCATTGCCCACATAGCTGCACCTATATTAGCACAGGATTCATTATATGCAATTTTATTTGGAAGTTCATATTCTGTACCATGAGCCTCATATGTACGGTCTCCATTTTCAGAAAAACCAATAAATGTTGGGCAAACCCCACCCGTAATATAAATTCGTTTTGATATTAAATCATTCCAAATTCGCTTATTTGCTTCTAATAAAGCTTTTTCACCTGTTTCAGAATAAACATCAATTGATCCGCTATACAAATAGGTAGATGTAACTGCATGACCAACTGCCTTTGTTTCTTCTCTAAGTAATGTTCTTGTCTGGTTTTGATCTGTACCGTTCCCACTACTGCCTCTCATATTTACAAATATTTCAGCCAATTCAATATCCTTTGGATTTTCTGTCACACGATACAAATCATATAATCCCATTATCTGACTTGGATTAAATCCAAAATTTGCAAGCTCCTTTGGATATGTATGGAATACGCCATATAGATAATCCGAAAATTTTCTCGCTATTTTTATTAAATAATCCTGTCCCGTAATATCATAATGAGCAGCAGCAAGTGTAAAGAAATGACCCGCATTATATAACTCATGATGCTCCATATCAGTCCATCGACCAATATCTGTAAGTGTTACCTGTGTATTTAAATATCCATCCTTCTCCTGATTTAAAGGAATTAATTTTGTATATTTTTCAACAATTTCCAGTACCTTAGGATCATTTGTATTCTGATATACATATAAACAGCCTTCTAAGAACTTATAGCAATCTCCATCCGACCAAAATGCTCCCTTCCACTGTCCTTCTCTTACGCCTGCCCCGATTTCAAAATTCAAAAGTCGCGCAGAATTTTCTTCATCTAATAAAGCCTCTAACATACTGTTTATTATTTCCATGTAGTTTTCTGTTCGATGACCCCAAAAACCATTTTGCAATCTACTATTACGAAGGCTAGCAAAATCAAATTTTCTATAGTTTCTCATTTCATTCTCCTTATATTCCTTATGTGCTATTTTA
>OIIT01000494.1_pt1 | contig 9818 bp, 7 predicted proteins | sample 1583271 | NCBI WGS metagenome assembly OIIT01 (sample SAMN02675044, study PRJEB24791) | human gut metagenome, SKBSTL002 | isolation source: stool | host: Homo sapiens | place: USA | reverse complement strand
AATCGCAGGGGATGGTCACCTCTGCGCCGTCCTTGTTCTCGCAGACAACGGCATCCATGCGGAATTCCTTGACCTTGTGGCCGGGGTACTGCTCCACGCCGTAGGTCTTGTAGTTTTCCAGCAGGGTAGGCAGAATGGTGGTGCTCTCGCCTGCGGCGATCTTGTCCATCATCTCGATAACGGACACCTTGCAGCCGCGGGCAGCCAGATACTCTGCGGTCTCGCAGCCTACCATGCCGCCGCCGATGACGGCAACCGTGCCGTACACCTGCTGCTCACCGGCCAGCACCTTCCACGCGTCGGCAACGTTCACGCTGTCGATGCCGGGGATGCGGGGTGCGGCGCTGTGTGCGCCCACAGCGTTGATGACAGCCTCGAAGCCGGCATCCTTCAGCTGCTCTGCGGTGCGGGTCTGACCCATGCACAGGTGCACACCGGCGTTGCAGACTGCGTGGATCAGATCCTGTGCGGCACGGCGCATCTCCTCCTTGCGGGGAGGCACGCAGGCAATGTTCAGCTGACCGCCCAGAGTGGTGGTCTTTTCAAACAGGGTCACGTCATGGCCGCGCAGCGCTGCCACACGGGCTGCTTCCAGACCGGCAGGGCCGCCGCCGAGGACGGCAATCTTCTTTTTCTGCGCTGCGGGCTGGATGCTGCGGGTGTTCTCGTAGCCGTTCTCCGCGTTCAGCACGCAGGAGAGGAACTGGCGGTTCTGGATGGCATCGGTGCAGCCCTTGTTGCAGCTGATGCAGCGGCGGATATCGCAGGCCTTCCCGGCAGCGATCTTGGTGCCCCAGTCGGGGTCTGCCAGCAGCGGGCGACCCATGGCAACTATGTCGGCCATGCCGCTCTCGATGACGCGTGCAGCCATGTCGGCGTCCACGATACGACCCACGGCGCTGACCGGTACATTGACAGCCTTTTTGATGTCCCCGGCGATCTTGACAAAGAAGCCGTAGGGCTGTACGCCCATGGGAGGAATGGTGTCGGCCATGTTGCCGGTGTGGTTGGCCTGGGCAACGTGGAACATATCCACGCCGTCCTCTACCAGCCACTGGGCAAACTGCACGGCGTCGGCTTCGTCAATACCGCCCTTGCCGCGCTGCGGGGTGACGATGGACAGCTTGTAGTCGATGACCATATCCGGCACAGCCTTGCGGATGGCGCGGGTCAGCATGCGGGCAAAGCGGACGCGGTTCTCCAGACTGCCGCCGAACTTATCGGTGCGGTGGTTCATGCGGGTGGAGCACAGGCAGCCGTTCAGGCGGTCGCCGTGGATCTGGATGACGTCCACACCGGCCTTCTGGGCGCGCACTGCGCAGGCGCACATCTTATCGATGATGGACATCAGCATCTCCTCGCTGGCCTCATCGGTAAAGAACATCATGTCGTGATGCAGGCGCTGACGCATCTCGTCAAACTTCTTCTGCATAAACAGGCTGTTGATGGCGTCCACATCGTACTCCGGGTGGAAGATCTGGACGCCCAGCTTGGTGCCGTAGGCGTGTACGCTGTCGGCCAGTGCCTTGAAGGCAGGGATCTGGCTGTCGTCAAACAGCTTGGGGGTGGGAGAAAAGCTGTTGATGGGCGCAACATCGCCCATAACGATGTAGCCCACGCCGCCCTTTGCCAGACGGGTGTAGAAGCCCATGTCCTGCTCGCTGATCATGCCGTTTTTCTCGTAGCCGGTGGTCAGCGGGGGGAACATGATGCGGTTTTTAAAGGTCTGTCCGCCCACCTCGATGGGCTGCAGAATTACGTTTTCCATACAAAAGCCTCCTTGCAGATACGCTTTGCTTTACAGATTTGCTTTGATGAATGCTGCGGTCTTTTTCTCCACGGTGGCACGGGCTGCCAGCGTGGCAAAGTTGTGGCCGCCGCCCGCAATGGTGTCCACCTCGGGTGCGGTGTACACCTGTGCGTAACGGCTGCAGGTGCCCTCGTCCACCAGACGGTCATCGTCGGCGCGCAGCAGCAGCACCGGGCCGTTGTAGCCCTTGGCCTCGGTAAAGGGATCGGGGTGCTTGGCCATCTCGTAGTTAAAGGCCATCTTGTAGCACAGACCCTCCATGTCGGTGTAGTCCTTGCCGGTCTGCACAACACCGTCGGCACGCTGTGCGCAGCCGAACCACATCCCGGCGCCCGGGCACAGCAGGATCAGGCCGTGGGGCTGGATCACCGGAGCGCAGGAGGCGGCAATGTAGCCGCCCATGCTCTGGCCGGAGAGGAACAGCTTTTCGCTGTCCACATAGGGCTGCTCAGCTGCCCATGCAAAGATATCCTGTGCATCGGTGTGCAGGCCGTCAAAGCTCATATCTTCGAACTCGCCGTCGCTCTCGCCGTTGCCGTAGAAATCGAACCGGGCGCTGCCGATGCCCTGCGCTGCCAGAGCGCGGGACAGATGAGTGTACATGGACTTGTAGCCGCTGCAGCTGCCGGCAAAGCCGTGCAGATGCACCACAAAGGGTACCTTGCCCTCGGTGTCGGGCAGGGTCACGATGCCGCGCAGGGTGTGGCCATTGCGGTTTTTAAACTGGACCTGTAAAATCTTCATGGTTTACTTGCTCTCCTTTGCGGCGCGGCGAGCTTTCAGCTCGGTCAGCATCTCGGCAGTCTTCTGCTTGGTCAGGGGGTAGACGAAGAACAGGATGGCAACTGCAATGCCGTAGCCCAGGAAGTAGACGCCGGTGTAACTCTTCCAGATAGCGTTTACAACGCCTGCGGTCTGCACAGCGCCAGCGGTAACGTTATAGCCGATGGCACCCAGCACAAAGCTGGACAGGCTGCCGGAAATGGCGCTTGCAAGCTTGCGGAAGAAGGAGTAGGTGGAGTAGACGATGCCCTCGTTGCGCTCGCCGGTCTGCAGCTCGTGGTAGTCGATGGCGTCGTTGACCATAGCCCAGATCAGCACCTGCATGCCGGAAGCGCCCAGATAGCAGATACCGTTGATGACGATGAAGGCCACAGGGTTGTGGACGGGGAAGAAGAACAGGATGCCGAACACGATGGCGGCAAAGCCAGCGCCCATGCAGCACCACTCCTTCTTGCCGAACTTGTTGGCCAGAGGCTGGGTGATGGCAAAGGACAGCACAGCGTACAGAACGCTCAGCATACCGGAGACAGCCTGAATTTTAACGTTACCGAAGAAGTCCTTATACAGGTAGGTGTTCAGGCCGTTGACCACGGAAGCACCAATCATACCGGTCAGGCTGAAGAACATAACGCCCAGCAGAGCCTTATTGTGAGAGATCTCCTTGAGCACGTGCAGGTAGTTCAGCTTTTCGCCCTGCGGACGCTCGGGCACTTCCACGCGCTCCTTGCACCACACGCAGGTGATCTGCAGGCACAGCAGGCCCAGCATAGCGCAGATGCAGGCCAGCATCAGGAAGCGGCCAGCCACGGGCTTGTTGTCCACATACAGGAACAGGGGGCCGATCATGACCATGACGGTCATGAAGATGGTGCCGCCAAGGCTGCGGTAGCGGGACAGTGCGGTGCGCTGGCTGACATCATCGGTCATCACGCTGGACAGGGTGCCGAAGGGCACGTTGACGCAGGTGTACAGCGCCTCGTACAGAACGTAGGTGACGAACATGTAGGCCAGACGCAGGCCGTAGTTGATATTGCCTACATTGACAAAGCCAAGTATGCACAGCACTGCCATGGGGAAGGAGAAGGCGCGGATCCACGGGATGAACTTGCCGCCCTTGGTGGCCTTGCGGGAGTCCACCATGGCACCGATGATGGGGTCATTCACGGCGTCCCAGATCTTGGTGACCAGCAGCAGGATACCCACGTGGAAGGGGTTGACCTGCAGGATCAGGGTGTAGAAGATCGACAGATACATGGCGCGGTACTGCTCGGTGAAGCAGCAGCCCAGATCGCCCAGCGTATAGCCGATCTTGTCCTTCATGGAGAAGGGTCGGATGGTCTTTTTCTGGTCCATTGTGTTTTATCCTCCTTAAAAACAGTGAAACCACGAGACTTTTCGCACAAGCCTCTTTTCTACGCTTGCATTATACGTTAAATTTCCATCAATACATATCCAAAAAATGATTGAAAACTATCGTAAATTGATGTATTATGCAATTATAACAGTTGTACTTTTCTGTTGTGTACAACAAACTGTCGCACATGACAGTTTCACGGAGGTTTTTTTGGTGAACTATACAGTCAAGCGTTATTTTTTTGAGCAGAGCGCCGTCCGGGAATTTTATTCCGGCGCGTATTATGATTTGTTTCTGGTCATGCGGGGCAGCGGCGTGTTCCGGTGCAGCGAGGTGGTGCTGCCCGCACAGCAGCAGAATCTCATCATCTTCAAGCCCGGTCAGGGCGGCAGACTGGAATACGCCGGTGCTTACGGCCCGCTGGAACTTATTCGGGTGCAGCTGTCCCCCCAGACGCTGGCGCAGCTTTCGGACGCGGACACCGACCTTGAAAAAAGCTTCAACGTGGTGCCCTTCCGGCAGGTGGCTGTGCGCCCGGACAGCCAGATCTATATGCTGCTGAAAAACCTTGCCCGGAAGCTGCTGATGCTCCCGCAGGAGCGCACCCAGTTCGGTGCAGCGGTGTTCGAGCACGGCATTCTGCAAATGTTCGTGGTGCTGGCGCTGCGTGCCTGCATCCATGCAGAGTTCCACACCGCATCGGTCAGCCGCCACCACCTGATGCTGGACGAGGTGTTTTTGTTTATTCAGGCGCACCTTACCGAGGAACTGACGCTGGAGCGGCTGGAAAAGGAGTTTTTCGTCTCCCGGGAACATATTGCCCGGGAATTTAAACGCCAGACCGGGCAGACGGTGCACCGCTATATCGTAAAGGCGCGGTTAGACCGCTGCTGCACCCTCATCGAGCAGGGGCTGCCCATCACCGAGGTGTACAAGACCAGCGGCTTTGGCGGTTACAACCACTTTTTCCGCGCCTTTAAAAAGGAGTACGGCATGACCCCCAAGGAGTACTTCCACACCACCCGGCAGGACGCACGGGGATGAATCCGGCAAAAGCAGCGCCGTCTGCGCCTGTGAAAAAAGCCGCCCGGGAAGATCCGCAGATCCTCCCGGGCGGCTTGCTTATCCTATTTTTTTCTTTTACTTGCGGTGGGTGAGGCAGTTCAGCGCCATCACAACCAGCACGAGAAAGCCGATGACCAGCAGGATACCGGTCATGCCGATGAGCATCATGGGCAGGGTGGTCATCCAGGAAGAAAGATGAAGCATAAAGGCACCTCCGTTAAGCCATCAGGGAAAGGATCAGTCCGCCGGCAAGGACGGATGCGATCTGCCCGGAAACGTTGACGCTGATGGAGTACATCAGCAGGAAATTCTGGTTGTCCTCGGCCAGACCCATCTTGTTGACCACGCGTCCGCTCATGGGGAAGGCCGAGATGCCTGCCGCGCCGATCATGGGGTTCAGCTTTTTGCCCTCGGGCAGGAACAGGTTCACCAGCTTGGCGAACAGCACGCCGCCGGCGGTATCAAAGATAAAGGCCACAAGACCCAGCGCCATGATGAGCAGGGTATCCGGCCGGACGAACTTGTCGGCGGTCATCTGCCCGGCTACGGTCAGACCCAGCAGCAGGGTGATGAGGTTTGCCAGTACGTTCTGGGCGGTCTCGCTCAGGGAGTTCAGCACCCCGCATTCCCGCAGCAGGTTGCCGAACATCAAAAAGCCCACCAGCGCCACGCTGGCCGGGGCTACCAGACCGGCGACCACCGTGACCACAACAGGGAACAGAATCTTGGTCAGCTGGGTGACATTGCCTTTTTCGTAGGGCATACGGATGCGGCGCTCCTTCTGGGTGGTCAGCAGGCGGATGACCGGCGGCTGCACGATGGGTACCAGTGCCATGTAGCTGTAAGCTGCCACCATAATAGCGCCCAGATACTGGGATTTCAGGGTGTTTGCCACAAAAATGGCGGTGGGGCCGTCTGCTGCGCCGATGACCGCAATGGACGCGGCGTCCTTCAGATCAAAGAAGAACCCGGCCAGAAACAGGGTGAAAAAGATGCCGAACTGTGCCGCTGCGCCAAACAGCATGAGCCACGGCTTTTCCAGCAGCGGGCCAAAATCGATCATGGCACCGATGCCGATGAACAGCAGCAACGGGAACAGCTCGTTGGACATACCTGCCTCGAACAGGGCAGAGATGGGGCCAACGGTGTCTCCCTGCGTGATGGCACCGGATGCGGGAAGGTTGACCAGAATGGCACCGAACCCCATGGGCAGCAGCAGACTGGGCTCCATCTTTTTGACGATGGCAAGGTAAATGAGCAGGGCACCGATGCCCCACATGACCACCATCTGCCATGTCAGCGCCCCGAAGTTTGAAAAGAGCGCGGCGAATGTGTTCCAGAAATTCATATTGTTTTTCTGCCTCCTTTTGTTTTGATGCTGCGGCAAGAAAAAAGAGACCCTTGCCACAGCGTAAGATCTGTGACAAAAGTCTCAAGCGAACACATGACATCGGGCATTGCTGCCGTGATGACGCTGCCATGCAGCGGCCTGCCGGAAAAAAGCCTTGACCGGCGGGCTGCCCTTTACTCCCCTTTATCTTTTTTATTGATACCAGAAACTGCCGCTTCTGTCAAGGGGGAAAATGCGTTTTTGCGCAAAAATTCAACCGTTTAAATCGTCAGTCCACCACCGGTACGTCCAGCCCGAACTCCTGCGGGCGGAAGCGGGGACAGACGTTCTCGGTGATGCAGATGACCGAAGCAGCAAGACGGCTGCCGATCTCGCAGGCGTCTGCCAGCGTTTTGCCGTAGGTCAGGCCGATGACCGTGCCGGCAAAGAAGGCGTCCCCCGCGCCGGTGGTGTCCATAACGTCCACCTTTTTGGCGGGCACGATGCCGCAGTCACCGTCCGCACAGGCGTATACCGCGCCCTGCCCGCCCATGGTCACCACCATGCTGGGAATGTTGGCGCTGCGCACGTTGCCCGTGAGCACCCGGCACATCTCGTCCGGGGAGAGGTGGTCGTAGTCATCCGAGAACAGCAGCCCGGCCTCCTGCTGGTTGCAGATGAAACAATCGATCTGCTGCAAAAAATCCCGCCGCTCCATGGCAATGCTCATGTTGGAGACCACGGCAAACACCTTTTTGCCGTACTTTTTGGCGTAGCGCAGGGTCTGCTTTACCGTTTCTTTTTCGAGGTCCAGCTCCAGTGCAATGGAATCGCAGTCTGCAAAGATCTCATCGCCCTGCTCCTGCAGCAGGCCGGTCAGCGGGGTGGTGTCCGGTCGCTTGGAGATGGCGGCGTGCACATCGCCGTCGTTGTCAAAAATGGCCAGCCATGTGCCCATGCCGTCCGGCTTTTTCTGGATAAAGCGGGTGTTGACCTTGTGCCTTGCCAGCTTGTCGATGACATCCTGTCCCATGCCGGTGTCATCCACCAGACCCACAAAGGTGGGGCGCAGCTCCACGTTGGCGATATCCTCCACCACGTTGCGGCTCACACCGCCGTGTACCTGCTCGATGCGTCCGGCGTTGCGCCCGCCGGGGATATAGGTGGAAAGGGGATAGCCCTTGATATCCACAAAAACAGCTCCGATGACTACGATGCCCATAAACGATAAACCTTTCTGACTTCAGTTGATTTTACCTGTAGATTTTACCTGTATTATACAGGAAGCAGACAAAAGATGCTATCCCTTTGCCGTTTTTTGCGGAAAAATATCTCTCGGTCACGCCCCCTTTCCGTGAAAAAGGGCTTCCGAAAAGTCCGCAGACTTTTCGGAAGCCCAAATAAAAAATAATTTTTCCTCTGATAATGCCCAGAGCGCAGCGGAGGGCATTCTGAATCAGCTCCTGTCACATCGCCGTGCGGGCGGTGCGCACCAGATACTCCATGGCCTGCACCGGATACTGCCCGGCGGCGGTCTCGCCGGTGAGCATCAGGCTGGATGCGCCGTCCAGTACGGCGTTGTAGATGTCGCTCACCTCGGCGCGGGTGGGTACAGCCCGGGTGTGCATGCTGTCCAGCATCTGGGTCACCACCATAAAGGGCACCCCGGCTGCCCGGCAGGCGGCAGAAAGCTGCTTCTGGCAGCGGGGCAGCTCCCACAGGGGCATCGCGTTGCCAAGGTCGCCCCGGGCAATGACCACCTCGTCCACCAGCGGCAAAAACTCCGGCAGCGCCTGTACGCCCGCAAGGTTTTCAATTTTGGCAAGAATCTTCAGCCCGGGTGCACCGGCCTCTGCCAGCGCCTGCCGCAGGTTGCGGATATCCGCAGCGCCGCGCACAAAGGGCAGCATGACCCCGGTAACGCCGCAATCGGCGGCGATGGCAAGGTTCTCCTTGTCCTCGGTGGTCAGGGTGGGCATCTGGATGTCTGCCCCCGGTGCTGCCAGACTTTTGCGGCTTTGCAGCACTCCGCCCCGCACTACGGTGCACACGAGTGCTTCCGGCTCTGCGGTGTCCACCCGCGCCAGCAGCTTGCCGTCATCCAGCAGCAGCTCCTGCCCGGGCTGCACACCCTGCACCAGCGCGGCAGGGCAGGGGATGCCCTGCGCGCCCAGACGCACGGTCTGCCCGGCGGTCAGGGACAGCGGCTGCGGCAGACGGCCGATGCGCAATTCCGGCCCCTGCAGATCAATGAGCAGCTTTTTGACCCCGGCTTTGCGCAGCAGCGCCAGCCAGTCCTTGTGCGCTGCCAGCGGCCCGTGAGAAAGGTTCATGCGGATGCCGGTCATACCGGCTTCCACCATCTGCTGCAAAAGCTTTACATCGGCACAGGCAGGGCCGATGGTTCCGTAAAAATCCATAATTCCTCCTGCAATTCGTGTTTTCTTTCTATTGTAGCATGACCGCGCAGCAAAAGATAGCCCAGCGGCGCACAAAAAAACACCGGAAGCTGATGCAAAGCCTCCGGTGTCTTTTTATGATGCCTTATGGGGTTTACTGCTACACTTTGCACCGCCTGCGTTCAGTACAAAGCTTACAGCTCCCTCTATTTTTAAAGGTTGTACTTAGTTTACAGCATTTCGGGCGGTTCGTCAAGAGCTTTTTCCAGCTTTTGCCGGCAAAAACCGGAATATCACAACATTATCACAACTGCAGCTGGTGGTAGCACGCGCCCTCCATGGTCTTCCAACAGGCGGTGCTTCCCTCCAAGGTCATGTAGCTGTGGGCAGTGTTTTCCTTGGGGATGCTCACAGAGCCGGGGTTCAGGTAAAGGTTCCCCTGTCCAAAGTCCGTCCATGCGGGCACATGGGTGTGGCCGTGGAGCAGAATGTCCCCCGGGGCAAGGGGCGGCAGATGGTTCAGGTTGAACACATGGCCGTGGGTGATGTAGACCAGCCGCTGCCCCACCGGCAGCACGGCGTAATCTGCCAGCACCGGGAAATTGAGCACCATCTGGTCCACCTCGGCATCGCAGTTGCCGCGCACACACAGCAGCTTGGGCGCAAGGCTGTTCAGCAGCGGGATCACCTTTTTGGGGGCGTAGTCCCGGGGCAGGTCGTTGCGGGGGCCGTGGTAGAGCAGGTCGCCCAACAGGAACAGCCGGTCGGCTCCCTCCCGCTCAAAGGCCTCCACCATCTTCTTGCAGTAATAAGCCGACCCGTGCAGGTCGGACGCGATCATCCATTTCATGGCGCTTTTCCTCCGTTTCTGTCTGGCTTTATTGTATCACGAAATGGCCGCTTGAAAAGCCTTTTGTGAAAAGTCATACTTTTCCCTTGACAATCCACCCGTTTCGTGGTATCCTATCGCAGGCCGGTCGGAAGGCCGCTTTTCCGGTTTTCCTTCCGGCCCGCGTCCCGGTGCTGTCCGGCGGCGTCCCGTAACGCCGCTGTCGTCGATGCACCGTGTTTCTTTGC
>OIIT01000492.1_pt1 | contig 9840 bp, 9 predicted proteins | sample 1583271 | NCBI WGS metagenome assembly OIIT01 (sample SAMN02675044, study PRJEB24791) | human gut metagenome, SKBSTL002 | isolation source: stool | host: Homo sapiens | place: USA | reverse complement strand
GGCCTGACCCGTGAGCTGACCATCTGCAAGGTGAACGACCACATGGACATTGCAGCTTTTATCATGCTGGGTGATGCCGAGCTGACCGTGGCCGCTGCTGCGGAGCTGCTGAAAAAGTGCCCGGATTTTGATATCCTGCTCACCGCCGAGGCCAAGGGCATCCCGCTGGCACACGAGATGAGCCGTCAAAGCGGCAAGCCCTACATCTGCGCCCGCAAGGGTGTCAAGCTGTATATGCCGGATTCCGTGGTGGTGGAGGACCAGTCCATTACCACTGCCGGTAAGCAGAAGCTGGTCATCGACCGCAAGGAGCTGGAAAAGATGAACGGCAAGCGGGTGCTGGTGGTAGACGATGTCATCTCCACCGGCGGCTCTCTGAAGGCACTGGACGCGCTGGCAGAAAAGACCCAGTGCACCATCGTGGGTCAGGCCGCTGTTCTGGCCGAGGGCGACGCTTCTGAGCGCAAGGATATCATCTTCCTTGAGCCGCTGCCCCTGTTCTTCCACTAAGCCGGGATGCGCCGCCCGCTCTGCGCGTTCTGCGCCGGAATGATGGGCCTTAGTTTCCTGTGGACTTTTTTGCCGCAAACGGAGCTTTTTATGCCGTTTGCGGCATTTTTTGTTGCCTTTTTGCTGCTGCTTTGCATCCCGCGCCGCAGCCGCAAGCTGGCGCTCTGTCTGCTGCTGGGCGCACTGGCGGGGCTTTGCGCGGTGCATACCACGAGCGCCCGGCTGGAGCGTGCCCGGGCAAATTACGCCGGGCGCACCGTGCTGCTGACTGCTGAGGTGGAGCGCGCGGACAGTAACTATTTTTCAGACACAGTGGACGCGACCCTGTGGGTAGAAAGCGTGAACGGCAGCCCGGCGGGCTTTCGCATCACCTGTGCAGAGCTGCCCGCCTGCGCGGCAGGGCAGCGGGTGCAGGGCTGGTTTGCGCTGCAACAACCGGACATGGAAGAACAGACGGCGCAGTACGCGGATGGCATCGCCTTGCAGGCAGAGCCCTTGGCCGAAAAGCCGCAGCTCACCGTGCTGGGCGAGAGCGGCAGCTTCCGTGCCCGCACCCACCGCTTGCAGCAAAAACTGAGCGAGAGCCTGCGCCGTGCCATGCACAGGGACACCGGCGGCGTGCTGGCTGCCATGACGGTGGGAGACCGCAGCGGGCTTTCGGCACAGCTGCGCAGCGCCTACCGGGGCGCGGGGCTTTCCCATGTGCTGGTGGTCAGCGGCATGCATGTTTCCATCCTGTGCGGGGATATCCTGAGCGTTTTGCTGCCCTATCGCTGGGAGCAGAGCTATCGCCGCCGCAGACGGCGTGCAGTGGGCAAAAGCCTGCTGGCGCTGGTGCTGATGGGCGTGACCGGCTTTACACCCTCGGTGCGCCGCGCCGCCGTGGCGGTGTGGGTCAGCGCCTTGGGCGTGTGGGTGTGGGGACCGCCGGACGCCCTTACCTCGCTGGCGGCGGCAGGCATCCTGATGACCGCCGCCAACAGCTATGCGGTGTGGGATATCGGCTTTGAACTCTCCTTTGCGGCAGTGGTGGGCACGGTGGCAGGCAACGCCTGCATCCGCCGGATGCGGGACGCCCACGACAGGCGTTTCTGGGTCAAAGCAGGGGAAAATCTGCAAAAGCCGGTCAGACGCCCGTGGTACAGCAAATTGCCGAAGGGCGTGCAGGGTCTTGTAGAGAGTGCCTGCATTGCCGCCTGCGCCTCGGCGGCTACCTTCCCGGTGCTGGTGCTGCGCGGCCTGAGTGTCAGCGCATGGGCGGTGGTTTCCAGCATCGCGGTGCTGTGGATGGTGCAGCCGCTGCTTCTGTTGGGGTTGGCAGTAGCCTTTGTGGGACTGGTGCCGTGGCTGGCACCGGTGCATGGGGTACTTTCCCGGGCGGCAGACCTGCTCACAGGGCTATTGAACGGCTGGGCGGTCTGGCTCAGCACAAAGCCCGGGGCATCCATTTACTTTGATACCGCCTACGCGGCGCTGGTCTGTCTGCTGCTGTGCGGGCTTGGGGTGCTGGCTTTCCGCTGGCGGGTGCGTCTGCGGGTGGCGCTGCCGGGCATTTTGCTGGCGGCAGCGGTGGGCATCGGGCTGGGCAACGCCCTCAGCCGGGACGTGGTGCATATCGACCTTGTGGGCAGCGCACAGGCGCCTGCGGTGGTAATTGCCCAGAACGATCGGGCAGTGGTACTGTTCCGGGGCGGCAGCGCCGCTCAGCGTGCGGTGGAAAACCAGCTGGCACGGCGGGGCGTGCGCACCGTGGAACTGGTGGTAGACCTGCGCATGAATGCAAAAACCGCCTGCACCCTGCCCGCGCAGCAAGGGATCCGGGCAGAGCGTCTGCCGGTCAATGCCAGCCGCAAGCTGCGCTGCACCCCGGCGGCGGTGGAACTGCTGCGCACCCGGGAAGGGTGTCTTGTGCGGCTGAGCATCGGCAACCGGCAGTTTGTGACCTTAAGCGGCAAGGCAGAGCTGGCGCAGCCGCTGCAGACAGAGTGGCTGATTGCCACACCGAAAAAGCCGGAGACGGTGCGGTACCAAAAGCTGCTGGCGCTGCGCAGTTACAGTTGGATGCCGCCGGAAACGCAGTACACAGCCTCCCTCAGCCTGCGCCGCACCGGCGGCGAAAGCTAAGGTGTATCTGAAAACAAAGAAAATGACGAATATTTCGCAAGCACAAGCGGGATTTAAGGCAAATAGCCGCAGGAATCCTTTGTGGATTTCAAGGCTGTTTAACGCAAAATCCAGCTGTGCTTGTAGAAATAGACTAAATTTTCGACTTTTCAGATACACCCTAAGAAGAAAGGAACAATCCAAATGCGTCTGGATAAATATCTCAAGGTCTCCCGCCTCATCAAGCGCCGCACTGTGGCAAACGAGGTGGCGGATGCAGGCCGCATCCTCATCAACGGCAAGGTTGCAAAGGCCAGTCAGGCCGTCAACGCCGGGGACATCATCGAGGTCACCTTCGGCAACCGTCCCATCAAGGTGCGGGTGCTCTCGGATGTGGAGCCCCGCACGAAAGACGTTGCCCGCGAGATGTACGAGGTGATCGCGGAATAACCGCCCTGCCTGCCCGCATACAATGCTGGCAGAGGGGGACTGCCTATGGAAAAAGCTGCCGCAAAGCCGCCGCTGCCCCATGACCTGATCTTGGAGAGCCGCAGCAGGCTGACCGTCACCGGGGTGCAGCGGGTGCTGCATTGCAGCGCCGAAAGTGCCGCGTTAGAGACCGGCAAGGGCATTCTGCATCTGTCCGGTGCGCAGATCAGTATGCAGACACTGGATCTGGAAGCCGGGGAAGCGAAGCTAACCGGGCGGTTCGATGGGCTGGAGTATACCGCCGCCCGCACAGCCGGCAGCTTTTGGCACCGGTTGCTGCGCTGATGGTACAGGTGCTGCTACCCGCCCGGCTCTTGCAGGAAGCCGCCGCCTGTGCCGTGCTGGGCGCTGCCCTTGGTGCGGTGCGGGCGTTTTTGCCGGTGCGGGGCAGGGCAGCTTTTGTGCCGGACGTGCTGCTTTCTGGTGTGGTGCTGCTGGTGTGCCAGAGCTACGCCGCCGGGTACAGCGCCGCCGGGGTGCTGCGGTGGTACATGGTGTTGGCAGCCTTTGCTGCCGCCCTTTGCGTTGCCGGGGTGCTGGGCGTCCCGTTGCGGGCGCTGGGGCGGGGGATACGGGCTGCTTTGCGCCTGCCCGGCCGTATTTTGCACCGTTTTGCGGTGCAGCCTGTGCGCCGCCGCGCTGCGGCTAAAACTGCCCGCAAATTACGCCGGAACGCGGAAAGAACCGCAAAAAAATCCAAAAAGAACTTGCCAAACCAGCGGGCATTGTTGTATAATTCAAACGTATCAAAGTAAGAGAACAGACGCAGAAGGTCTGCTGTTCAGACAGGAGCATAAGGCTATGACGAATACGGGACGCAAAAAGCGCAGAAAGAATGCAGTGGTCACCATGGCGTTCCGCCTGTTTTTCGTGCTGCTTTTGCTGAGTATGCTGGCGGCTTATATCTCCAATCAGGTCACCATCAGCTCCAAGCGGGCAGAACTGGAAACACTGAACGAACAGGTGGCGCAGCAACAGACGGAAAATCAGGAACTGCAGCGCGTACTGAGCGGCGATGCCGACCAGATCACCGAATGGGTCGCACGCGACTCTTACAACTACGCCGCACCCAACGAGCGCATCTTTGTGGATGTGACCGGTAACTGACCGCGCGGCAGGTCGAGAGTATTTGGAAAGCAAGGAGTATTGAGTTTTGGCAATTGAGGTAGGGAACGTATTCGAAGGCCGCGTGACCGGTGTAAAGCCCTTTGGCGCATTTGTTGCGCTGCCGGAGGGGCGTGTCGGCATGGTCCACATTTCCGAGGTATCCAACGAGTTCGTGCAGGATATCAACACGGTGCTGCACGACGGCGATGCTGTGAAGGTGCAGGTCATCAACATTGCACCGGACGGCAAGATCGCGCTGTCTATCAAGCGGCTGCTGCCCCCGGCTCCGCGTCAGCCCCGGGAGGGCCGCCCCGCAGGCCCCCGTCCGGGAGGCTTCCGCGGCGGGCAGGAGGGTGGACGCTCCGGCGGTCGCGGCGCAGGCCGTGCCCCCCGTGAAGGCGGCCGTGGCCCTGCCCGGGAGGCTGCACCCCGCGTGTGGCAGCCCAAGGCACCCGCCCGCTCCGACAACCTGAGCTTTGAGGACATGATGAGCCGCTTCAAGAGCCAGAGCGAGGAAAAAATGGCGGACCTCGATCACGAGACCAACAACCGCCGTGGCGGCGGTTATGCGCCCCGCAGCCGCCGTGGCCGCTGAGCCATCGTATCAGCTGGGATCACAAGGAACACAGGCAGGCCTGTCCCCGGTCGGACAGGTCTGTTTTTTCGGTACAGAACAGAAAGGAACTACCATGCCCGCAAAATTTGAACTGATCGCCCCCTGCTTTTTTGGGTGTGAATCCACCGCTAAATTTGAGCTGACCCGCATCGGCGCAGAGAACATCCGGGTGGAGGATGGCCGTCTGAGCTTCTGCGGCGGGGCAGAGATGATCGCCGCCGCAAACCTCAACCTGCGCACCGTGGAACGCGTGATGCTGCTGCTGGCACGCTACAAGGCCACCACCTTCGACGAGCTGTTCGACGGCGTGTATTCCATCCCGTGGGAGGAGTTTCTGCCTGCGGACGCCGCCTTCCCGGTCACCGGCTCTTCCCTGAACAGCCAGCTGACCAGCATCCCCGCCTGCCAGAGCGTCATTAAAAAGGCGGTGGTCAAGCGCCTGATGAAGGGCCACCGCACCACCGTGCTGCCCGAGAGCGGCGTGGAGTACAAGGTACGCTTTATGCTGCGCAAAAATGTGTGCGAGATCATGCTGGACACCACCGGCGAGGGTCTGCACAAGCGCGGTTACCGCCGCAACGCCATGGAAGCCCCCCTGCGTGAGACGCTGGCGGCTACCATCGCCGACCTTGGCCGTGTGCGCCGCGACAGCCTGGTGGAGGATCCCTTCTGCGGCAGCGGCACGTTGCTGATTGAGGCCGCACAGAAGGCCATGAACATCGCCCCGGGTCTGAAGCGCCGCTTTGCCGCCGAGCGTTACAGCTTTGTGCCCGCTGCCCTGTGGGCAGAGCAGCGCCAGAAGGCACTGGCAGAGTCCAAGCTGGACGTGGGCTTTGAGGCCTTCGGTTACGATATCGACCCCGCCGCCGTGGCACAGGCCAACGTCAACGCCAAGCTGGCCGGTGTGGAAAACCGCTGCCACTTTGAGGTGGCCGATGTTGCCACCTTTGCCGCAAAGCCGGAGGCCATCGTGCTGACGAACCCTCCGTATGGTGAGCGTCTGGGCACTATTGAGGGCGCTGCCAAGCTGGCGCGCACGCTGGGACAGCAGATGGAAGCCAGCCCCTGCGCCGGTCTGTACGCCATTACCGCCGATATGGACTTTGAACTGCACTACGGCAAGCGCGCCAACAAGCGCCGCAAGATGTACAACGGCATGATCCCCTGCCAGCTGTATATGTACTATAACGCCCCCAAGACCGAGAAGATGGCAAAGCCCATGCCCAAATCCGGCTTTGACGGCAAGCGCACCTATTTTGAAAAGAAGTAAGGGCATTTAAACCCTGCTCCCGGCAGACATTGACGGAAAAGTGTGTCTTTTGCCGGGAAAATCAAGCACAAACACCCGCAGCCTGTCTTTTACACAAAAGAGACGGACTGCGGGTGTTTTTTCATAAGAGAAAACGATTTCACAAAATTCGGCATAATGACAAATTACGGGAGTTTTTGCATCCGGTGGTTGCGTTGCCGAACAAAAAGGATTATACTAACCTTATTGACCGCAGGATGCAAAAACTGTACAGAAAGGATGGCTGGCTCTTATGAAGGGACGGATGCGGCCCTATCTGCCGGAACTGACGATTCGGGATTACAACACCTATATGCGTTATCTCCGCGGGGTGCGGCGGCAGATGTATAAGTCTTACGGCTTCTACGCCTGCCATCTGCTGCGCACCAACGGGGTACTGTTTGCCATTCTGTCCGACAGTCTGGCGGGGCGTATGCCCACCTGCAAACGGCAGCGGGTGCCCGGTACGCCGTTCCAGCGCAGCATGATGTGCCAGACGCTGGGCATCCGGCAGGCGGCGCAGACGGAGATCCTGATGGGCTGGCATAATTTGCAGGACCGCAAGTACAGCGAGCTGCGCCCGGCGAAGCGCGTGCGCCGTGCAGTGGACAAGCTGCTGCTGCGCCGCGCCTACGACAAAGCACGGCAGGAGAACCCGGCACTGGAGCGGCTGTTTGCGCAGGAGCGGGAGCAGGCGGTGGTGCAGATGAACCTGAGCGCCAAAAACTACGCCCTTGCCGCCGAGCCTATGAGCAACGTCTACGGCGCTTTGTACTCCACGCTGGCTACGGATGACCCCAACCAGCGCAAGAGTATGCGGTACATCGGCAGCTGCATCGGCCGCATCTTCTATCTGCTGGACAAGGCCGAGCGCTTTGAAGCCGACCGCCGCAACGGCCAGTACAACGTGTTTGTGGTCAACGAGCTCAACGGACAGGCTGCCGCCATAGAGAACGCCCGGCGGCAGGCGCTGGCAGCGGTCAACGATCTGATGCGGGCGTACAAGATGCTGGATCTCAAGCTGAACGACACCCTGCTGAACAATATCATGATCCTGGGTCTGCAACACGCGGTCTACCCGCTGGAGCAGGACGCCGATACCGAAAAATGGGAGATCCCATGAAGAAACGAAAAAGCAAAAGCTGGTCCATGGCCTACTGCGGCATGGCAGCGGCACTGTGCGTGGCACTGATGCTGCTGGGCACCATCATCCCCATTGCCATGTTCATCGCGCCTGCGGTGGCCAGCTTTCTCATTGCAACGGTGTGCATGGAGTGCGGCATCACCATGGCGTGGACGGCCTACGCCGCCGTCAGCCTGCTGGGGCTGCTCTTTGTGCCGGATAAAGAGATCGCCCTGATCTTCACGGTGCTGCTGGGCTATTACCCGCTGGTAAAGCCCCGGTTTGACCGCATCCGTCCCCGGGCATTGCAGCTGGTGTGTAAGCTGCTGCTGTGCAACGCGGCGGTGCTTGCCATGTACGGTCTGCTGCTTGTGCTGGTACCGGCGGGCAGCGTCTCGCAGGAGCTGCGCACCACCGCACTGGCAATGTCCCTGCTCACACTGGGCATGGGCAACGTGGCCTTTGCCCTGTACGACCGCGCACTGTGCAATCTACTGCTGCTGTACAAGCTGAAGTGGCAGCCCAAACTGCATAAAATGCTGGGGATGCACTGAACCACAAAACATTGAAAGAAGGAATGTGTACCACAAGCTGACGTAAAGCGCCGGGCCACACGGGTGACAGCCGTGAGGGTGACGAGGAGAGGAATCATCGAAAGATTCGGCGGGTGTTTCTCCGGCTGAGGGCTATACCAGCCGCAGAACAGGGCAAAAACCGGCAGCAATACCGAAACAGAACCCTGCAAAGAAAGCCATACAAGAACATAGACTTTGATAGAGGAAACTGACTGTGCAGCAGCGCATTTCGGCGCGCCGCAGTCGGTCTGGAGGTATTTTGTATGTGTGGCATTGTAGGTTATGTCGGGATGCGCAGCGCCCAGCAGGTGCTGCTGGACGGTTTGGAAAAACTGGAGTACCGCGGGTACGATTCTGCCGGTGTGGCGCTTACCCAGAGGGACGGTATCCGCGTGGTCAAAAGCAAGGGGCGGCTTTCCACCCTGCGCAGTAAGCTGGAAGAGCTGGCGCTGCCCCAGAGTAGCTGTGGCATCGGTCATACCCGCTGGGCGACCCACGGCGAGCCCAGCGACGTGAACAGCCACCCGCACTCCACACCCCGGGTCAGCATCGTGCACAACGGCATTATTGAAAACTACGGCGCTTTAAAGGAGCGTCTGATTGCTAAAGGCTACACCTTTGCCAGCGAGACCGACACCGAGGTGCTGGTAAAGCTCATCGACAGCTGCTATCAGGGCGAGCCTTTACAGGCTTTGCAGGCTGCGCTTGCCAAGGTGCGGGGCAGCTATGCGCTGGCGGTGCTGTTCAAGGACTACCCGGACACTATCTTTGCGGTCAAGCGGGAAAGCCCGCTCATCGTGGGCTGGGGCGAGGGCGAAAACTTTGTGGCGTCGGATATCCCGGCGCTGCTCAAGTACACCCGCAGCTACAGCGTGCTGGAGGAAGGGGATATGGCCGTGTGCACGGCACAGGGCATCCGCTTCTATAATGAGTTCGGCGAGGCAGTGGAGCGCGAAAAGCTGACCGCAGACTGGGATATGGAAGCCGCGGAAAAGGGCGGCTACCCCCACTTTATGCTCAAGGAGATCAACGAGGAGCCCGCCGCCATTACGGCAACGGTCAGCCCCCGGGTGGAGAACGGCCTGCCGGAGCTGCGCATCCCGGAATTGACGGATGAAAAGCTGCGCAGCATAGGCACAGTGCATCTGGTGGGCTGCGGTACGGCCATGCACGCCGGCATGGTGGGCAAGACCGCCATTGAGGCGCTGGCCCGGGTGCCCGCAGAAGTGGATATCGCCAGCGAGTTCCGCTACCGCGACCCCATCCTGAAGCCGGAGGATCTGGTCATCATCATCAGCCAGTCTGGCGAGACCAGCGATACGCTGGCCGCCCTCAAGCTGGCCAAGAGCCGGGGCGTGCCGGTGCTGGCCATTGTGAACGTGGTGGGCAGCAGCATTGCCCGCGCGGCGGATTATGTCATGTACACCTATGCCGGCCCTGAGATCGCCGTGGCCTCCACCAAGGCCTACATGGTGCAGATGTGCGTGCTCTACCTGTTCGCCCTGCGGCTGGCTTACGCCCGGGGAATGCAGACCGATGCCGAGATCCGCCGCCTGACGGCAGAGCTGCTCCGGGCCGGGGAGGTCATCAAGCCCCGCCTGGCCGATTGCGAGCAGATCAAGTATCTGGCCAGCCGTTTCGTCAATACTCAGAGCTGCTTCTTCATCGGCCGCGGGTTCGACTATTCGCTCTCGCTGGAGGGCAGTCTGAAGCTGAAGGAGATCAGCTATGTCCACTCGGATGCTTATGCGGCGGGCGAGCTCAAGCATGGCACCATCAGTCTGGTAACAGACGGCGTGCCGGTGATCGCCCTTGCCACCCAGAAGCAGGTCTACGAAAAGACCATCTCCAACGCCAAGGAGACCAAGAGCCGCGGCGCGAAGGTCCTGCTCTTCACCACCCAGGATGCCGTGGTGCCCGATGGCGTGGCCGACTATGTGGTGCGTCTGGATGACTACGATGACCTGCTGATGCCCCTGCAGCTCATCGTTCCGCTGCAGCTGTTTGCCTACTATATGGCTGTTCTGCG
>OIIT01000478.1_pt1 | contig 9986 bp, 9 predicted proteins | sample 1583271 | NCBI WGS metagenome assembly OIIT01 (sample SAMN02675044, study PRJEB24791) | human gut metagenome, SKBSTL002 | isolation source: stool | host: Homo sapiens | place: USA | reverse complement strand
TTCCCTACACGACGCTCTTCCGATCTAGCTGGCGCGGGAGCGCCTGAGAGGGCGAGCCCGCTCACAATTCGCTGAACGCCTTGAGAATCCGCAGACCGGTGTCGCCGCTTTTTTCCGGATGGAACTGGGTGCCGTACACCCGCCCTGCCCGCACCGCGCTGGTGACCGGGATGGAATAATCGCTGACGGCAAGGGTGCTTTCGGCGCAGTTTTTGCCGTAGTAGCTGTGGACGTAGTACACATACTCGCCCTCGCGGATGTAGCGGAACAGGGGGTCGTCCTTTACGATGTGCAAAGCGTTCCAGCCCATCTGCGGCACCTTCAGACTTTTGTCCGCGAGGTCGGGCCCCAGCGGGCAGACCTCGCCTTTGATAAAGCCCAGCCCGGCGTGCTCGCCGTATTCGTAGCTTTTTTCAAACAGCAGCTGCATCCCAAGGCAGATGCCCAGCAGGGGCTTCTGTTCCGCCTGATCCTTCAGCACCGGCACAAGGCCGGTGGCGGTAAGCTTTGCCATGGCATCCCCGAATGCGCCCACCCCCGGCAGGATAAGCCGGTCGGCGGCGCGGAGGACAGCGGCGTCGGCGGTGACCACCGCCTGCAGCCCCAGCTGCTGCAAGCTGGAACGCAGGCTGAACAGATTGCCCACGCCGTAATCAAGAATGGCGATCATACCAGCAGTCCTTTCGTGGAAGGGATCTCGTCCCGGTGTGCCGCGTCGATGCGCACGGCCTCGGCCAATGCGTGCCCCGCGCCCTTGAAGCAGGCTTCCAGAATGTGGTGGGTGTTCTCGCCCGCAAACTGCACAAAGTGGACGGTTGCGGGCACGCAGCGGGCAAAGCCGTACCAGAACTCCTTGGCGCACTCCACGTCAAAATCGCCCACCTTTTCGGTCTGGCAGCGGATGTCCCAGTTCAGGGTGCACCGGCCGGAAAGATCCACCGCGCACAGCACCAGCGCCTCGTCCATGGGCAGGTAGAAGCTGCCGTAGCGGCAGATGCCGCGCATCTCGCCCAGCGCCCGGGCAAAGGCCTGTCCCAGCGCAATGCCCACGTCCTCGGTGGTGTGGTGGTAGTCCACCTGCACATCGCCGTGGCAGGTGAGCACCAGATCAAACCGTCCGTGCCGGGCAAACAGCTCCAGCATGTGGTTCAGAAAGCCGCAGCCGGTGTCGATCTCGTAGCGGCCGGTGCCGTCCAGATCAAGGGTCAGCTCGATCTGGGTCTCGTTGGTGTTGCGTTCCAGCGTTACCATGCGCTCTGCCATTGTCACACCTCCAGTATTTTGTCCACGGCGTCCATCAGCGCCTGCATCTGCTCCGGCGTGCCGATGGTGATGCGCAGCCAGTTTTCAATGCGCGGCGCATCAAAATGCCGCACCAGAATGCCGCTTTTCTTTAACTCTTTGTATAGCTCACCGCCGTTTATCCGCCCTGTGCTGGCAAACACAAAGTTTGCGCGGCTGTCCAGTACGGTAAAGCCCCGGTCGGTCAGCTGCTGCATCGTCCATGCGCGGGTGTCCATAACGGCGGTGCGGGTCTTTTCAAAGTAGGCGGTATCTTCCAGCGCAGCCTGCCCGGCTTTCAGGGTCAGGCGGTTGATGTTGTAGGGGTTCAGGCTGAACTTGACCCGGTTCAGGTCAGCGATCAGCGCCGCATTGCCCATGGCAAGCCCCAGCCGCGCACCCGCCAGCTGCCGGGATTTGGAGAAGGTCTGCACCACCAGCAGGTTTTCGTATTGGTCGATGAGGGGCACGCAGCTCTCGCCGCCAAAGTCCACATAGGCTTCGTCCACAATGACCACGCTGTCCGGGTTCGATCGCAAAATGCCCTCGATGGCATCCCGGGGCAGGCACAGCCCGGTGGGGGCGTTGGGGTTTGCAATGACGATGGTCTCGTGCAGGCCGTGGTAATCGGCGGGGTCAAGGGTGAAGTCCTCTTTTAACGGAATGATATGGGCAGGAATGTGCAGCAGACCGCACCACACGCCGTAGCAGCCGTAGGTGATATCCGCAAAGGCCAGCGGGTGGCTCTCGTCACAGAAGGCCCGCAGCGCAAAGAACAGGTTCTCGTCGCTGCCGTTGCCGGGCATGACCTGGGAAGGCTGCAAGCCGAAATGCGCCGCCGCCGTGCGCAGCAGCTGGGCACAGGCGGGGTCGGAGTAAAGACGCAGCTTTTCCACCTCGGCTTCGCTCACGGCTGCCACCACCCGGGGCGACGGCAGATAGGGGCTTTCGTTGGTATTCAGTTTGATGTACTGCTGATCCTGCGGCTGCTCCCCGGGCGTGTAGGGGGTGACAGCGGACAGGGCAGGGGAAAGAAAACGGCTCATAATGGTTTCCTCTTACTTCTCATATCGAATGGTCACGCTGCGGGCGTGGGCGTGCAGACCCTCGCGCTCGGCAAAGTCTGCAATGCGGGGCGCAACGGCTTCCAGCGCGTCCCGGGTGTAGTAAATGAAGCTGGACTTCTTGACGAAGTCGTCCACGCCCAGCGGGCTGGAAAAGCGTGCGGTGCCGCTGGTGGGCAGGGTGTGGTTGGGGCCCGCAAAGTAATCGCCCAGCGCCTCTGGTACGTTGCGGCCAAGGAAGATGCTGCCCGCGTTGCGGATCTCGTTCAGCACCCCAAAGGGGTCCTCCACGCAAACCTCCAAGTGTTCCGGCGCGATGATATTGCAGGCCTCGATGGCCTTGTGCAGGTCGGTGCAGAGGATGATCTTGCCGTTGTCGTCCACGCTGGCGCGGGCAATGGCGGCGCGGGGCAGCTGCGGAATTTGTACTTCCAGCTCGGCCTGTACCGCTTTGGCAAGGTCTGCGCTGTCGGTGACAAGCACCGGGCTTGCCAGCCTGTCGTGCTCGGCCTGACTTAACAGGTCTGCCGCCACCCACGCGGGATTGCAGCTGCCGTCTGCCAGCACCAGAATCTCGCTGGGGCCTGCGATCATATCAATGCCCACCTTGCCAAACACCTTGCGCTTGGCGGTGGCAACGTAGATGTTGCCGGGGCCCACGATCTTATCCACCGCCGGGATGCTCTGGGTGCCGTAGGCCAGCGCCGCCACAGCCTGTGCGCCGCCGGTCTTGAAAATTTTGGTCACCCCGGCGGTGGCGGCAGCGGCCAGAATGACCGGGTTCACCTTGCCGTCCTTCCCGGCGGGGGTGGTCATGACGATCTCGGACACCCCTGCCACCTTGGCAGGAATGACGTCCATGAGCACGGTGGAAGGGTATGCCGCCGTGCCGCCGGGCACATACACACCGGCTTTTTCAATGGGGGTGTATTTCTGCCCCAGTACGATGCCGGGGCGGTCGTTCATCACAAAATTCTTGTGCACCTGCTGGCGGTGGAACTGCTCGATGTTCTCCGCCGCCTGCCGCAGGGTCTCGAGGAAATACGGGTCCATGCCCGCAAAGGCTTCGTCGATCTCGGCCTGCGTCACCTGTAAATTTTCGATTGCTGCACCGTCAAATTTCAGGGCGTAGTCCTTCAGGGCGTCGTCGCCCCGGGCGCGCACGTCCGCAATGATGGCGTCCACCACGTCCTCCACGTTCTTTTCGGCGCGGATGTCCCGGTTCAGAATTTCTTCCGGTTTCAGCTCGTCAAAATTATACAGCTTGATCATTTCTCTTCCTCCTGCTTGTGCAAGGTGTCGCGCAGCTTTTCCAGCATGGTGTCCATCTGCCGGTGCTTGAACTGGTAGCTGGCCTTGTTGGCGATGAACCGCGCCGAGATGGGCATGAACTCGGTGACCACCTGCAAGCCGTTCTCCCGCAGGGTGGTGCCGGTCTCCACGATGTCCACGATGACATCCGAAAGCCCAAGGATAGGGGCCAGCTCAATGGAGCCGTTCAGCTTGATGATATCGATATCCCGCCCCATGGAGGCGTAGTAGCGCTTTGCAATGTTGACGAACTTGGTGGCCACCCGCACCGGGCGGCTGGGGTCGTCCCGGTAGCCCGCCGGGGCGGCTACGCACATCCGGCAGCGGCCAAGACCGGTGTCCAGCAGCTCGTACACGTCTGCGGCGGCCTCGGTCAGGATGTCCTTGCCCACGATGCCCACATCGGCAGCGCCGTGCTCCACATAGATGGCCACGTCGCTGGGCTTGACCAGAAAATACCGGATACCCGCTGCCGGGTTCTCCACCACCAGCTTGCGGGTGGCGTTGTAGTCCTCCGGGCAGCCGTAGCCGATGCCCGCCAGCAAATTATACACCTTGTCGCCCAGCCGCCCTTTGGGCAGCGCCACGTTCAGCATCACCTTGCCGGTGTCCTGATGCTGCACCGGCGGCATCGCGTTCAGCCGGTCCAGCTCATCCAGATACACCGCAAAGCCGATGGCGCCCGCCCCGGGGGTGAACTTTTGCAGCAGTAAATCGTACCGCCCGCCCTTCAGCAGCGGGCGGGGCAGGGCTTTGAGATAGCCCTGAAACACAAGGCCGTTGTAGTATTCCATCTCACCGGCTAAGGTCAGGTCTAACCGGATGCTGCCGCCCGCGTGTCCCAGCGTGGGCGCTAGGGCGGTCAGCTCTGCCACAGCGGCAGTCATAGCGGGGTTACGGCAGAGCGCTGCCGCCTTGGAAAGGGTGGCAGCGTACCCGCCGGAAAGCTCCAGCACCCCGCACAAAGCGTCTGCCGCCGTTTCGGAAAGCCCCGCAGCCAGCGCGGCGGCGCGCAGCTCGTGGGCGTTTTTCTGCCGCAGCTTTTCCAGCAGCTGCGCCCGGGCGGCTTCCGGCACGCCCAGCGCATCGAACAGGCCGAACAGGTAGCCCATGTGGCTGACTTCCAGCACCCACTCTGCGCCCAGCGCCGCCAGCGACTGCGCCGCCAGACACACCGCCTGCTGCACCTCAGCCTCGCCCACAGCGCCCAGCATCTCCAGACCCATCTGGGAGATCTCTTTAAAGGTGTGGCTTTCGGCAGAGGGGCGGTAGACGTTCTCGTGGTAGTAGTACCGCAGCGTCTCGCCCGGCGCGGGCTGCGCCGTCTTGGCGATGGACAGGGTCACATCCGGCTTGAGCGCCAGCAGACGGCCATCCAAATCGGTAAAGGTGATGACCTGCTCCGACGACAGAAAGCTGCGGTTCTCCTGATACAGGCTGTACTCCTCGAACCGTCCCATGTGGTACTTGCGGCAGCCTGCCGTCTCGTACAGGCTGCGCAGCGCAAAGGAGGCACGCTCCTTTGGCTGCAAATGCTCCAGACTGAACTCCATTTCGCTCCCTCGTTTCCTTTCCCGTGTTTCTTTTCCCTTGTTTCTTTCCCTGCACCGGCACAATTCCGGCGTCTCTATACACAAAAACATCCGGCGCGGCATCCTCCGCGCCATAGAATGAAAGGCTTCTGTTCTTATTTTACTTTATCTAGATAAAGTTGTAAAGCGTGAAAGTGACGTCTTTTCCATTCTTATCCTACAATTTTTCAGTGCGTTTGTACAGAAAGGCGAAAATTTTTCAACCCATCAGCCCCTCTCGTGAAAATGGAGCACCGGAGTGTCCGCAGACGCTCCGGTGCTCCGAAATTATAAATATTCTTTCCGCTGACTATGCGCAGCAACGATGACGACCGCCGCCAGCGGCGGAAACAGGGAGGAGTTGTTGGGGCAGCGGCCAGCAAGACGCGAGTGCCGCCCAAGGCACGAAGCGGATGCTGGGTGCCGCAACCCGTAAAACGCGGAGCGCATTCCAAATCGTCCTCCTCCTGGCAGCCTTGTATTCCATCACACAAAGGCGTATACTGGGGCAAAAAGGAGGCGTTTGCCATGTGGTTCGTTTACGCGCTGGGGTCTGCGGTGTTCGCTGCCCTTACCTCGATTCTGGCAAAAATCGGCATCGAGGGGGTCAACTCCACCCTTGCCACTGCCATCCGCACGGCGGTGGTGCTGCTGATGAGCTGGGGCATGGTGTTTCTTACCGGCACCCAGACCGGCATTGCGGATATCTCCCGCCGCAGCTGGCTGTTTCTGGTGCTGTCCGGCCTTGCCACCGGCGCAAGCTGGCTGTGCTACTACCACGCTTTGCAGGTGGGTGCAGCGTCCAAGGTAGTGCCCGTTGATAAGCTCAGCGTGGTCATCACTCTTGCGCTGGCCTTTGTGGTGCTGCACGAGCCCTTTACCGCTAAAAGCCTCATCGGTTGTGCCCTCATCACAGCCGGTACGCTGTTTATGGTGCTGTAACGAGATATGCAAAACGGCTGCTGCACGTTTTTGTGCAGCAGCCGTTTTATCGTTTTTAGTCCTCGCCTTTTTTCAGTATATCCAGTTCCGGCATCAGCTCGGTGCTCACGATGGTAAGCATCTGTTCCAGCTTTGCGCATTCCTCGGGGGTAAAGCGCTGCCGGGCACGCTCCACTACGGTGTGCAGGTAAGAGTAGCTGATGTTGTAGTAGTCGATATACTTCTGGGTGGGGCGCAGATGGTACTCCCGCCGGTCGGTGGTGGACTGGATCTTTTCCACATAGCCCTTTTTCACCAGACTGCCGATCTTGTACGCCGCATTGGGGGTGGAGATCTGCATCATGCGGGAAAACTCCGCAATGGTGGGCTCGCCCATCGCCATGATGCCCTCCATGCAGAAGGACTCCACCGTGGTCAGGGTAGCCTCACGGGTGGCAAAACGCTGGAACACGTTCTGATAAAAATGCAGCTTGAATTTGGTATAGACGTCCTGAAAAGCTTTTTCCAGCATGGGTCATGCGCCTCCAATGCTTTAGTTTTCTTGCTATACGGCTAGTATACTACGAAAATGCCCCGCTGCATAGCGGAATTTTTACACAGCATCCCCGGAAGTTTTTGCCCGGGTGCGGGCGCGGATGACGCTGAGCACCGCCAGTTCCAGCACGATGGCCACCACCAGCAGCACCAGCGAGGTGACAAGGCTTGCGCGGCTGCCCAGCACTGCCTGTGCAAGGCCGGTGATGATGTAGCACACCGCCGAGCAGGCCGCCGCCGTAATGGCGTAGGGCAGCTGGGTGGAAACGTGGTTCACATGGCTGCAATGCGCGCCCGCCGAGGCCATGATGGTGGTATCCGAGATGGGGGAGCAGTGGTCGCCGCACACCGCGCCGGACAGGCAGGCGGCAATGGACACCACCAGCATCTCGCCGTCCGGGAAGGCCTGACAGACGATGGGGATCAGGATGGAGAAGGTGCCCCAGGAAGTGCCGGTGGCAAAGGCAAGGAACACTGCCACAAGGAAGATGATGAACGGCAGCAGATACTGCAAAGCCGCCGCAGAGCTGCCCAGCAGGTTTGCCACATAATACTTTGCACCCAGCAGGCCGGTCATGCCGGACAGCGTCCATGCAAGGGACAAAATCAGCATGGGGCTGACCATGGCCTTGAAGCCCTCGGGGATGCAGGCGGCAAAATCCTGAAAGGTCATCACGCTGCGCACCCGGTAAAATACAAAGGTGAACAGCAAAGCGATGCTGCTGCCCAGCACCAGACCCGCCGAGGCGTTGCAGTCCGCAAAGGCGGTGATGAAGTCCACGCCCTCAAAGAAGCCGCCGGTGTACACCATGCCGAAGATACAGGCCGCGATCAGCACCAGCACCGGCGCGATCAGGTCGATGACATGGCCGTTGGTATCGCTGCCGTCGTCCACATCGTCGCCGTAGGGACGGTCGGCGGTGGTAAACAGGTCGCCGTTTTGGGCGTTGTCCTCGTTCAGCTTCATGGGGCCGAACTCCGCCCCGGTAAAGATGAGGAACAGGCTCATCACAACGGTCATGACGGCGTAATAGTTATAAGGAATGGTGCGCAGGAACATGGTAAAGCCGTTGATGCCGGAACCCGCCGGGACGCTGGAGGTGACCGCAGCCGCCCAGCTGGACACCGGCGCAATGATGCAGATGGGCGCGGCGGTGGAATCGATCAGGTAGGCCAGCTTTGCGCGGGACACCTTCTGCCGGTCGGTCACCGGGCGCATCACCGAGCCCACGGTCAGGCAGTTGAAGTAGTCGTCCACAAAAATCAGCGCACCCAGCAGCGAGGTCGCCACGAGCGTGGCGCGCTTGCTCTTGAGTTTTTTCGCCGCCCACTCACCATAAGCGCGGGTGCCGCCGGACTCCTGCATGAGCATAACGACCATGCCCAGCAGGATCATGAACATCAGAATCGAGAAGTCGACGCTGTCGATCATCGTGTTGAACAGTGTGTCAAACGCGACCCAGGGGTGAAACTCTGCCACCAGCAGCGCGCCCAGCGCACAGCCGGCGAACAGCGAGAGATAGACTTCCTTTGTGAGCAGCGCCAGCAGAATGGCGATGATCGGCGGCATCAGGGACCACCAAGTTCCTACAAACATTTCTTACACCTTTTCCTTTTCAAAATATTCCTTTGTCAGCTGCGCCACTGTGCCGGAAAGCAGCAGCAGCGCAATCAGGTTCGGGATGCTCATCAGACCGTTGAAGGTATCGGCAATGCTCCACATCAAGCCCAGGTCCATCGTAGCACCCAGGATGGAAACGAAGGAGTACACCACGAAGAAGGGGCGCACGACCTTGTCGCTGCGGCAGAGGAATGCGATAAAGCGTGAGCCGTACAGCCCCCAGCCGATGATGGTGGAGAAGGCAAAGCAGCACAGTGCCACCGCCGTGAAGATGGATGCCCAGCCGCCGTAGGTCGTGGTAAAGCCGGAGATCGTCAGCTCCGCGCCCGCAGCGGTGCCGTAGTTGACCGTCGTGCCGCTGCACAGAATGACCATAGCCGTCAGCGTGCAGATGACGATGGTGTCCGCAAAGACCTCAAAGATGCCGAACATACCCTGCTTGACCGGCTTTTTCGTGTCGGCACAGGCGTGGGCGATGGAACCCGTGCCAAGGCCGGCCTCGTTGGAGAAGATGCCGCGGGAGACGCCCTTCTGCATACTGATGAACAGGCTGCCGATGGTGCCGCCCGTGAAGGCCGCCGGGTTAAACGCACCTGCAAAGACAGCCTCGATCACTGCCGGGAAGCGCTGAATGTTCAGAATAACGACGCCCACAGCCAGCACGATGTAGAACAGTGCCATGAAGGGCACCAGCCGTTCACTGACGCTGCCGATGCGCTTGATGCCGCCCAGCAGCACCATGGCGACAAGCATCGCCACAACGATGCCGACAACGAGGTTCAGGGTGGAAAGCGCGTTCTGACCGACCACATTGAACTCCGTCAGGGCCGTGTCGATGGCGGCGACGATGGTGTTGACCTGGGTCGCGTTGCCGGTGCCAAAAACCGTCAGCACGCCGAACAGCGAGTAGAGCACGGCCAGGAACTGCCAGTGCTTGCCCAGACCGTTTTTGATGTAGTACATCGGGCCGCCGACCCACTCGCCGGTGGCGCTGCGCTCCCGAAAATGTACGGCGAGCGTGACCTCCGCAAATTTGGTGCACATTCCCAACAGCGCGGAGCACCACATCCAGAACACTGCGCCCGGCCCGCCGATGGCGATAGCGCCCGCAACGCCCGCAATGTTGCCCGTGCCCACCGTGCCCGCCAGCGCCGTGCAGACGGCTTGGAACGGCGTCATCGCACCATCAGAGGCATCCTTTTTGCGGAACATACGCCCGATGGTAGTTTTGATCGCATACGGGAATTTGCGGATCTGCAAAAAGCCCGTCCGCACACTGAGCAGCAGCCCCACGCCGATGATGCACACCATCGCCGGGATGCCCCACACAAAGTTGTTGACCGCCTGATTGATGGTTGCAATTGCTTCAAGAACCATAAAATCCCATACCTCTTGCCTTTTGATTTTGCCGCAAAAAACAAAAGGCCTGCAATCCCGGCCTTCCTGCCGGTTTTACAAGCCTTTTGTCCGTTCATGACAAGTATGACTTATATCACTGCTATTGTAGTATAGCACGATACCAGGTGCTTTGCAATCCCCCGGGCTGAGTGCTGGCGGCACAGTTTATATTGTCAGTGAAACTTTTTTGCGGTATACTACGAATTATAGGGCAATACCGCATAATTCTAAGTGCCGATACGGCGAGCGAGGTGCGGCAGCTGC
>OIIT01000468.1_pt1 | contig 10165 bp, 10 predicted proteins | sample 1583271 | NCBI WGS metagenome assembly OIIT01 (sample SAMN02675044, study PRJEB24791) | human gut metagenome, SKBSTL002 | isolation source: stool | host: Homo sapiens | place: USA | reverse complement strand
TCGGTGTATTTCGGAACCGAAGTGTTCCGGACAGAGATACTGCGATGCGTGACGCAGTTCGTGAAACAGAAAAAATGCTTTCTCATAGTCAGGTTTGGCGTTCAGATGCTCTGCATTGATGAACACAGTTTTGCTTGCAGGGTCAAATGTTCCGCAAGCGGTCTCATAATCAGAGGGCATATCAAAGGATAAGTGCAGATCAAGGGAGCGTTCTTTACAATAATCATCAAAGAAGTGCTTGTAATCAAAGATTGATGGCATAGGTTTATATCCGGCCTTTCCTTGACAAAATAAAGGAAATTGACTATACTACAAATAGAAAAGGCGCTGACTGCAAATGGTCAGCTCCCACTCCTAGTCAGTTAAAAAGATTGACCGCTAAGTTTGGAAGGCTTGGGGCGGTCAATCTTTTTTGTTTTTATCGTGTTCTTTGTTAGAAATTTTCCAACCAGCATCAAATGCGGCTTTGGCAACGTTGACCATCAATGTCAGCAAACCGATGATGACGGTCAGCAGTGCGCAAACTTCTGCTAAAGACATCCGACATCCCTCCCTTCGCTTAAAGCTCCGGGACAGGATCTTATTCAAAAAAGTTCCGTTTCCCGGAGACCTGCAGCCCACTTGCGTGGGGATGTAATGACCGGGAGTGGAAGCATGACCACCTGCATTGCAGACAGCACCTTTACCGCCATTGCTGGCGATATTTTTAGTTTATCATAAGATTCGACGAATTACAACCAGAAAAGCGGCTCACCCTCTCCGTCTTTGCTTCGCAAATCCACCTCACCCTGTCCTTGTCGGCCGGATGCTGACCTCGCCGTGCTGCAGGGAAACCTGCCTGCCGCCCTCGCGCTCCACCACCAGACGGCCCGCATCGTCAATGGAAAGGGCCTTTGCGGCATAGGTCTCGGCCCCGGTGCAGACGGTGACCCAGTGGCCCGGCACAAAACAGCGGGCCCGGTACTCGTCCAGACAGTCGAAGGCCGGGCAGAGGCCCAGCAGCTCCCGGGCGATGGCCCCGGCCAGTGCCGCCCGGCTCACCGGCGCAGGCCCGCCGGGGTAGAGGCTGCCCGCGATGGGCCGCAGCTCCTCGGGCCAGTCCTCCGGGCGGGAGGTCAGGTTCAGGCCGATGCCCACCACCAGCCATTCCAGCTGGCCGCTTTCAAGGTCGGTGCCGGCTTCGGTCAGGATGCCGCACACCTTTTTGCCCCTGTAATACAGGTCGTTCACCCACTTGATGGCAAGTTCCAGCCCACACAGCATCTGCACCGCCCGGCACACTGCCACTGCTGCGCCGATGGTGGCGGTCTGGGCGTTGGCGGCGGGCAGCGGCGGGCGCAGCACCACCGAGCAGTACACCCCCTTGCCCGCCGGGCTGGTAAAGCTGCGTCCCAGCCGCCCGCGCCCGGCGGTCTGCCCGCCCGCCAGCACCAGCGTGCCGTGGGCGGCACCTTCCAGCGCCAGCAGCTTTGCGGTGCGGTTGGTGCTTTCCAGCGTGTCGTACAGCTGCACCGGGGCAGGGTAGGGGCCTACCGCCTCGGTGCAGAAGGGGTCGCCGCCCAGCAGGCGGTACCCCCGGCGGGAGGCGGCTTCCAGCGCATAGCCCTGCGCGGTAAGCGCCGCTGCCGCCTTGTGCACGGCAGCGCGGCTGACCCCCAGCTGCTGCGCCAGCTGCTGACCGGAAATATACGCGCCCTCGGCGGCGCTCAGCGCCTGTAAAAGCGCCTGACGGGTGGTAGAAGCCATGGCGAAAACCCTCCCTGTGTGCTATACTGTTATTGTACCATATCTGCGGCAGAAGAAAAAGTTTGAAAATATTTTAGTTTTTTGCAGGAACTGCCGCCGCTCCTTCGTATTAAAGACAGAAGGGCGGCGCAGAGCAGCGCATCCAAAACCGGAAAGGAGGCCGTGCAGCGCGTTGACAACACAGGAATTCAGCACGATGGTGCAGAAATATCAGGCGCTCGTGTACACGGTCTGCCACCAGCTGGTGCCGGATGTACAGGAAGCGCAGGACCTGACGCAGGAGACCTTTCTGGCGGCGTGGCGGGCCATCGACCGCTGCCCGCCCGGCTTTGAAAAGCAGTGGCTGGCGCGCATCGCCGCCAACAAAGCCAAGGACTATCTGCGCAGCGCATGGGTGCGCAAAATGAACACCCCCGGCGACGAGGTGCTGGCGCTGGAGGGCGCGCCGCCCGGTATGCAGCCGGAGCAGCAGGTGCTGGAGGCGCTGGGCGAAGAAGAGCTTACGGAGATGATCTTAGATCTGCGCGAGCCCTACTGCACGCCCTGCCGTCTGGTGCTGTTGGAGCAGCACACCATGGCCGAAGCTGCAAGACTGTGCGGACGCCCGCCCAAAACGGTGGAAGCGCAGGTCTACCGCGCCAAAAAGATGCTGGCGCAGCAGATCTTGCAAAACGACCGCATACCCTGTGAAAGGAGGAGCGTACATGGAACTGTTTGACGCAAAAGGCTGTCTGAGTGAGGAAGGCTTACAGGCACTGGTCGGCGGGCAATTGGACGAAACGCAGCGGCTGGAAGCCGCCGAGCATCTTGCCTACTGCGACCGCTGCATGGACCGCTACACCGCCCTGCTGACCGATGATGTGCTGGAGCAGCCGCCGCGCTCCGCCCGGGGCGCGGTGATGGGCACCATCTGGATACGGCTGATGCAGAACACATGGGGCCGCGCCGCTGTGGCAACGGTGGCGGCGGTTCTGGCGCTGACGCTGTGGCGCGCCGGTACGCTGGAACAGATCCTGCACACCGGGCAGCAGCTGAATACATGGCTGCCGCAGACCACCCAGCAGACCGAACCGGAGCTGCTGGGCAAGCCGGTGAACGACAAAGCACCGCAGCCCTCCACCGCCCCGCTGGGCAAGCCCATAGAGGACAAAAAGCAGCTGACTGAAAAACTATCCGATGCACTGGACGCGCTTTTGCACCACAGTGCAGACACCACTGAGAAATGAGGGAACTGATTATGAAGAAAAACGGGATCCTGACCCTGCTGTTTGCCTGCATCCCCGGTGCGGGGCAGATGTATCAGGGCTATATGAAGCGGGGGCTCTCGCTCATCACCATGTTCTGCCTGTTCATTATCCTAGGCAGCACCACGGGGCTGGACGCACTGGTAGTCGGCTGTATCGTTGTGTATATGTACAGCTTTTTCGATACCTTGAACCTCCGCGCGCAGCTGGCGGCAGAAAAGGCCCCGGAGGACGATTATCTGGTGCACTTTAATTGGCACGATGCCCGCATGACCCAGTTCATGGGCGAAAGCCACAAGCTGGTGGGCTGGGGGCTCATCGCGCTGGGCGCGATCGTGTTCTACAACAACATCATCATGCGGGTGCTGGGCGATGTGATGTGGCGCTGGGGACAGGATAACCCGGTTTTCCGCGCCATCTACCTGATGCTGGACGCTTTGCCGCAGATCGTGGTCTGCGTGGCACTGATCGTGTGCGGTATGTGGCTGGTGCGCGGCCCGAAAAACAAAAAGGGCAAGCAGCCCGCCGAGGAGGAACCCGAGGACTTCCACGCCTACACGGCTGCGCCGCAGGCAGAAGATGCCGAGGACACCGCAGACACGGACGCCCATTTTGCCATGCCGGAGCTTTCGGCACTGCTGGGGGAGCCGGTGACCGGTGCAGAGCAGGACGAGACCCCTGCGGAGGATGACGATGACCGAGCAGAATAAGACCCCTTTGACGGCACAGCCGGGCCGTGCGCCCGCGCCGGAGCAGAAACCGGCAGAAAAAAGACCCGCAGAAAAGCCCCTGCGCCGGGTGGGCAGCCTGACCTTGGGCGCGTGTCTCATTGCGGCGGGCGTGTTCTTCCTGCTGTATTTCTTCGTGCCGGGCTTTGATGTGCAGCTGACCCTGAAAATTGCCCCGGCGGTGGCGCTGGTGCTGCTGGGATGCGAGGTGCTCTTCTTTGCCGCCCGCCCCGGCCGCTGGAAGTACGATTTTGTATCCGTTCTGGTCTGTCTGGTGCTGATGGCGGGCTGCTTTTGCATGGCAATGCTGCCCCTGCTGTGGGACGAGTTGAGCGGCGAAAATCAGCAGACGATGAACCGTCTGAGCGCACAGGCCATTGACGAACTGTACACCGCCTGTAAGCAGGATGCGCAGGATATTGCCATCCGGGATATCAGCGGCAGGCTGTACCTGAGCGGCCCGAAGGCAGAGACCTTGCAGCAGGCCGCCGCCCTGCCCGCCGGGGATGTCTACCTGACCTTGACTGTGGAGTTGTTCGGTCCCTACGACAGCGCCGCTGCCTTTGCCCGGGATTGCTACACCCTGACCGCACTGGCAAAGCAGTGCACCGTGCCGCCGGAAAAGCTGCACTTTACATGGGATGCCCGCAGCCCGGCAGAAAGCAGCCTGAACACCGGCAGTCTGCTATACACCGAGGACTATTCGCTGGACCTGAGCGGCGCTGTGCAGCTGGACTGGACAGAGCAGCAGATGGAACAGCAGACCGAGACCGAGTATCTGCTGGACGCAGAGAATATCCCCGACGAGGATTAAAAAATACCGCCGCACAGCTGTGCGGCGGTATTTTTGCAGTGCGGCTGAAAAGATAAACGAAAACCGCCCCGAAGTCCTAAGACTTCAGGGCGGTTAAGCTGGAGCTGCTATCCAGATTCGAACTGGAGACCTCATCCTTACCAAGGATGCGCTCTACCAACTGAGCTATAGCAGCACATCACAGCTCGATAAGTATAGCACAGCTTGACCGGCTTTGCAAGCATTTTTTGCAAAAAAACTGAAATTTGGCAAAAAAGTCCCCGGAGCATCCGCAGATGCTCCGGGGACTCTGGAAATGCGTTTACTTTGCCAGACTGGTCAGGATGGGCTCGCACTGCTCTACGGTGGAGGAGAGCATCAGGTTGTAGGCGGTGACCATCTCTTGAATGGCGGCGCGGTTCTCCTTGGTCAGGGCGTAGCTCTGGGTGGTGCCGTCCCGGCCAACGAATACGGCGGTGACGCTCTTGGCGTTCAGCCACTCGCTCAGCAGGCTGACCTCCTCATCGCTCAGCTGGAACAGCTCCATGTCGAACCAGCAGCCCAGATCCTGATCGTAGCCGCCGCCGTATTCCTCGTCACAGGTAAAGGTGTACAGCTCGTCATCAGCAGATACGTTGACCGTTTTGATGTCCAGCTTCTTGCTGCCCACATAGGTCAGGATCATATTAAAGGCAATGCTATCGTCCTGCAAGAACATATAGGGGTACAGCCCGCAGGACTTTTTATCCATGCTGGCCTGCTCCTGCGGAGAGGAAAGATCCCAGCCGCCGGCCTCCTCGTCGTAGGTGACGGTGAACTTGGAAAAGGCGGCCTTGAGTTCGGCATCGCTGGGGGCGGCGTTGGTAGCTTCCACCGCAGCAGGGGCGGCGGGCAGTGCGGGCGCAGCAGCCGAAGCGGCCATGCCGCCGCACAGCATGGCGGCAGCGCACAGACCGGCAACGACGCGCCGGAACAAACGGGAAGATCTCATAAGTCAGCACTCCTTTCCATTTTCGAAGGGGGATCTCTGGCTTCAGTATATCGCAGCACGACAGAAAAAGCAAGAAAACTGACACGAAACGCCCTGCCGCTGTCACGAAACGATTTTCGCTTGTCTTTAGCCCACCTGATGCTCTTCCAGCCAGCGGGTCATCTGCTGGGCAATGCCCTTGACGCTGCCTTCCTCAAAGGGCACCTTCAGCCCGGCGGTCTGCAGCAGCTCGGTGTAGCTGGCAAGACCGGCGCGGCGCACCAGTTTGAGGTAGCGCTCCCATGCGTCCTTGTGGTCGTCAAGGCTCAGCAGGAAGAATTGCAATGCTGCCATGGTGGACAAGCAGTAGTCGATATAGTAGAAGGGGCACTCGTAGATGTGCAGCTGGCGCTGCCAGCCTGCACCGCGCCCGTAGAAGGGCAGATTGTCAAAATCGATCCACGGACGGTACTTCTTTTCCAGCTTGAGCCACTCGGCGTTGCGCTGGTCGGGGGTCAGGTCGGGGTTCTGGTACATGATGTGTTGGAACTCGTCCACGGCGCAGCCGTAGGCAAGGAACACAAAGCTGTCCTCGGCGTGGAGCAGGGCATACTTCTCGGTATCTTTGCCGAACAGCAGGTGGTGCCACGGCGCGGTGAGGAACTCCATGGCCATGGAGTGGATCTCGGCGCTCTCCATGGCGGGGCATTCCAGATCGGCAGGCACGTTGGGGTCGCGCTCGGCCACATAGCCCTCAAAGGCGTGGCCGCACTCGTGGGTCAGCACGTCCACATCGCCGGAGGTGTTATTCCAGTTGGCAAAGATGAAGGGTGCCTTGTAGCTGGGCAGGCTGGTCATGTAGCCGCCGGACATCTTGCCGGGGCGGCTTTCTACGTCAAACAGCTCGTTGTCCTGCATAAAGTCGATGAACTCCGCCGTTTCGGGGCTTAGCTCGTGGTACATGGTGCGGGCGGCATCCATGCGTGCCTGATAGCCCGGGATGGGCTTGGGGTTGCCGTCCTTGAAGATGATGGGCAGGTCGGTAAAGGTGGGGTGGGTGATACCGGTGCGCTTGGCGCGCATGGCCATCACTTTTTGCAGCTCGGGCACAACGTCCCTTGCCACCTGATCCCGGAAGGCCTGAATCTCGGCCTGTCCGTAGCCGATGCGGTTCATGCGCACATAGGAAAGTTCGCTGTAATCCTTGTAGCCCAGCACCTCGGCCTGACGGTTCAGGTTCTTGACGATCTTGGTGTACAGTGTGTCCAGCTCGTCCCGGTGGGCGTCAAAGTAACCGGCCTCGGCTTCGTAGGCGGCGCGGCGCACGGCGGGGTCCAGATCCTCCTTGTAGGGGCCCAGCTGGGGGATGGTCAGCTGCTTGCCGTCCAGCTCCACCAGTGCACCGCCGTAGATCTGCTGGTACTGGCTGACCAGCGCGTTGAACTCCTGCTGCAATTCCACGGTGCGGTCGTCCATGCCCAGCACGGCGTTCTTCATACCGGCTACGCAGGTGGTGCCGAAGTGCTCGGTAAGGGCATCCACATAGGGGTTTGCCAGAAACGCCCGGCTGATCTCCACACTGGCGTTGGTCACAGCGGGGCCGTTGGCATCAAAAAAGTCCTGCTCAGCCTTCCAGTAGGCATCGCGGGTGTCACAGGTGTAGTGAATGTTGGCCAGCTGGGAGGCGGTGGTGTAGTCCGCAAAGGCGCGGCTCTGCTCGTAGTACACCTGAATGAGGGCGTCGCCGTCCTGCGCATCGGCGGCCTTGGCGGCCAGCTGCTTGCACCGTGCCAGCAGGGCGTTGATGTCCGGGCGGGTATAGGTCATTTCGCTGAATTTCATGGAAAATTTCCTTTCCGGGGCAGTTTCCCCTTTGGTATCTTGTGTTCATCTTACCACGTTCTGCGCCAAAAGAAAAGAGGGAAGCAAGCGGGCAAAAGTCCTACGTTTATACAACACTGCCAAAAATAAAAACGCTCCTTTGGCAAAGATGTCTGTTTGGGTGCTTGCAGTGCAGCAAAAAAAGGATTATAATGGCATCATCAACAGAGTAAGACCCTGCGCGTTAAGTGCCGCATCAACGGGGAGTTGTGCTGCGGACGAAGGTATTGACCGCGGTGCAGGGTCTGCATCCCGCTGCTGCATGGACTTGGGTGCAGGCGAGAGCCGTCTGCGGTTTTTGCCCGGAAGTGAATGTTGTTGGAATTCACGCCCTCCTTTGTGCGGTCTGTCACAGGGGAGGGCGTTTTTGCGTCCTGCCTGCTGTTCCTTTTTAGGGAGGACAACTACAATGAACGACAAAAAAACTTCTGCGCGTACCCTGACCATGCTGGCTTTGCTGGTGGCTATGAGCATCGTGTTCAGCCGGGTGCTCAGCATCTCCACCGGTTTTGTCCGGTTCAATCTGGGCAGTCTGCCGGTGCTGCTGGCGGCGGTGGTGTTCGGCCCCGGCGCAGGCTTTGCGGTGGGTGCAGTGGCCGATATCATCGGCGGTGTGCTGGCGGGCTACGCCATCAACCCGCTCATCACGCTGGGTGCGGGCGCCATCGGCTTAGTGGCGGGTTTTGCGTGGCAGAAGCTGAGCAGCCTCTCCACCAACCTGCGGCTTGCAGCCAGCGTGCTGCTGGGGCATTTTGTGGGCTCCATGGTCATCACCTCGCTGGCGCTGCGCCTGTTTTACGGCTATCCGTGGGCAACGCTGGCGGTGCGCATCCCCAACGCCCTCATCCTGAGCGCCGTGAACGTTGTGCTGCTGCGCATCCTGCTGGAAAACCGCAGCCTGATGAAGCTGGCAAAGAAGTAAGAGACTCGTAAAATGGAACACCGGAGCGTCTGCCGACGCTCCGGTGTTCCGAAATTTTTAATATTATTCCTTGAATCGAGGCAGTATCTATGAACTACGAACAGGCAATGGAATACATCCACGCGGTGCAGTGGGCGGGGCATAAGCCCGGGCTTACCCGTACCCGCACCCTGCTGGCTGCACTGGGCGACCCGCACAAAAAGCTGCAGTTCGTCCATGTGGCGGGCACGAACGGCAAGGGCAGTACGGCGGCGATGCTGGCTTCCTGCCTGCAAGCCGCCGGTTACCGGGTGGGGCTGTATACCTCGCCCTTCATCAACCGCTTCAACGAGCGCATCCAGATCAACGGGCAGCAGATCCCGGACGAAGCGCTGGTGGAGCTGGTGGAGCAGGTAAAGCCCGCCGCCGATGCCATGGAGGATGTGCCCACCGAGTTTGAAATCATCACCGCACTGGGAATGCTCTATTTTGCGCAGCAGCAGTGTGATATCGTGGTGCTGGAGGTGGGGCTTGGCGGCACGCTGGATTCCACCAATGTTATTGAAAAGCCTGCCTGCGCGGTGATCACGGCACTGGGCATGGATCACGTCAAGGAGCTTGGCCCCACGCTGGCGGATATCGCCGCCGCCAAGGCCGGCATCATCAAGCCGGGCTGCCCGGTGGTGAGCTACGGCGGCGCACCGGAGGCAGACGCCGTGCTGCGCCGGGTGGCGGCACAGCAGCACGCTCCCTTTACCGAGGTGGACTTTGCAAAGCTGCAAATCACCGGCGGGGATTTGGACGCAGTTACCTTCAGCTTTGACGGGCTGGACGGGGTGCGGCTGCCGCTCATCGGCAGCTATCAGCCCCGCAACGCCGCGCTGGCCATCACCGCCCTGCGGGTGCTGCGGCAGCAGGGCTGGAACATTCCGGAAAGTGCCATCCGCGCCGGGCTGGAGCAGGTAAGCTGGCCCGGGCGCTTTGAGCTGCTGCGCCACAGCCCGGCCTTTGTGCTGGACGGCAGCCACAACGCCCACGGGATGCGCGCCACAGTGCAGAGCCTGAAAGACCGCTTCCCCGGGCAGAAATTCGTCTTTCTGGTCAGCATCATGGCCGACAAGGACGTGGACGAGATGCTGGCGCTGCTGGCACCGCTGGCCGAGCGGTTCGTGACCGTGACGGCGCACAACCCCCGCGCCATGCCGGCGCAGACGCTGGCGGAGCATATCCGCGCCTACGGCTGCACCGCCGAGGCTGCGGACAGCATTGAGGCCGGTGTAGCGCGTGCGGAAGAACTGGGCGGCGAAGGCCCGGTGTGCGCACTGGGAACGCTGTATTTCTCCGGCGATGTCCGGCAGGCCTTTGCCCGCCTGAATGCGTAACGATGCAGAAAAAATATTTTTGAATACAAGCAGAGCCGGACAGCCCGCGGGCTGTCCGGCTCTGCATCTTTGTTTCGTGTTTTGCGTGCAGAGCACACGGCAGATATAGTACCATGAAACCGGCTGGAAATCAACATTTTTTCTGCATAGCTTCAAAATATGCGGCGGCAACGCCCACCTGATTGGCCTCGCTGCTGAAGGCGCAGGGCACGATCTGGCAGCGGGGTAAGCCTTCCATGTAAGCTTGTCCCGCCCGGGAGGCGTACAGTCCATCGTAGGCGCTGCGCAGGCTTTCCAGCAGCAGGGGCTGCTTGCTGATGCCGCCGCCGATGGCTACCTTTTCCACATCCAGCAGAACGGTCAGGTTGTAGATCTGCACGGCCACCATCTTGCAGAACCGTTCCAGCACTTCCAGCGCTTCCGGCTCGGCGGCATTGGCGGCATCAAAAAAGAGTTTACCGTTCATGGGGGCATCGGCGGGCAGGCCTTTGCGGGCACGATACCACTTGAGCAGGTATTT
>OIIT01000457.1_pt1 | contig 10388 bp, 4 predicted proteins | sample 1583271 | NCBI WGS metagenome assembly OIIT01 (sample SAMN02675044, study PRJEB24791) | human gut metagenome, SKBSTL002 | isolation source: stool | host: Homo sapiens | place: USA | reverse complement strand
GGACTAGGTGGCGGATCATCAGATGCCGCTTGTATGATAAAGCTTCTGAATGATAAATTTTCATTGGGACTCAGTACGGAACGGATGGAGGAATATGCGGTAAAACTAGGGGCAGACTGTGCTTTTTTCATTCGGAACAAACCTGTTTTCGCTACCGGAATAGGGAATCTGTTCGAGCCTGTGGAATTGTCATTAAAGGGATACCACATAATTTTGATTAAACCTGATATCTTTGTGTCCACCCGGGATGCGTTTGCCGAAATAAAGCCTGTGCGTCCGGCTGTTTCTTTGAAAGAAATTGTAAAGCAACCTATGGAAACATGGAAAAACAGTATGAAGAATGATTTTGAAGATAGTGTCTTCAAAAAGTTCCCTGAGATTGCTGCTATAAAAGATGAATTGTATGATTTGGGGGCAGTGTATGCCGCCATGAGTGGCTCGGGGTCTTCCGTCTATGGTATTTTCAAAGCACCGATAGAGAATGTGGAAGATAAATTCTGTGGATGCTTTTGCAGACAGAGAGCGTTGGAATAGTGTGGCAGATCAGTGGTTAGTGATTAGTGGACTGCGCTGTCATGCCGCAGGTATTAACCACTAACCACTATAGTCTATCTTTTACATAGTGCCTTGAAATCACAATAGGTACATTTTTCTATGATTTCTGTTTGGGCAAATGATTTTTCCGGATTAAATATTTCTTCTAATAATCCTTGAAGTCGTTCACGGTATTCTTTTTCATATTTACTGAAATCTTCCACAGCCTCTTTGGGCTTTCGTGGCTCGCCCATTTGTATAACGGGAGAATAGGTTTCTGTAGCGGCCCGATGAATATAGAGAAGGGCCGGAGCTATCTTCATCGTTGGTTGCTTGCGGCACATGATGGCGGCATACAGGAACGTCTGGAATACATAGTTGGAACGTTTCTTGTCCGGAATAAACAGAGATTCCACATGGGGTGGGGTGTCTGCATCACCGCCTGTCTTGTAGTCCACAATACGGAGTGTGCCATCCTTGCTGTCCATACGGTCAATAATTCCCCCGATACGTGATTTTATGACTCCTTTGGGTGTTTGTATGTCGATGGGTTCATCCACTTCCATTTCCGATGCAATAAAAGTGAAGGGAGCGTAACGTAAATCATTTTGTAAAAGTTGTTTTAAATATCTTGCAATAACGGCAGAGTTGATAAGTTGTATGCCGTTATATTCCGGTTTCTCGTTTTGCGGAACATTAAAGAATAATTTCTTGAATGCTGTATCCACATAATCTTGCAGCTTCACTTCATTGCGTAGCAACGTTTCCAATGCTTCCTTATTAATGACTTTGCCATGAGTGGTCAGGTCTTTATAAATATGCTCGGCGGCGTAATGGAAAATACTCCCGAATGTGGCAGAGTCTATTTCCGCACTCACTTCATCGGGGGCGGAGAGACCGGCTACGTACCTATAATAAAATTTTAAAGGACAATCCAGGTAATAGTTCAAGGCTGATGGAGAAAATTTTGCTTTGGGATTGGTACGGACATCAAACAGGCTTTGCATCCGGCGCATGACATCCGGGGTCTTTTCTACAGTGATAGGCGAGGTGCCTTGGGGGGACTGTCCGGCCTCCAGAAACTGACGTGTGATGGGGTGAGGCCATTCAATCAGGAATTGCAGCATGAAACGGCTCCATTCGCCGCGGTTCAGTCCGTCCGAACTGGTATTGTACATCAAGGTAATCCTTTCTGCCCGTTGCAGCAGACGATAGAAATAGTATGCATATACGGCAATCTTATGCTCTATAGTAGTCATTCCGAAAGCTTTGCGCAGGTTGTAAGGAATAAAGGAAGAGTCTCCTCCCGATTTGGGAAGCTGCCCTTCATTGACCGATAGTAATACCAAGTGGCGGAAATCCAGGTTGCGTGTTTCCAATACCCCCATGACCTGCATACCAATGGCCGGTTCGCCATGGAATGGAATATTGGTCGCTGACAAGACCTTGACCAGCAATCGCCGGAATGTTTCGCTCTGTACGGTTAATTCATCTTCTTCTATCAGTGTGCGGAACCGGTTGATGGTGGTATAGGCTTTGAAAAGCGACTCCCGGTAAAGTTGGTTGAATGCATCTGTGTCTTCGGTACCGGAAGTGTTTGCCTGGTAAATGCCTGCCACTTGCTGCAAAGTTTCGGACAGGCGTATGCACAGATTCAGGTTTCCGGAAAGCGGAGTGAAAAGCCGGGTAAGGAATTCATCTTTACCCAATTCGCCGGGTAACGGATAGAAACGGTTGTTCCGGGTCAGTTCTTTTTCCAACAATTCGGCTTGACCGGTGAGTTGCCGGGTATAGGGGTGTTTTAACAGTGTAACAACCGATTGAAACGTGTAGCGGCCGCTTTTGAAATTAAATCCGTGGGTATGCAACTCCAGTAAGGCGATGAGGAAACTATATACAGGAGTTTGCGATAACGGAAATCCCATGGTGATATTGACATGTTTTACTTCTGCCGGCAATGAATGGAGGACCGGCTGAAGCAATGCTTCGTTACACAATACGACTGCGGTTTCCTTTTCCGGTGTAGTCAGATTGTTTCGTATCCATTGAGGCAGGTAACGGGCTTGTGCATTTTCAGTAGAAGATGCGATGTAGTGTACCTCTTTAGGTTTCGAGAGATTTTTGAATAACTCACCGGACAAAGGAGAAGGAAAGTCGCGTAAGTTCCGGCGGATAAACTCTCCGGCTTCATGGGTGACGGCTTGTCTGTTTCCCTTCATATAAAATTCGTCGTAATCCCAATAAAAAACAGCTTTCCCGGCATCTTTCAATTGGGTGAACAACGTATGTTCTACTTTGTTCAGTACATTAAATCCTACAAAAACATATTTCTCGTATGGAAGTTTGTCCACATTCAGATGCTCTATGACGTGGCGGTACATCATTCCTTCGTAGGCAATGTTTTGAGAAGCTAAGGATTCACGGAACCCTTTGTAGATGTTTCCCAATACGTCCCATAAAGAGATAAACCGTTCTTTCAGCGCTGTTCTCCGTTCGATGGAGAAGTTCTGGAAGAACTGCCGGATAGCTTCTTCCTGCTCATCGTCAATGAAGGTGTAGTCGTCCATTATGTTGCGCAGATCCTGTAAATTGGAAAACAGTTTGTCGGTATCCACTTTATTTTTGTCGGCATCGTCAAAATCACTGATCAGCATTTCTCCCCAAAAATAGAAATCATCCAGTGTTTCCGTACTTTGAGTTTCCCGTCGGAATATCTTATAAAGTTCGCATACCAGTTTTACCGGATCACCCACTTCCCATGGAGAAAGGCTACGGAACAATTCGCTGATGCTGACGTATGCGGGCGACCAAATAGGTGACTCCGACTCTTGGGCGAGATACTCATTAAAGAAAAGTCCGGCACGTTTGTTAGGAAAAACCACGGCTGTATGTGCCAGGTTTCCTTCCGTATGTTTATATAAATCGGCTGCTACCAGTTTCAAAAAGCTTTCCATTATTCTATTTCCTCCAGTTCGTTGTTAAATACATACCATAAATAGCCACGGATATGCTCATATCCCATATCCGATAATAAATCCATATATTCTTTCACCTGCTTGTTGTAAGCTTTCCGCTTTTTACCGAATTTAAAGTCCACCACAATCACCTCTCCGTCTTTCATCATCACGCGGTCCGGACGGCGGGTTTGCAGCACTCCTTTTTCCCGATAAATAATGGCACACTCATTGTATAGTTCCCAGCGGCCCGAATACCATTCTTTGACCAGCGGATGCCTCAAAGCCCATTCGGTGAGTTTTCGTATTTGTTCCTCCTGTTGTGCCGACTCTATGATTCCTTCGAAACGCAGGCGTTCTATGGCGGGAGGCACATCGTCCGTGGTACGGATTACGGAGAACAGATTATGCAACAACTGTCCTTGCCGGATGTATTTGTCTCCCGTCTCCTCTTCTCCCCGGATAAATTCGGCAGAACGATTGGACTGCTTGAATTCGATGTTGGTTTCCAGCGTTTCCAGATGGATAGGCAAACGTCGGGCTACAGTCAGCAGCTTGTTGCCGGATACTTGTTTTTCCTCTTCGTGAGATGAGAGATAGAGCGTTCCCAGTTCGTATATTTCTTCTCCGGTGGCATAGCTCTTTCCGGTCATGTCGGATAAGGCACTTCCCAACAATTCGGATACCGTTCCTTTCTGTTCCGCCTTTCCATATATAATCAAGTTCTTTTTGGCACGGGTAAATGCCACATAAAGCAGGTTCAGATTATCCACCCATAATTGCAAGCGTTCATTCAGGAACTCTTCCCGATAAATGGATTGCTGCATGGCTGTGGAATAGTTGATGGGAACAATGTCAAGATCGCTAAACGGAGCTTGCCGGGGAGCACACCATACCAGATGATTGTAAGTCTCATTCTCCATTTTCCAGTCGCAGAAGGGTAGCAGTACGGTATGGTATTCCAATCCTTTGGACTTGTGGATGGAGAGAATGCGAATTCCTTCCACCTCGCCGGAAGGGATGGTTTTGCTGCCTAGTTTTTCTTCCCAGTAGGTGATAAAAGCGGATAATTCGGAAGAATTGCTTTGCAGATATTCCGTCACGGCATCAAAGAAGGCGCACAGATAGGCATCCTGTTGTTCGATGCAGGACATCTGGAACAGATTGAAAAGTTTTTCCATCAGCTCATACAGTGGCATGAGGCGAAGCTGCTCCGCTTCTTTTATGAAATCGAATGGCAGATAATCATCTATTTCGTTCAGCAATAGAGTGTTGAGGTCTATTCCTTTATGTAATACTTCATTCTGATAGGCAGCAGCCAGTTGTGCCTTGGCAATCCGGTTTTCGGGTTGTGACAAGTAGCGCAGGCCATCCATTATCATACATACCGCCAGTGAGGCATCCAGTCGGAATGCCTCATCGGATACGATTTTGTAAGAGGTGTTCTTGTCGAAGTAATCGGCTATTAAAGGAATGCTTCTGTTCTTGCGCACCAGGATGGCAATATCTTTCAGTTGCACGCCCTGCGCCACAAGCAGCTCCACTTCTTCTCCTAGGTGGTGCAGGGTGTTTTCCATATAGGTCATGTCTTCTGTATCCGATAGAAATTCCACTTTGACATACCCTTTTCCGGGATCTTTGTATGTTTCCTGACACACGTCGTTGTAGGCTTCCTTCAGTTCCTTGCATTCCTTTTTTTGTTCTTCCTTGTAAATGTTGTTCAACACCTCGCAGGCGGCTGTAAACACTTCGTTGTTGAAGTGAATGATGTTTGCGGCGCTCCGGCGGTTGGTGGTCAGTGTCTTTACTTTGACGGGAAAGGCTTCGATGTTTGTTTTCAATCCGTTCAGTATGCCCCAGTCACCGTTTCTCCAGCGGTAGATGGATTGTTTCACGTCTCCTACAATCAAGCTGTCTGCTCCCTGAGACAAACCTTCGAGCAGCAACAGACGGAAATTGTCCCATTGCATACGCGAAGTGTCCTGAAATTCATCGATCATTACGTTGCGTATGGTTGTTCCTATCTTTTCGAATACAAACGAGGAATCTCCTTCTTTTACCAGGTTATGAAGCAACGCGTTGGTATCCGACAGCAGGAAGCGGTTGTTTTCATGGTTCAATTCGCGTACCTCTTCGTCTATATTGGCCAGCAGACGGATATTGTTTACGTGGCGCAGGGAGAGTTGGCAGGAATTGGCCAGCATATTGTTCCGGCTTCTGTATTTTTCCGATTCATTCAGCAGAGGAATCAGTTCTTTTTCTGCCAGACCTAGGATAGCGTTGCGTATGGGGGAGGTTTTTTTCACCCATTCGTCGGGGCAGTCCAGACATTTTTCCACTGTTACATTGCGGACACTGTCATCCAGTTTACCCGATTGTAATTTATTAAAATAGCTGGCTATACCTCGGGAGCCGTTTTTCAAATCTTCTACTTTCACCCCGTTTGTATCCAATATTCCGAAGAATTGGTCGGCAAATCCTTTCATTTGTTCCTGCACCTCTTCCAAAATGGCTTGCAGCGTTTCGCGGTAATTCTTGATACAGTCTTTGTCCCGTAATTTTTCCCGTAGTCCGTTTCCTTTTTCTATATATCCTTCATCGAAGATATTTCGTCCGAAATTCTTTATCTCACCGGAAACATTCCACCTCTTGTCATCGGCTATTCTTTCTTCTATGTATTCCAACAGCCAATAGAGTACGGGAGATTGTCGGTCCAGCTTTTCTATCATGGAGTCCACGGCATCACTCAGAACTTCCATATTGTTCAGTTCGATATTCAGATTGGCACCCAATTCCAGCTCCCGTGCCAAATTGCGCATCACCGACTGGAAGAATGAGTCAATGGTTTCCACCCGGAAGCGGCTGTAATCGTGTATCATGTAGTGCAGTGCCGTACCGGCGGCTGTCCTTATGTCTTCTTGGGGCATTTCCAGTTCTTCTGTGATTTTCTGTAAATAGGGATCAGAATCCTTATCCTTTATCCATATTCCGTATAGCTGACTCAGAATCCGCTCTTTCATTTCGGTAGTGGCCTTGTTGGTAAAAGTCACAGCCAGTATATTACGGTATGCCCGTGGGTTCTGTATCAGCAGTTTTATATATTCCACGGCCAGTGTGAATGTTTTTCCCGAACCGGCAGAGGCTTTATAAACTAATAATTCAGGAGAATGTTTCATTTTAAATAATTTGCTAATTTGCTAATGGCTGCGCTGTGTACCGGATGGTAATTGGCTGACACATTAGTACATTTTTATTTTTAATTAAAAACCAGCACAAAAACAGTGGCCTGTCCCTTTTCCTTGTAAGGCAGCAGGGTCAGTGTGCCACCGCTCAGTCTCATGATTTGTTTGCTCAGGCTCAGTCCGATGCCGCTTCCTTCCTCTTTGGTCGTGAAGAAAGGTACAAAAATTTGTCCGGCTGCATCGGGAGGAATGGCGGGACCGTTGTTGGCTATCTCTATACGGATACTTTCTTGCGGATCACAATAAGCTTTCAAGGTGATCTTTCCGTCGGGAGCATTACCTATGGCTTGAATCGCATTTTTCAGCAGATTCGTAACCACTTGGGCTATCAGGTTCTCGTCGGCAAAGACTATCAGGTCTTCCCGGGCTTCGAGGATGGAAAGGGTGATGTTGGGGCATGGATGCTGGTGCTGTGCCAGTCGGATCATCCGTTCCAGGAAAGGACGGACATAGAACAGCGATGGCTCAGGTGATGGCAGTCGTGTCAGTTTGCGATAAGACATGACAAAATTTATCAATCCTTTACCTGTAGAGTGAATCGTTTCCAGCCCTTGTTTCATTTCTTCATTTTCTGCTCCGGGAAGAGCCAGCAGCGTTTCGCTGAGGGAAGTCACCGGGGTCAGGGAGTTCATAATTTCGTGTGTCAGCACGCGGGTAAGGCGTATCCATGAATCTATTTCCCGTTCATCCAATTCCCGATTGATATCACTCAAGGCAATAATGCGGAGTTCCTCGTCTTTGATACGGATGCCGGACACCCGTAAGGCAAGATGCACCGTTCCCCGTTCCGTATTGAACTGAATTTGCAGCTTGTCACCCGGAACTGCTTTTTCCAAAGCAGTCATCAGTTCGTCCGAGATGCGGGAGAGTTGTTTGACATGAGTCAGAACATCCAGCCCCAACAGATTCATGGCCTCTTTGTTCTTTTGATAAACGGAGCCTTTGCTGTTCAGTACCACTATGCCGGTTTCTACAAAGTCCATGATGAGCTCATAATACTTCTCGCGTTGTGCCGTTTCCTGTTTTACATTGTACAAAATACGTGCGATACGGTTCAGCATGACATTGACCATGGAAGAATCGCCAGGGGAGGCATGTTCATAAAAACGAACAGCGGGGTCGTCGTTTTCGATGGCGTCGAGCAGAAAGGCTATCTTCCGGGTATTAAAAGTGTACAGGCGGTAAAACCAGCCTATGGAAACGAGGAATGAAGGTACGATTACGCATAGCCACAACCAGTTGCGCTGCTGGATTAGTAAGGTGCAGGCAATGGCTAGAATCAGTACGGTAAATAGGCGGAAGAAGAATTGTTTCACAGCTTAATTATTTATTATTTCGTTTGAATGTTCCTTTAGTTCCTGTTTAAAAATAGATTATTGTTATTTGTTTTGTCATCCTGAACCATCGTGAAGAATGAGATGAGATAATAGGTCATAATCCGAATTTTTTCATCTTATTATAAAGCGTCTGCCGGGTAATTCCCAACTGTGCCGCTACAGCCGAGAGGTTTCCGTTGCATTTCTCTATCGCTTTCTGAATCATTTGCAATTCCATCTCTTCCAGTGTAGAGACACTTGTTTCTGTCGCAGGAGCCGCTATTTTTCGGGGAAAATGAAAATGTTCCTCACTCAATATACCATCTTCATTGATAATGACCGCTTTCTCTACGGCATGTTCCAGTTCGCGTATGTTTCCATACCACGGATATGTCCGTAACTTTTCTTGCGCACCGGTAGAAAGAAGGATATTTCCTTTGTCATATTGTTTGCAGAACCGGTCTATAAAGCGTTCGGCCAAAGGGATAATATCTTCTTTGCGTTCCCGCAGAGGGGGAATCTCGATGTGGATGGTATTGATGCGGTAAAGCAAATCTTCGCGGAATTTGCCTTTGGCCACCATCTCTTCCAAATTACAATTGGTGGCGCAAATCAAACGTATGTTGACAGGTATCGGTTCGTTGCTTCCTACTCGCACCACGCTCCGGCTCTGAATGGCGGTGAGTAGTTTGGATTGCAGGTGATAGGGCAGGTTGCCTATTTCGTCCAGAAACAAAGTCCCTTCATGGGCGGCTTCAAATTTACCAGCACGGTCGGTATGGGCATCGGTAAACGAGCCTTTTTTATGGCCGAACAGTTCGCTTTCGAACAGGGATTCGGTGATGGCACCCATGTCCACTGTTATCATATCCCGCCGGTATCGGTTGGACAAGGCGTGTATTTCCCGCGCCAGCATTTCTTTTCCTGTGCCGTTCTCTCCTGTAATCAGAATATTGGCATCCGTTTGCGCCACTTTCTCTATCAGCGTCCGCAGTTGCTTCATGGCATTGCTTTCTCCCCAATACATAGAAGATACGGTTTTAGGGATTTCCGCTCTCTTCTTGTTCTTGGAGGAATTGCGGCAGGCAGACAGCAAGGTTTCTATCAGCCGGGCATTGTCCCAGGGTTTGACGATGAAGTCTGTCGCTCCTTCCTTGATGCCGCGCACTGCCAGGTCTATGTCAGCATAGGCTGTGAAAAGTACTACGGGCAGGGAGGGGTGTATTTTCTTTATCTCGTGTAACCAGTACAGACCTTCATTCCCGGTATTCAGTCCGCTGCTGAAATTCATATCCAGCAGAATAATGTCCGGACGGAAAGTGGTCATAAAATGCTCGATGCGGTCGGGAGTCACTGCCACTTTTATCTTCTCGGCGTAGGGTTCGAGAAGAAGGTTCAGCGCAAAAAGGACATCCTCGTTATCATCTACAATCAATATTTTACCAAACTGTTCCATATCTGTTTTCTTTTCGTGCAGGCAAGGCCTACACAATCCCACATCTCTTGTACGGGCAAAGATAAGTATAATATCCATGTGTTGTGCGTGCATTATCGCACTATTTTTGTGCGCAACTGCACACGTTTGGAAAGCTTCGAACCACAACAAACACTTATAATACAACAACTTATACTTATGGCATAGAATTTGAACTTTATAGAGTAAAGAAAACAACTATGCACCGGAATATATTTTTATTGCTTATTACATTCAGTCTGATGTCGAGTGCCGTTGCTCAAGAGCACACGCTGGAGCTGACTTTGGAAGAAACCATCGAGCAGGCCCGCCAGCAGTCGCCCGACGCCCAAAATGCCCGCCATAGCTTCCGTTCCGCTTATTGGAACTACAAATACTACTGTGCCAACTACCTGCCGACGCTCAAGCTTACTTCCAATCCCTATCTGGACCGTGCTATCAACAAAGTGACCCAAAGCGATGGCAACGTCAAGTTCATAGAGCAGAACCTGCTGAGCACTGACCTGACACTGAGCCTGACACAAAACGTGCCGTGGACCGGAGGAACCTTTTTCATTGAAACGGCTGCGCAGCGCCTCGACCTTTTCAGCAGTGACACCTATTCCTGGCAGACTTCACCCGTCAACATCGGATACAGCCAGTCCTTGTTTGGCTACAACAGCCTGAAGTGGGACCGGCGCATCGAACCTATCCGTTATCGCGAAGCCAAGAAAACCTACGTAGAAACCCTTGAGCTTGTTGCCGCCAATACCACAGAGAAGTTCTTCAACCTGGCCAAAGCACAAAGCAACTACGAAATAGCCAACGCCAACTACGCCAATGCCGACACCTTATATATATATGCGCAAGGACGATATAACATCGGCAC
>OIIT01000441.1_pt1 | contig 10834 bp, 8 predicted proteins | sample 1583271 | NCBI WGS metagenome assembly OIIT01 (sample SAMN02675044, study PRJEB24791) | human gut metagenome, SKBSTL002 | isolation source: stool | host: Homo sapiens | place: USA | reverse complement strand
CCGAAGAACGAGCCGAACAGGTCGCCCAGATCGCCCATGTCAAAGCCGCCGCCGAAGCCGCCCGCGATGCCGCCCTGGCCGATGTTGACGGCCTGCATGAGCAGAACCGCCAGCTGCAAGCCGCCGCCACCGGTGCCCAGGAAAGCTACCGCACCGCCCACAAAAACGAAGATTCCGCCCTGCGCCGCGCCACCGAAGCCGAACAGCGGGCAAAGGAAGCGGAAAAGCAGCTGGCCGGTGCCCGCCAGGTTGCCGATGCCGCCCGGATGCGTGCCGACAAATACCAGCGGGAAGCCGAAGCCGCCAAAGCGCAGCCGGTGGCCGCCGCTGTGGACGAGGATGAGATCAACCGCCGTGCCCACACCCTGGCCGATGAACTGACCGCCCCTTTGCGCAGCGAGCTGGAAGCCGCCAAAGCTGCCGCCGCCACACCGGAACAAATCGAGCTGGACACCCGCAACGCCTATGACAGCCTGCTGCTGGCCGGGCGCGCCATGCAGAACGCCTGGAAGTCCGTCAAGCCGCAGCTGGCCAAGCTGCCGCCGGACACCCGCGCCGGGGCCATCAACCAGCTGACCAACACCCTGACTGAAATTCAAACGGAGGCAATAAAATGTCTGTAAAAATTGCGGCTCTGGAAGCCGAAAACGTAAAACGCATCAAGGCGGTTGCCCTCACGCCCTCCCCCACCGGGCTGACCATTGTGGGCGGCAACAACAACCAGGGCAAAACCAGTGTGCTGGATGCCCTGGCCTGGGCCCTGGGCGGCGAGAAGTTCCGCCCTACCGCCGCTGTGCGGGACGGTGCCCTTGCCCCGCCCCACCTGAAAGTGATCCTGTCTAACGGCGTTGTGGTGGAGCGCAGGGGCAAAAACAGCAGCCTGACCGTGACGGACCCCACCGGCCAGCGCAGCGGCCAGCAGCTGCTGAACGCTTTTGTGGAGCCGCTGGCGCTGGACCTGCCCCGCTTTATGCAGGCCAGCGATAAAGACAAGGCCGACACCCTGCTGAACATCATCGGTGTGGGGGATGCTTTGACCGGCCTGGACCGGGAGATCAAAGCCCTGTACGACCGCCGCACCGTGATCGGCCAGATCGGCGCCCAGAAACGCCACGCCGCCGAAGAGCTGACCGAATACCCGGACGCCCCGTCCGAACCCGTTAGCGCCATTGAGCTGATCCAACAGCAGCAGGAGATTTTGCTCCATAACGCCGACAACCAGCGCCAGCGCGACCGCCTGACCGAGATTACCCACGCCAAGCACCGCGCCATGGACGAGCTGACCCGCCTGGACGAGCAGCTCAAAAACCTGCAGGAACACCGCAGCCAGCTGATGGAGGAATACAATGCCGCCTGCGTGCAGGAGGAAGCCGCTACCAAGACCGTGGCCCAGCTGCAGGATGAATCCACCGCAGAGCTGGAGCAGAGCATCCGCAATGTGGAGGAGATCAACCGGCAGGTATCCGCCAACCTGGCAAAATCCAAGGCTCAGGACGAAGCCGAGCGCTATGCGCAGGAATACACCGCCCTGACGGAGCAGATCAAGGCAAAGCGCACCGCCCGCATGGACCTGCTGAACGGCGCAGACCTGCCCCTGACCGGCCTGGGTGTGGAGGACGGCAGCCTGACTTACAACGGCAAGCACTGGCAGGACATGAGCGGCAGTGACCAGCTGCGGGTGGCCACCGCCATTGTGCGCCGCCTGAACCCCGACTGCGGCTTTGTGCTGCTGGACAAGCTGGAACAGATGGACCTTGCCACCCTGGCGGAGTTCGGCAGCTGGCTGCAGGCCGAAGGATTACAGGCCATCGCCACCCGCGTTTCGACCGGCGGGGAGTGCCAGATCATCATTGAGGATGGCAGGGTAAAAGACGCCGAGGAACCACCCGCCCCCAAAGCATGGACGAAAGGAGCGTTCTGAAATGAGCAAATACGCAATCACATCCGGCACCATTGCCGCGCCAGTCAAAACCGTTCTGTACGGGCCGGAGGGCATCGGCAAAAGCACGTTTGCCGCCCAGTTCCCCTCCCCCGTATTCATTGACACCGAGGGCGGCACCAAGCGGCTGAACGTCAAGCGCCTGCCCCAGCCCACCAGCTGGGCCATGCTGCTGGATGAGGTGGCCGAGGTACGCAAGGGCAGTGTCCCCTGCGGCACGCTGGTCATTGATACCGCCGACTGAGCTGAACGCCTGTGCATTCAGGCCGTGTGTGCCAAAGCCAAGGTGAACGGCATCGAAGATTTCGGCTACGGCAAGGGCTACACCTATGTTAAGGAAGAGTTCGGCAAGCTGCTGGACGCGCTGGAAGAGATACTGAACCCCCGGGTGGTCACCTACACCGGCAAGCTGTACAAGGCCTGGCAGCTGCTGCAGAACATCGGGGAGGAAAAGAGCCCCTATGAAAATGTTCTGCGGGAGGTGGCCTCCGATCTGGAAACACTGAACAAGTCCCTGCGGGCGCTGAATGCGTCCATCGGGCATTATATCGACCGCCTGACCCATAACCGCACCCCGCAGGAGGTGCTGGAACTGTTCGACCAGTACGAGGAAAAGGTGGTGGCGGCGGCGTACCATCGCTTTAAAACCAGCGATAACCTGTTCAATTATCGCGCCTATCTGGAAGAAGAACTGGACGACTGCGAGCAGAACCAGCTGCCGCGCTTAGCGCTGGACTACGCCCGGGTGGAGCGCTGCGCCCCCGGCGAGGCTGCACCCCGGGTGCGTGCCCTCATCCAGCAGCAGCGGGACGCGCTGGAAGAGATGAGCACCCTGATGAAGGAGATCGACGCCAGCCACATCCGCTACCGCAAGCGGGCGGTGCAGCGGGCACAATTCCTGCTGCTCAGCGACCGCTCGGCGCAGGGCAGCGTCACCGCCCTGCTGCGCCGCTATGCGGAGGACATCCGCAGCCCGGAGCAGCTGTTTGAGCCGGACGATGGCCCGGTGGCAGCGCGGCTGCACCTGTACCCGGCGGCAGTGTTCGGCGCAAAGCCGCTGTATCCCCCCGCCGCGCCCCGCACCGAAGCACCTCTTGCCCCGGTGCGCACCGAACCTCTTGACCCCGACCGGCTGCGGCAGGAGCAGCAGCTTCTGCTGGACTACGCCCGCCTTGCCGTCACCGAGGAAAACGTGGCGCTGCTGGCGCGGCAGGCACTGGCCGCCCGCGGGCAGGTGAACGCCTCCACCCTTGTGGAGGAATACCCGAACGACTTTACAGGCATCATCGGCCTGCACACCTATTCCCAGTCGCCGCACCGGGAGTATGATATCACCATGACCGGAAACTGGGTGGAGCGCGGCGGCTTCCGGTTTCAGGATTTTGTCCTGACCCGCCGCAAGGAGGTAAACACGGATGGCAACCATTGATCTGCTGGAAGAAACCGCAAACTATCTGCTCAACCACTGCTTCGTGCTGGGCTGTGTAGAGGAACAGCGGGCAAAATATCTATATATTCAGGATCACCTCAACGAGGTGCGGGCGGTGTTCAAACCGCTGGGCTACGCGGTGCTTTTGTACCCCGCACCCATGCAGGCGGCGGCGCTGGTCAACGAGCACGAGGGCAGTCAGGCACGGCTGCTCAAGTACGAGAGCATTTTGCTGCTGGTGCTGCGGCTTTTGTACCTGCAAAAGCGGGAAAGCCTTGCCGCCAGCGCGGACGAAGTGCTGGTGACCGTAGAAGAAGTACAGGCCGAATTGCAAAAGATGAACCTGCCCCGCAAGCTGGATCAGCAAACGCTGGAAAAGCTCATGCGCACCCTGCGCCGGTACAATCTGGCGCGTCCGGTGGGACGGCTCTCCGGGCTGGACAGCCGCATTGAGGTGTTCCCCACGGTGCTGCTGGCGCTGCCGGACGCTGACCTTGCGGATGCCGCCGCCGAGAGCGCCCGCACCCGCACCGAGCTTGGTCTGTACGAGCGCCCGGAGGGCGCAGACACCGAAGCAGGGGAGGGTGAAGCATGATCGAACTCAAGCGCCTGAAACTTATCAACTGGCACAACTTTGAAAATACCACCTTCGACTGCGCCCGCCTGACCTATATGATCGGCGTGAACGCCGTGGGCAAGACCACCATTCTGGACGCCATTCGCTACTGCCTTACCACCAACCGCAACTTCAATGCGCTGGGTAATAAAAAAAGCGGACGCACCCTGCAGGGCTCTGTCCACGCCAAGCAGCGCGGCGAAAACGCCTACCGCCGCCCGGGGCATACCGTGGCGTATATCGGGGCAGAGTTCTGGGACAGCGTAAAGCACACCAGCTTTGTCATCGCGGTGCGGGTGGAGTCCGAAGGCCCCATGCAGGAGCTGCACCCCGGCGACCAGACGTGGTATATCTCGGAGGACGGCATCACGCTGGAACAGCTGCCCTTCATCGACCCGCGCACCGGTGCGCCCAGCGCCAAGGAGGACTTCAAGCCCGCCGAGGGGCGGCTTTCCTATACCCGCAGCCCCAGCGAAGCGCGGGACCGCATCTGCCGCGCATTGGGCATTGGACGTGCAGCCAGCCCGCTGGGCAAAAAGTTCAACGAGGTGTTCCAGATGGGCACCAGCATGGACGAGATCCCGAACTTCCGAGAGTTTCTGTACCAGTACATCCTCCCGCAGCCGGAACTGGACTTGGAAGCCTTGCAGGGTGACCGCTTGGAGCTGGAAAACCTGCACGCCGTTCTGGCGGAAGCCCAGACCCGCGCCGATGCGCTGGACGAGATCGTCCGTTTTGGTCGTGAAGCCACCGAAAAACAGACCGAAGCCCTTGTGAACCGGGGTGCCGCCCTGCTGGCGCGGGCTGCTGCCGATGCCGGGGAAAAGGCCGTCTGGCAGGAGCGGGTAGACGCCGGACGCCGCCAGCAGGAAACGCTGCGCACCCGCTACGCCGAAGCCAAGACCGCCGAAGCGGAAGCCCGCCGCGCCTACCTGACCGCCCACAGCGCCGCCGGTGCCAGCGGCGAGGGCCGCGCACTGGATGCCCTCAGCGAGGAGCTGGCGCACCGGCAGACCGCACTGGATGCCGCCGCCCGCCGCGCCGATACCGCCGAAAAAGCCGCCGAAAAGACCGGCAACCTGCTGGCGGTGCTGCGCCGCAGCGGCTTTGCCGCCGGGCAAAAGCTGGCAGACCTGACCCCGGACACCCTGCCCGCCCTGACCGACTGGCTGACCGCACAGGAAAAGCCGCTGGAAGAAGCCTATTTTGCCGCCCGCCAGCACACCGCCGCCTTGCAGCGGCAGCAGACCGAGAAACGCGCCGAGCTGGATGCCGTATCCGGCGGCAAGTGGGTGTACCCCCACGGCGATGCCGCCACCCGGGTGCGGGACGCCGTGAATGCCGAGCTGAAAAGCCGGGGCATGGAGCCGGACGCCCGCATCTTCTGTGAGCTGCTGAACGTGGAGGATGAGAGCTGGCAGGACTGCGTGGAAGCCTGTCTGGGCGACCGCCGGTTCGATATCCTTGTGCCGCCCGCCCACTACGCCGCCGCAAAGAGCGCTTTTGTGGCGCTGAAAGAGAAAGTCGGCCCCATCAGTCTGCTGGACACCCCGGGTCTGCGCAAGGCTAACCGCCGCGCCGACACCGCCCCCGCCGACAGTCTGGCGGCACAGGTCACCAGCGAAAACCCGCTTGCGGCGCAGTACGCCGACACCATCCTGCGCCGCATCGTCTGCTGCGACACCCCCGACACGCTGGAAAACTATCCCGACAGCGCCACCCGGGACCTTCTGCGCCACCATCCCTTCCGGTTGGAGCGTCTGCGCACCCCGCAGCGCTATATCGGCTTGGAGGCCCGCCGCGCCCGCGCCGGGGCACTGGCAGGGGAGATGAACGCCCTTGCGGAGGAGGTGCGCGCCGCCGCACAGGCGGAGCAGAACCTGAAAGCCGCCTACAACCAGTACCAGACCCTTTTGCGCGGTACCACGATGGAAGAGCTTGTCGCTTTGTGGGACGCCCGCGCCGCCCTGACCGCCGCCCGCGCAGCGGTGGACAAGCAGGCCGCAAAGCTGGCTGAGTGCCGCGAGAATCCGCTTTTGCAGCAGCTATATAAGGAGGAAGAGGTGCGCGAAGCCGCATGGGAAGCCGCTCGCACCGCCGTGGAGCAGACCGGCGGCGATCTGCGCGTGTGCGAAAAGCAAATTACATCCTGCGAAGCGGAGCAGCAGAAGGCGGTGGACACCGCCGAAAAGAGCGCACAGGCCGCAGAGAGCTTTTTTGCCGCCCATCCGCTGGTGGAGCCGCTCTCCCGCAGCCGTCAGCAGGCGCTGACCGGGCCGGATAAATCCCCCCGCGCCGCCGCGCAGGCCGCCGAAAAGGCACAGGCCAAGCTGGACGATGCCCTGACTGTCTACCTGAACAGCACGCTGGAACCGGCGCAGCGGGAATACAACCGGCGCTATGTCTGCGATTACCCCTTGGGTCTTGCCGGGCTGGAACAGTACCGCGCCCAGCATGAGAGCCTTGTGCGTATCGATTTGGAGCGCTACGCCGCCCGCCTGGAGCAGGCGCAGCGGGACTGCAAGGACCGCTTCCGCAAGGATATCCTGTTCCGCATGAAGGACGATATCTTCAACGCCCGGCGGCAGTTCCGGGAGCTGAACAAGGTCATGGAGCAGCTGACCTACGGCGAGGAAGTCTACCGCTTTGAGCTGGAGCCCAGCCGCGACCCGCAGCTGGCGGCGTTCTATCAGGTCATCGTGGACAAGGGCAACCAGCAGATGACCGAAGGCGATTCTCTGGACAACCTTGCCGCCACCGCCGACCCCGCCTATGAGCGTCAGGTGGACGAACTGATGGAAAAGATCATGGCGGACGTGGACGAGAACACCCGCGCCCGGCAGGAGGGACGCACCGCTGCCGGTGCCACCCTTTCGGACTATGTGGACTACCGCACCTATCTGGACTACGATATCAAGGTGACCAATCAGGTCACCGGGCAGCAGGCGTATCTGTCCCGCGTCAGCCGCGATTCCTCCGGCGGCGAGAATCAGGCACCCTTCTATGTGGCCATCTGCGCAAGCCTGCTGCAAATTTACCAGAAGAGCGAAAACAGCATCCGTCTGGTGCTGCTGGACGAGGCCTTCAGCAAGATGACCAGCGACCGCATCCGCCCCATGATGGAGCTGTTCCGCCGCCTGCAATTGCAGGTGCTGCTCATCTCCACCGTGGAAAAGAGCACCGCCATCCAGCCCTATTGCGATATCACCTACTCCATCGTCCGCCACGGCGACGCCAACGCCATCGCGCCCTTTGTCCGCCTTGCAGCGGAATAATGCAAAGCAGGGCTTGACATCAAAAATAAACTTTGCTATACTGTTTTTCGCTCATCGGAGGGCTGTTTCAACGTAATTGAAAGGCCGGATAAGATGTCATCGTTCGTGTTTCCCGGAGGCTGTGGGCACCGTAGTGCCGCAGCAGAAGAGGGAACGCACCGGAGCGGTGGTTCTTATCCGGCCTTTTTGCATATGTGAAGTTCAAAAAGGAGGAGCTATGCCAAAGAAAACCATCCAATTGTCCGACCACTTTACCTATTCCCGGCTGCTGCGGTTCGTGCTGCCCTGCATCGGCACCATGCTGTTCACCTCCGTCTACGGCATCGTGGACGGCCTGTGCGTTTCCAACTTTGTGGGCAAAACGGCCTTTGCGGCGGTCAACCTCATCATGCCGCTGCCGCAGCTGCTGGGCACTGTCGGCTTTATGCTGGGCACCGGCGGCAGCGCCATCGTTGGTATCACGCTGGGCGAGGGTGACCAGAAAAAAGCCGACCGCTATTTTACCATGTTTCTGCTGGCGGCGCTTGTTTCGGTCAGCGTGCTGGCCGTGCTGGGCTTTGTGTTCCTGCGGCCGGTCGCCGTGCTGCTGGGCGCAAAGGGAGAGCTGCTGGACTACGCCGTGCGCTACGGGCGCATCCTGATGCTGGCGCTGCCGCCCTTTGCGCTGCAAAATATGTTCCAAAGCTTTTTCGTCACCGCCGAAAAGCCGCTTCTGGGCTTCTGGTTCACCGTAGGTGCAGGCTGCACCAACATGGTGCTGGACGTGGTGATGGTGGGTATGCTGCACTGGGGCGTGGAGGGCGCTGCCGTTGCCACCCTTATCAGCCAATTGGTGGGCGGCGTGCTTCCGGTGTTCTACTTTATCGACCACGGCAATACCAGCCGCCTGCACCTGTGCAGAACACAGTTTTACGGCCGCGTGCTGTGGGATGCCTGTATCAACGGTTCTTCTGAGCTGATGACCAACCTTTCCATGTCGCTGGTCAATATCCTGTATAACTTCCAGCTGCTGCGGCTTGCCGGAGAAAACGGCGTGGCGGCTTACGGCGTCATCATGTACGCTGCCTTCCTGTTTGTGGCGGTGTTCGTGGGCTATGCCGTGGGCAGCGCACCCATCGTCAGCTTCCATTACGGCGCGCGCAACCATGCCGAGGTGCATAACCTCTACCAGAAGAGCCTGCGCCTGATCGCCGTGGTAGCTGTGAGCATGACCGCCGTATCCATGGTGCTTATTCCCTATGTGGCACGCATCTTTGTGGGCTACGACGCTCAGCTGCTGGCGCTGACCAGCCGCGCCTTCCGGCTGTATGCGCTGAGCTTCCTCATCATGGGCTTCAACGTGTATGCGTCCTCCTTCTTCACAGCGCTGGGGGACGGCGTGACCAGCGCCCTCATCTCCTTTCTGCGCACGCTGGTGTTCCAGCTTGCCGCGCTGCTCCTGCTGCCCGCCCTGTGGGGCATTGACGGCGTGTGGCTGGCTGTCACCGCCGCTGAGCTGGCCGCGCTGGCGGTGAGCGTGTATATGTTCGTGACAAAAGACCAGAAATTCCATTACCGTCATGTTTGACGCGCCATAACAAAAAAGCCGCCGGGACCCCGGCGGCTTTCCTGTTATTCAAAGGTATACTCCACCAGCTGGCAGTTTTTGATGCCTGCAGCGGCGTATTCCTCGTTGGTCATATCGTAAAAATAGGAGTGCACCACCCGGGCAATGCCGTTGTGCGCCACCAGCAGGTAGGTCTTGCCGGTGTCCGCCTTCAACTCGTCCAGCAGATTGTAGATGCGCTGTGCCAGCTGCATCATGCTCTCGCCGCCGTCATAGCGGTCGGCAAAGTGGGTCTTGGAGATGCGGAACTCCGCACCGTCCCGGGGCGTGCCCTCGTATTTGCCAAAGCACTGCTCCCGCAGGCGGGGCTCGCAGCGGGCGGGCAGACCGGTAGCGGCGGCAATGGCCTTTGCGGTGTCGGCGGCGCGGGAGAGGGGAGAGTACAAGATCTCGTCAATGTGCAGGCCGCTGTCCCGGACAAGCTCGCCCAGCTGCCGCGCCTGCTGCTGCCCGCGGGCGGTCAGCGGGCTGTCGGTCATGCCGCAGATCTTATTTTCCACGTTCCATACCGTCTCGCCGTGGCGGGTGAAATAGATATTATGCATAAAATTACTCCTTACAGCTTGTGCAGGGTGCCGTCCGGCAGCAGACAAACGGTGTCTCCCTCGTCGATGCCAAGACATGTCAGCTCCCTGTCCGGGTAGGGCAGAATGCGGGCAGCCCCGGCGGCATCGGTCAGGGTCACATCGCACAGCACCGGCTGCCCGGCGGGCAGCTCCTCGCAGCCGTACAGCTGCTCGTCAATGCGCAGCACGCGGTATTCCGGCATGGTACAGCCCCTCCTTTGTGTTTTTCCTTATTATATAGCACCCGGGGGCTTTGGTGCAAGGGGGAGCGGACTGAGAGGGTTTATTCTCCCCCGCTTGACAGCGGCGCGGAGAAATTGTTACAATACAGTTACGACTGCAAACAACGCGGAGGGGTTCATGAATATTACGGAACTGCGGTATCTGGTAGCCATCATGAAATGGGGGTCGGTGTCGGCGGCGGCAAAGCAGCTGTACGCGGCGCAGCCCAATGTGAGCAAGGCGCTGAAGAATCTGGAAGAGGAATACGGGTTGCGCATCTTTGAGCGCTCCTCCACGGGTATGATCCCCACCGAGCAGGGCAAACGGTTCATCCGGCAGGCGCAGCGGGTGCTGCAGCAGGTGGACGAGCTGAAGCAGGAGGCGCACCAGCAGCGCAGCTGCGCCGAGCTGCGGGTGGTGCTGACCCATGCCACCTACGCCTCCTATGCGGCGGTGGATTTTTTGCAGCAGGCAGCCCGCAGCGAGCAGCTGCGGGTGCATATCCGGGAGAGCGGTGCCATTGAAGCTTTGGATTTTGTGCTGCGGCAGGGCTACCACATAGCGCTGCTGCGCTATGCCGCCGAGGACGAGGACTACTATCTGCGCTACTGCCAGCGCCACGGTCTGCGGCAGGAGCCTATCATGGAGTTTTCCTACCTGCTGCTCACCAGTCAGGACAGCCCGCTGGCGCGGCGTCAGGTGCGCGAGCTTGACGAGCTGAACGATTACATCGAGGTGCTGCACGGCGACACCCATCTGCCCGGGGAGGAGAGCACCGTCTCCCGCTGGCAGGTGAACCCCAACCGCCGGATCCATGTGTACGAGCGGTGCAGCCAGTTCTCCATTCTGCAAAACCTGCCCACGGCCTATATGTGGTCGTCTCCCATGCCGCAGCGCGCGCTGGAGCAGTACCATCTGGCGCTGCATAACTGCCCGGCGCAGAAGCAGCAGATGCGGGATGTGCTGGTATACCCGGAGCGGGAGCCTTTGCAGCCGGAGGAGCAGCTGTTTGTGCAGTTGCTGCACAAGCAGGCGGATGCCACCATCAAGGACAGCGGGTGGAAGAAGATTTGAAATGCGCGCCGCGTCTTCCGGGTTGCGGCACCCAGCATCCGCATCGTGCCTTGGGCGGCACGCGCGTCTTGCTGGCCGCTGCCCCAACAACTCCTCCCTGTTTCCGC
>OIIT01000422.1_pt1 | contig 11180 bp, 9 predicted proteins | sample 1583271 | NCBI WGS metagenome assembly OIIT01 (sample SAMN02675044, study PRJEB24791) | human gut metagenome, SKBSTL002 | isolation source: stool | host: Homo sapiens | place: USA | reverse complement strand
GGAGTTCAGACGTGTGCTCTTCCGATCTTGCACAGGCGGCATGGTTGCTTCGTCTATAGTTAATATAAGCGGTGCTTCAGACATTTTTAAAGAGGGCTATATTACATATAGTAATGAAGCCAAAGAGCGTATTCTTGGAGTTAAACATGCAACTCTTGAAGAATATAAGGCTGTGAGTGCTGAAACTGCTGCAGAGATGGCAGAGGGCGCATTAAGAATATCCAAAGCAGATGTCAGTGTTTCTGTAACAGGTGTAGCAGGTCCTTCAAGAGAGGATGATAAGCCTGTAGGGCTTGTGTATATCGGATGTTGCTATAAAGGTGAGACACATGTTAAAGAATGTGATTTGTCAGGCGACAGGCACACGATAAGGTGTCAGTCTACGAAGGAAGCACTTAAGTTTGTTCTTGATATAATTAAGACTAACAGGTAGAGATTATTGTAATTATTAGTTTTATTATATTATTTACTATATTATTTGCTATGGCGTTGAAGACCTACTATTAAGCTTGAAAGATGGCTTGAGTAGGTCTTTTTTGCTGGGATTAGAGTGGGCTGGAGCGAGCTGGAATGTGAAGACCTACTAAGTGAGTGAGATGTGAGTGTTGAGTAGGTCTTTATCCTTCAGAATTATCTTTTACCAAGCAGAAATATAAAAAAAGACCTACTACATCATGCAATTCCAAAGATTTAGTGGGTCATCAAGCATAGACACATTGTTTAAAATGTAAAAAAAGACCTACAAAACAAAGAGAATATTGCTTTTAGTGAGTTTTATAACGACATCGGATTCAATATTACAATGAATTGATACAGGTATCATTCGAGAGGTTGTGCAAGTAAAAAAGATTTTGTTAAATTTATGCATAAAATATTATATTAAGATACAATAATATAAAATAGGCGTTTACAAAATATATATAATATGATATATTCTTACTATTCCAGTATACAAACAAACATAACGAATAAATGTTCGAAAGGTTCTTGACAATGCAGACATAATAAGATATTATTTAGAAAACGAACACATGTTCAAAAGGAGAGTTTAAGGTATGGTTAATGAAGATAAGATGAAAGCCCTTGATGCGGCAATTTCTAATATTGAGAAACAGTTTGGTAAGGGCTCTGTAATGAAGCTTGGGGAATCAACAGCTAATCTTAATGTTGAATGTATTCCTACAGGTTCTTTAAGTCTAGATATCGCTTTGGGAATCGGTGGAGTTCCTAAAGGAAGAGTTGTAGAGATATATGGACCTGAATCAAGTGGTAAGACAACAGTTGCACTTCATATGGTTGCTGAAGTACAGAAGAGAGGCGGTATTGCAGGTTTTATTGATGCAGAGCATGCTCTGGATCCTGTATATGCTAAGAATATTGGGGTTGATATTGATAATTTATATATTTCGCAGCCTGACAGCGGCGAGCAGGCGCTTGAGATTACAGAGACTATGGTAAGATCTGGTGCAGTCGATATTGTAATTGTCGATTCAGTTGCAGCTCTTGTTCCTAAAGCAGAGATTGATGGTGATATGGGCGATTCACATGTAGGTCTTCAGGCAAGACTTATGTCACAGGCACTGCGTAAACTCGCAGGCGCAATTTCAAAGTCAAACTGCGTTGCAATCTTCATCAACCAGTTGCGTGAAAAAGTCGGTGTTGTTTACGGCAACCCCGAAGTAACAACCGGCGGTCGTGCGCTCAAGTTCTACAGCTCCGTTCGTATTGATATAAGAAGAGTTGAAACCCTTAAATCAGGCGGTGAAATGGTCGGTTCACACACAAGAGCAAAGGTTGTAAAAAACAAGATTGCTCCTCCGTTCCGTGAAGCTGAATTTGATATTATGTACGGTGAAGGCATTTCCCGTGAGGGCGAACTTCTTGACCTTGCCGTAAAGGCTGAGGTTGTTCAAAAAGCAGGAGCATGGTTCAGCTATGACGGCAGACGACTCGGACAGGGACGTGACAAGGTCAAGGAACTTCTCAAAACCGACAAGGAGCTTGCTGCTGAAATTGAGAAGAAACTCTGGGAAAATATTGACAAGCTTTATGAACGCAAAAAGCCTGCTCCAAAGGTAAAAATTACCGAAGTTCCGTCTGCAAACCAAGAAATCAAGCCTGATTCTGCGGATAAGACAGAGAAAAAGAGCGGTGCAAAAATTGATGTTCTGGTTGACGACTAATGCTTATAACCGCAGTTGAACCACGAAGAAAGGCGATGTGTGCGCTCTACATTGACGGCGAATATGTTATGAATCTTGATGCACGCACAGTTATTGAAAACCGATTTGATGTCGGCAGAGAGATTGATGACGCGGAGCTGCACGAGATTATCAGGCTAAGCAATGAGCGCCGTGCAAAGGAAAAGGCTTTGTGGCTTATTTCATATCGTGACCACTCAAAAAAAGAACTCACCGACAAAATCAAACGCACCTGTGACGAGGAATCGGCGGAAAAGGCTGTTGAGCGAATGGAAGAACTCGGTCTTGTAAATGACGAAAACTTTGCAAGACGATATGCCGAACAGCTTTTGTTTTCAAAACATAATGCTCCGAGAGGTGCGGTAAGACAGCTTGTTCAAAAGGGAATTGACCGTGAACTTGCAGAAGAGATTATCGAAGAAATCGACTTTGATCCGTGTGACGGAATAAGGGCGGTTATCGACAGAAAATATAAAAACATAAATGATGAAAAAATAAGGCGAAGAGCCGTTGCCGCTCTGCAAAGGCTCGGATACGGATGGGATGACATTAAGACCGTCCTCAGAGAATACACAGAGGAAGACTGATTATGAATTATAAAGTAGGCATTGTATCACTCGGTTGTGCAAAAAATCAGGTTGACGCCGAGATGCTTTTGTACACACTCAAGAACAGAGGATTTATTATTGTGAACGATCCGGCAGATGCGGACGCAGTAATTGTAAACACCTGCGGATTTATCCAAAGTGCAAAGCAGGAAAGCATTAACGAAATTATCGAACTCGGCAAGCTCAAGGACGAGGGCAAAATCAAGGCAATCATCGTAACAGGCTGTCTTGCTCAAAGATATAAGTCGGAAATTTCCGAACAGCTTTACGAGGTTGACTCGGTTATCGGAATCGGTGCTAACGAAACTATCGCAGACATCGTTTTGGAAACACTTGACGGACAGAAGTGTGAAAGCTTTCCCGACAAGGTTTGTCTGCCGCTTGAGGGCGGAAGAATCCTTTCAACTCCCCCCTACACCGCTTATCTCAAAATTGCCGAGGGCTGCGACAACCGTTGTTCCTACTGTGCAATCCCGATGATTCGAGGAAGATTCCGCAGCAGAGATATTGAAGATGTTGTAAAAGAGGCGGAAGGTCTTGCTGAGCGTGGAGTCAGGGAACTCAATGTAATTGCTCAGGACACAACCCGTTTCGGTGAGGATAAATACGGCAAACCGATGCTTGCAGAGCTTCTCAGAAGACTTTGTAGGATTGACGGCTTTAAATGGATAAGGGTTCTCTACTGCTATCCCGACCGAATTACAGACGAGCTTATTGACACAATTGCAAGTGAAGATAAGATTGTAAAATATATGGATATTCCGCTCCAGCATTGTAACAAGGATATTCTCCGCAGAATGAATCGTCACGGCGACAGAGAAAGCCTTACTGCACTCATGAACAAGATTAAGGATAAAATTCCGAATGTAATCTTCCGCTCAACCTTTATTACAGGTTTCCCCGGTGAAACCGAGGAGCAGTTCAATGAGCTTGCAGAGTTTGCCGCCGATATGAAGTTTCAGCGACTCGGCTGTTTTGCCTACTCTCCCGAGGAGGATACAAAGGCAGCTGAAATGCCCGACCAAATTGACGAAGAAATCAAGCAGAAGCGTGCCGATATTATTATGGAGCATCAACAGCAGGTTATGGCTGAATACTGCGAAAGCCTTGTTGGCAAAGAGATTGAAGTTCTTGTTGAAGGCTTTGACAAGCTTGCCGAATGTTTCTTCGGCAGAAGCTATGCCGACGCCCCCGAGGTTGACGGCTGTGTATTCTTCACCTGTGACGGTGAAAAGCCAAAGGCAGGAGATTTTGTCAAGGTGCGTGTAACCGATTACACAGGCTGCGATCCTGTAGGCGAATTTGTCGGCAAAATCGCCTAAGTGGCTAAAAGACTCAGCAATTTCATAATATTTAACTTTGAAAGGCACATAAAATGAACTTACCAAATAAACTGACAGTAGGACGAATAATTCTTGTTCCGTTCTTTGTGGCGGCATTGCTTGCAAACTTTCCGCTCAACAATGCTGTTGCCCTGATTATTTTTATTGCGGCGTCACTCACAGATATGTTTGACGGAAAAATTGCAAGAAAAAACGGTCTTGTTACAGACTTAGGAAAATTTGCAGATCCGCTTGCAGACAAAATTCTTGTGCTTGCCGCATTTCTGTGCTTTGTACAGCTTGGAATATGTGACTGCGTTGCGGTCATAATCGTGCTTTTCCGTGAATTTTCCGTCACCTCAATACGGCTGATTGCCGCCTCAAAAGGCAAGGTTGTCGCCGCTAATATGTGGGGCAAAGCAAAGACGGTTTCACAGATGATTGCTATAATTGCAGTAATTGCAATGCAAATCGTGCTTGAACTGCCCGAAGTCGGACTTGATTTTATAAACACGGCAACATTTGAACCGATTTTCTTTGTGGTGGGAGAAATTCTCATCTGGATTTCGGTTGTATTCACAATCATTTCGGGCGTTGTATATATAATTCAAAACAGACAGTTTATTTCTCAGACCTGAGAACATACTCTCACGGTCTTGACAGGAGGGTGATTGCGTGTTTAAAACCCTGAAAGCGGATATTGATGCGGTTATGGAGCGTGATCCTGCCGCAAGGAGCAGAGCAGAGGTGTTTTTTCTCTACTCGGGTTTCAAGGCGGTGCGTTCTCACCGAAAAGCCAACTGGTGTTTGCGACACAACCTCAAGTTTCTTGCAAGGTGGATTTCTCAACGCAGTCGTCACAAGACGGGAATTGAGATTCACCCGGGTGCAACCATCGGCAAGGGACTGTTTATAGATCACGGAATGGGTGTTGTCATAGGCGAAACTACAATAATAGGAGACAACTGCACCATCTATCAGAATGTTACTCTCGGAGGAACAGGCAAAGAAACGGGAAAAAGACACCCCACACTCGGCAACAATGTGCTTGTCGGCTCGGGTGCAAAGGTTCTCGGTCCGTTCAAGGTTGGTGACAACGCAAGAATTGCCGCAGGTGCGGTTGTTTTAAGCGAAGTTCCGCCGAATGCAACGGCTGTCGGAGTTCCGGCAAGAGTAGTAAAAGTCAACGGTGTTCGCAGTGAAACCCTTGACCAGATTCATGTATCGGATCCGGTTGCACTTGCATTGTGCAATCTTGAGCATAAAATTTTTGAACTTCAAAAACAGCTTGATGAGCTGAAAAAGGAAAATGTAAAAAGTGAGGAATAGCAAATGATTTTATATAATTCTCTCGGACAGACAAAGCAGGAATTTGTACCGCACACACCCGGCAAGGTTAATATGTACACCTGCGGTCCTACTGTTTATCACTATGCCCACATCGGCAATCTTCGCACCTATATTATGGAAGATGTTCTTGAAAAGTATCTTCGTTTTTCGGGTTATGATGTAAACCGTGTAATGAACATCACAGATGTAGGTCATCTTTCAAGCGATGCCGACACAGGCGAGGATAAGATGCTTTCAGGCGCAAAGCGTGAGCATAAAACTGTTATGGAGATTGCAAAGTTCTACACAGACGCATTTTTTGCCGACTGCGAAAAGCTTAACATCAAGCGTCCCGATGTTGTAGAACCTGCAACAAACTGCATTGACGATTTTATTAATATGATTTCCGTTCTGCTTGAAAAGGGCTATGCCTACATTGCAGGCGGCAATGTTTACTTTGACACTTCAAAGCTCGACAACTACTATGTGTTCGGCAACATGAACGAGGATGACCTTGCTGTCGGCGTTCGTGACAGCGTTGAAGAGGATGAAAACAAGCGTAACAAGGCTGACTTTGTTCTCTGGTTCACAAAGTCAAAGTTTGATTCACAGGAGCTCAAGTGGGACAGTCCGTGGGGCGTAGGTTATCCGGGCTGGCACATCGAATGCTCATGCATCAGCTATAAGCATTGCGGTGAATATCTTGACATTCACTGTGGCGGCATTGACAATGCTTTCCCCCACCACACAAACGAAATTGCACAGAGCGAGGCTTTTCTCGGTCACAAGTGGTGTCCGTACTGGTTCCATGTACTTCACCTCAATGATGCAAGAGGCAAGATGAGCAAGTCAAAGGGCGGTTTCCTTACAGTTTCACTTCTTGAAGAAAAGGGCTACAATCCGCTTGTTTACAGAATGTTCTGCCTCCAGAGCCACTACCGCAAGCCGCTCACATTCTCATATGACAACCTTGACAACACAGCCACAGCCTACAACAAGCTTGTAAAAAGAATTTCCGCTCTTTCAAGGGACGGCGAGCCTGATATGGCAAAGGCTGAGGAGCTTACAAAGGGATTTAGCGAGGCACTTGACAATGACCTCAACACTTCTCTTGCTCTCACCTGCGTTTATGATGTTCTCAAGGCTGACGCAGACGATGCGACAAAGCTTTATGTAATCGGCGAATTTGACAAGGTGCTTTCACTCGACCTTACAAAAGTTCCCGAAAGCAACAAAGCGGACGCAGACGATGACTTTGCCAAGGAAGTTGAAGAGCTTATTGCACAGCGTACAAAAGCCCGTGCCGAAAAGGATTGGGCAACAGCCGACGCTATCCGTGACAAACTTAAAGAGATGAAAGTTGTTGTCAAGGACACAAAAGACGGCATTGAATGGCATGTTGAGGGTTAACTTGACTGCTATCGCCCAATGAACGCACCTAATTAAAACAAAATATGAATAAATAAAAATCCCCTTCATATAAATTTGGTATGGAGGGGATTTTATGCGTTTGTATATCATAACAAAACGAAATCTAATATCAATCGGATTCTGTCTTTTAATCGGAGTGCTTGCAGGGGCAATTGCAGTCACATCAACCGTTCGAGCCGTTCAGAGTGCGGCTGCTCAGCGTGAAATTCCCATTTACTATGTTGACACGGACAAAAAGCAGGTTGCCCTGTCGTTTGATGCGGCATGGGGCAATGAGCAGACAGAACAACTGCTTGAAATTCTCGACAAATACAAGGTGAAATCAACATTTTTCCTTGTGGGCGACTGGGTTAAGAATTATCCCGACAGCGTAAAAGATATTGCAAAGCACGGTCACGATGTGGGCAATCACAGCAACACCCATCCGCATATGACGCAGATGTCATCGTCCGATATGGTCGGTCAGATTCAGTCCTGCAACGAAAAAATCAAGGAGCTTACGGGCAAAACCCCCACCCTGTTCCGTGCCCCCTACGGCGATTACAACAACGATGTTGTAAAGTCGGTCAACGGCTGTAATATGTATTGCGTGCAATGGGATGTCGATTCGCTCGACTGGAAAGATCCGACTCCCGAGCAGATAAAGCAAAATATTATGAAAAAAATCAAGAACGGCAGTATTATATTGATGCATAACGGTGCAAAAAATACCCCCGAAGCATTGCCGACGGTAATCGAGGCAATCAAGTCCGAGGGCTACGAAATCGTTCCGATTTCGCAAATTCTGCTCAAAGGCGAATACTACACAGATGTTGACGGCAAAATGTGCAGTAAAACCGCCACACAACCGAGTTCGTGAGGGAACATTTTTATTAATGCCGCAAAACTACCGTCATACTGTAGGGGCGTTCATCGGACGCCCGCCAAGTAAAGGCATAAATTATATGTTAAAACAAATTTTATAAATGAAATGCAGTTACCGAAATAATGTAGCGGCGATCAGTGATCGCCAATCGTTTTGGTTTTGCAACCAAAACGAAGATAAGCATAATCTTTGCCATCTTAAAATTATATATTAATAAACAAAATATTTTCTGCGATTACTTATTCATTTCGTGTGTATTGGCGAACGAGATTCGCCGCTACATTGCATTGTAGAAAAGGTAACAATTTTACGCTCGGGCATAATTTGTGTTAAGTCGCACCGATTTTACAATCGGTACGATTGGCGGTCACTGACCGCCGCTACAGATTATACACAGTTTTCATCGCATCAAAAATTATGTGAATAAACAAATAATTTCATCAAAGCGGGCGTCCGATGAACGCCCCTACTGATTAACAATAACATTCATACAAAAACAGACTGACAGATTATCAGTCTGTTTTTGTATGCAATCATCATTTTCTTGCAATGTTAAGAATATTTTCCCACCATTCATTAGATGATATTATTGAATAGGTTGTGAGAAAACTTTCCGCTATTAGCAAACGAATGAATATGACAAATAGTATTGTTAAAAATAAATCCAATGCCATTACTAAACATATATTTAAAATATTACCGTATTCTGCATATTTTAACCTTAAAATAAATGTCGGTACTACACATATACAACTAATGAACATTAAGTCAAGAGGTATCACAAGCAACGATATAATTGAATTCAGCACATCATTATGACAAACAAAATCTATTGACCAAGTAACAAGTAACAAATAAAAAATTAACACCTTTACAAAATCAAGTATTGTAAACCCAATCGTAGATGTAACTTTTACTGATTTGAATGAATTTTTCCGAACTAAATAGAAAGATATAAGAAAAGTAATAATTAATAAAACCGCAAATATTAAATAGCAATTGTTAACAATGAAATCAGCAAATACTTCGGCTACTCTATTACTTCCACACAGATAAAATAAAAATGCAATAATTGCAAAACCACAATTACTAAATAAAATAATCATTGCGTACTCCTTAAATTATTTCTAATTAAAAAATCACTTAATGCAAAAGCAAGTTCTATAATTTTATATACTTTATTCACTTGAATTATACCTTTATTGTATAAAATTGTCAACAAAAAGTTATAATATTATACTCACAAGGTATAATTTATGGAGCGGGTACGGCAAATGCAAAGAATTAAGGAACTACGAAAAGAAAAATCTATGAACCAAATTGCATTGGGAATGGAACTTAACTTTTCGCAAAAGATAATCAGCGAATATGAAAACGGAAAGGTTGAACCGAGCATTACAACGCTCAAAAAACTTGCGTCAATTTTTAATACATCTGTTGATTATATAATTGAATATACGGACATCAGACAGCCGATTGACAAAATTGCACAGTCTAAACTTTCGGAAACGGAATGCGAACTTCTCAATGAATTTCGTTGTCTGCCAAAAGAAAAACAAAACATTGCCCTTGGTATCATTATGGGATTAAAGCACAGTTAATTGTAGCCAATATAATTTTATTCGTATCGTGTTTGCACACGAAATGATTGGTAGCCTTGCGACCGCCGCCGGTGGCGGAAAAAGGGAACAATGCGCTGTCTGAAATAACGAGCAATAGGGCGTTACTGTTTGGGTACAAAATTTACTCAAGGTTGATTTTGCCAATCCCTAAATAATAAATATGTACTTGTTGACTGCGTTTGTTGTTCTCTTTTTCTGCTTCGCAAATTTCAATTTTATCAATCAAGTCAATTAACACATTTCTTGACAGCTCTTTAATTGGAACTTCGTACATTTCAAGTTTTCTCAAAAATTCACAAATCTTTTTTGACTGAGAATCAATGTTGACCTTAATACGAGATTGGTTAATTACTGTTTGATTGAGATTTGCTTGTTCACGCAAAAACTCATTTTCGAGCTTTTTAAAAGTTTCAAGAGTGATATTTCCTCGCACTTTATCTTCATACAAGTTTTTTAATATTGCGTCAATCTCAGAAATGCGGGTTTGGGCATTTTTTAGATTTTTAACACTTGCACATTGTGCCGTTTTGGCATCAGTATGCATTTTTGCTTTTGCAAACTCAACAACTTTTGTCTTATCAGCTATAAGTTTGTTAATTTCGCTTTTAACACAATCTGATAACCTGTTTTCGTTGATATAATGCGATGAACAACCTTGTACTTTTCGAGCGGTTGAGCAAGTGTAGGAAGTTGAACCTTTATAGCGTCGCTGTGCATACATTCGATTTTTACAATCTGCACAACGCAGAAAATCCGAAAATAGAACAGGTTCGCTGTAAGAGTGTCTTACCGGTTTTTTGCTCAAACGCAATTTTTGTGCTTCTGCAAAAATTTCTCGACTTATAATAGGTTCTTGTTTATCTGGAAATATTACAAGATTATCAACATCTGAACGCTTAAAGTTAATCATATCTCCGCAATAATCCTGACAAGTCAAGATATGTGCTACGGAATCTTTCGACCAACGATATGGATTTCTCGTTTTATCAGATATTTGCAAACCGGTTAAAGAAGGAATCTTAACTTTGTTTGCAAAAAGATAATTTGCGATACTTGCCGGACCGTAACCTTTTAAATATAAATCGAAAATTTTGCGAACAACGATCGCAGCCGGCTCATCAATTATCCAATCTCCATTTTCGGCTTTTTTGTAGCCGTAAATTGGTCTTGTGGATAATCTCTTGCCCGCGTTGCCTTTGCTCTTAATTACAGCTCGTTGTTTTCGTGACAAGTCTTTTGCATACCACTCATTCATAATATTTTTAAATGGGATAAAATCGTTGATTTCATCTTTTGCAGATGTATCAAGATTGTCAGAAACCGAAATAAATCTAACTCCTTTTGATGGAAACAATATTTCTGTGTAATATCCAACTTTAAGATAATTTCTTCCGAATCGTGATAAGTCCTTAACGATTATTGTTTTGACTAAATCATTTTCAACATCAGATAACAGTCTTTTAAAGTCAGGTCTATCGAAATTTGTTCCGGTGAAGCCATCATCGACATACACTTCTGTTGGAGTTAAACTATTTTTAAGAGCATAGTCTTGTAGAATTTGTTTTTGATGTATTATGCTGTTGCTGTCCCCTTTTAGCTCGTCATCAGACGATAAGCGACAGTACAGGGCAGTAAATCGTATGTTTTGCTTGTTTTCCTGCATATGTGGATCTCCTTACGGCACTTTTTACGCAGGCAACAATTGATTTACCTCCATAATAACATCTAAAAAAATCAAGTCAAGACTTCGTGAGGATTTTATCCTCTTAAATATATTCCGCAAAATTTGCGGTTTGTCACCC
>OIIT01000411.1_pt1 | contig 11440 bp, 9 predicted proteins | sample 1583271 | NCBI WGS metagenome assembly OIIT01 (sample SAMN02675044, study PRJEB24791) | human gut metagenome, SKBSTL002 | isolation source: stool | host: Homo sapiens | place: USA | reverse complement strand
GCGGGCTACACCGCACCGGAAGCCATCCTCACGGGCCTTGAGACCCGCACCAGCAGCCCCGTGCGGCTGAAACGGGAGGAGACCTTGGAATCGGCCCAGCTGGCGGGGTTGTACCCCTGCGGCGAGGGGGCCGGATATGCGGGCGGCATTATGAGCGCCGCCGTGGACGGCCTGCGGGTCGCCCGTGCGATCATCGGCCGGTATGCACCGGCAGAAGGGTGAGAAATATTGATGAACCATCGTGAAAACGATACAACACAAGAAAACGAGGGAAAACAGGTGCAGCAGGAGCTGGAAGACCAGCTGCGCGCCTTTGGCGACACCATGTCCGATGCCTTTGCCCATGGCTTTGAGGGCCGGGGCATGGACATCGGCGACCGGGCCTTTGATGTGGGCAAGGCCGCTGTTCATGCGGCCAATTACGGCATCTCGGAGGCGGGCAAGGCCATGCGGCAGGCCCGGGACAGCTACTACCAGAGCCAGCGGCGGGCCCATGCCAACGGCGGCACGGCAGAGCAGTACGCCGGGATGCCCCAGTGGGCCAGAAATTTCTTTGCATCGCGCCCGGAGCTGACCCCGGTGGAAAAGCTGCGGAAATGCGCTAAAGAGCGTTACAGCTCGGGCGTGGCTCTGCTGGCCGTGGGCATCATCTTTGCGGTGCTTTTCGGGCTGGGCACAGTGGGCTGCCTCATCGGGCTGGGCACTATTTCGCCGGCTGCTTTGGGTGACGTTGTGGTGTCGGCTACTGAGGGCGGCGGCATCCTGATGACGGGCACGGACTACGTTATGAACACCGCCTACAACGTGCTGGGCATCGTCAGCAGCGTGCTGGGCCTTGCCACGGCGGGCTTTGGCTGGATGACGGCCTGTGGTGCAGCCCGGATGAAGGCGGGCAGACAGATGGGCCAGTTTGCCGACTACGCCGACAGCGTGGACTACCATAAGGGCCTGCCTGTTTCGATGCTGGCAGACCTGACCCACCAGACCAAGAAAAAGGCGCTGAAAAAGCTGCGCAGCTACATCCATAAGGGCTGGCTGAACGCATGGCTGGACGATGAGACTGAAACGCTCTACCTGACGGCAGAGGACTACCGCGCCGCCAAGGAGGCAGCTACCGCTGCCGCCGCGCAGCCGCAGCCGGAAAAGGAAGAAACCGGCGATGCTCCGCTCAATCTCGATACCGCCCGCCGCTTTGCTGCCGTGCTGGAAAAAGAGCAGCAGCTCATGCAGGACGCACAGGCGCGGGAGGAACTGGCGGCCATGCACAAGACCACTACCGCCATCTGCGACTGGCTGGAGGCACACCCGGAAAGCCAGCCCAAGACCCGCCGCTTTGCAGAATATTATATCCCCACCACCCTCAAGCTGCTGCACACCTACAACGACGTGCAGGGGCAGCAGGGCGAAAACGCCGAGACCATCCGCCGGGATATCGCGGGTATCCTGCACACCTTGAATCAGGCGTATGAGAACCTGTACAACAATCTGCTTTCGGACGTAGCCATGGATATTTCTTCCGAGATCGCCGCTTTGCAGGGAATGCTGGCCAACGATGGCCTGACCGGGAGGGAATTTGAATGACCTACCGTGCTTGGGAACAAAAACCGCTGGACCGCACCGCTGTGCGGGAGCTGACCGCCGCTATTGCCGAGCAGGCAGCGGCACAGCTGGAAGAGCAGGCCATGGACGAAGCGCCGTGGTCAGACGAAAAATATAAGGCCGTGCTGGCTGCGCAGCAAAAGGAAAACGCCCTGCTGGCGGGTATCCTTGCCGCCCGGGGCATCACCGACCCCGCCGAAGCACTGACCTTACTGGCAGGGGAGGAGGAACTTTCCGACCCCGCGCTGCTGACCGACATGGACGCCGCTTGTCAGCGCATCTGGCAGGCCATTGACAACGGCGAGACCATCGCGGTTTTCGGCGACTACGATGTGGACGGCGTGACCGCCACCGCCCTGCTGTACCAGCACCTCAAGGGCATGGGCGCGTCCGTCAAGTGTATGCTGCCCAGCCGCGAAGGGGACGGCTACGGCCTGTCCAAAAACGCCATTCAGTCCATGCATAACAAGGGCTGCACCCTCATCGTGACCGTAGATAACGGCATTTCTGCCGTGGAGGAAGCCGACTTTGCGGCTTCACTGGGTATGGACCTGATCATCACCGACCACCATCTGCCGCCGGAGACTTTGCCCAAGGCCGTGGCCGTGGTGGACCCCCGCCGAGAGGACGACCACAGCCCTTTCAAGGGTCTGTGCGGCGCGGGCGTAGCCTTCAAGCTCTGCGCTGCGCTGGACGGCTGCCCGCCGGAGGAAATGCTGGATTACTGCGGCGACCTTGCCGCCGTGGGCACTGTGGCAGACGTGATGCCGCTGGTGGGGGAGAACCGCACCCTTGTCAAGGCCGGGCTGCGGCAGCTGCAACAGACCGACCGCCCCGGCTTTGGGGCACTTTTAGAGGAAGTCGGCCTTGCGGGCAAGCCCATCACCGCCGAGAATATCAGCTACGCCATCGCACCCCGCATCAACGCGGCAGGCCGCATGGATAACGCCGTCACCGCCTTGCAGCTGGTGCTCTGTGAGGACCCGGACAGGGCCGAGGAACTGGCGCACAAGCTGAACGAGATCAACGCCCACCGGCAGGAGACTGAGCAGCAGATCTTCAAAGCTGCCGAGGAATTGCTGGAACAGCAGCCCGAGCGTCTGGATGACCGCATCATGCTGCTGTGGGGACGGGACTGGCATCCCGGCGTCATTGGCATCGTGGCTTCCCGGCTGGTGGAGCGCACCGGACGCCCGGTCATCGTGGTCACCATTGACGAGCACGGCGAGGGCAAGGGCAGCGGACGCAGCGTGCAGGGCTTTAACCTGCACGCCTGCATCGGCTCCTGTGCCGACCTTCTGGTGCGCTACGGCGGCCACGCCATGGCGGCGGGACTTTCCGTCCGGGAAGAAAATCTGCCCGAGCTGCGCCGCCGCCTGAACGACTGGGCTGCCCGGGAATGCCCGGTGCTGCACACCCCGCCCCTTACCTGTGATGTGACCATCCATCTGGACCGCATCACGGTGGAGAGCGTGCGGCATCTGGAGCAGTTGGCACCCTACGGAGCCGAGAACCCCACCCCGGTGTTCCTGCTGCAAAGTGCCGTGGTGGACGGCGTATACCCGGTATCGGAAGGGCGGCACAGCCGCCTGCGGCTGCGGCAGGGCAATAGCTGCCTGTACGCTGTCTGGTTCGGGATGCCCGCCGAGCAGCTGCCCTACGCGCTGGGCGATGTGGTGGACGTGGCACTGAACCTTTCGGTCTACGAGTCCGCCCGAGGGGCGCAGCTCTCCGGCCGTATCATCGACCTGCACCCGGCAGGGCTGGGCGCAGAGCTGGCGCGGCAGGCTGCACTGGTGCAGGCACTGCGCCGGGGCACCCCCCTGACCGAAGAACAGAAAAAACAGATCGTCCCCGCCCGCACGGATATCATTGCCGTGTACCGGGAATTGCAGTCCCGCCGCTGGCACGCCGAGGACCTGCAGCCCCTGTGCGCAAAGCTGGGCGAGGAGCAGACCGGCAAAACGCTGGTGGCAGTTGCCGCTTTAGAGCAGGTGGGGCTGATCACCGCAGCGGAAAAAGGCGGGGCAAAATTCTGGGAGCTGGTGCCGACAGCAGGCAAAAAGAACCTTGCCGATGCCCCCATCCTGAAATGTCTGGAGGAACTATAAATGCCTGAGGGAAAGAAAAATACTGTCCCGGTCCCGGCTCCGGTACGGGACGAGGACGGCTACTCTGCCAAGACCCATCTGCACCAGCCGGTGCAGGAGACCGCCACCGTAGCCGCTACGGCGCTGCTGGCAGACGCACCGGAGGGGGCGCTGCCCTCTGAGGTACGCCCGGAGATCGTAACGTGGGAAAAGCTGTGCGAGGCCATTCAGGCCAGCGGCAAAGCCTACAATATGGAGATGATCCAAAAGGCCTACGAGCTGGCAAATAACGCCCACAACGGCGTGTGCCGCCGCAGCGGCGAGCCCTATATCTGCCACCCGTTGGCAGTCGCCCGGCTGGTGCTGGATCTGGGCATGGACTCCGAGAGCATTGCTGCGGCCCTGCTGCACGATGTGGTGGAGGACACTCCCACTACACTGGACGACCTGAAAGCCGCCTTTGGCGAGGAAGTGGCCCTGCTGGTGGACGGCGTGACCAAGCTGACCAAGATCCAGTTCTCCAATATTGAGGAACTGCAGGCCGAGAACCTGCGCAAGATGCTGCTGGCCATGAGCCGGGACGTGCGTGTGATGATCATCAAGCTGTGCGACCGGCTGCATAATATGCGCACCGGCGACGCCTGGCCGGAGCAGAAGCGCCGCGATAAGGCCCGCGAGACCATGGAGGTGTACGCCCCCATCGCCAACCGCCTTGGCATCCTGAACGTCAAGGAAGAGCTGGAGGATCGCAGCCTGCATTATCTGGACCCCGTGGGCTATGCCGAGATCAGCCGGATGCTCAGCGAGCGCGCCGGTGAGGAGTTTTTGATCAAGGTGTCTGGCGTCATCGAGCGCCGTCTGGTGGAAAGCGGCATCGAGGGTGCCACCATCAAGCGCCGGGTCAAGAGCATCTACGGCATCTACCGCAAGACCATCATGCAGAATAAGTCCTTCGACGAGATCTACGATATCTACGCGGTCCGGGTCATTCTGGATTCTCTGGCCGAGTGTTACAGCACCCTTGGCCTCATCCATGATATGTACCACCCGCTGCCCAACCGCTTCAAGGACTATATCTCCACCCCCAAGCCCAACGGCTACCAGAGCCTGCACACCACCGTCATCGGGCACGAGGGCATCCCCTTTGAGGTGCAGATCCGCACCCGCAAAATGGACGAGCAGGCTGAGTACGGCGTTGCCGCCCACTGGAAGTACAAGGAAGGCCGCGAAGGCCACGATAAGCTGGACGACCGTCTGGCATGGGTCAGCCAGCTGCTGGAGAACCAGCGCCTGAGCGAGGATTCCGGCAACCTGCTCCACGATCTGAAGAGCGACCTGCTGCCGGAAGAAGTGTTTGCCTTTACCCCCAAGGGTGATGTCATCAACCTGCCCACCGGCGCCACCTGCATCGACTTTGCCTACGCCATCCATTCGGCAGTGGGCAACCGCATGGTGGGCTGTAAGGTGAACAACCGTATGGTGCCCATCGACCATGTGGTGTCTACCGGCGAGATCATTGAGGTGCTGCTGGGCCCGGCAGATAAGGGCCCCAGCCGCGACTGGCTCAAGATCGTGCGCACCAGCGAGGCCAAGAGCAAGATCCGCAACTGGTTCAAGAAGATGCGCCGGGAGGAGAATATCCAGCAGGGACGGGACGCCTTGTCCAAGGAACTGCGCCGGGAGATGATCATCATCCCGGACGACCAGCTGGATGCCTTTATTGACGGCTGCTCCCGCCGGATGCGCCAGAACAACGCGGAGGAGCTGTACGCCGCCATCGGCTACGGCGGCATGACCATTGCCAACTGCCTGCCCAAGCTCAAGGAAGAGTGGCAGAAGCTCAAGGCTGCCGAAGCCGAGGAGAATAAGTCGGTGGAGGATCTGCCAAAGGTAGACCTGAGCCGCGTGCACGCCACCGACGGCGTGGTGGTGGAGGGCTTCGATAACACCCCCATCAAGTTTGCCAAGTGCTGCAGCCCGCTGCCCGGCGACCCCATCGTGGGCTTTATCACCCGTGGCTTTGGTGTTTCCATCCACAAGCAGACCTGTGCCAACGCCGTTGCCAGCATGAAGGACCCCTCCAACGCTCCCCGCTGGGTCAAGGCCTACTGGGCAGACAGCGTCAAGGACAGCTACAAGGCCGGGCTGGAGATCATTGCCCTGAACCGCAACGAGCTGCTGCAGGACGTGCTCAGCGCACTGGCCGATATCCGGGTGCCCATCTATGCCATGAACGCCCGTCAGGTAGAAAACAACTGCGCCGTGGTCAGCCTGACCATCGGCATCAACAATACCGAGCACCTCAACCGTGTGGTGGCGCGCCTTTCCAAGGTGCGGGACGTGCTCAAGGTGACAAGGAGTTAACGCAGTGCGAGCAGTCATTCAGGCCGTATCCTCCGCCAGCGTGCGGGTGGAGGGCGGCGAACCCCGCGCCATTGGGCCGGGAATCATGATCCTGCTGGGGGTCAGGGACACCGACACACTGGACATCGTGCCCAAGCTTGCCGATAAATGCGCGGGTCTGCGCATTTTCCCGGATGCGGAGGGCAAGCTGAACCTGAGCGCCCGGGATCTGGGCTATTCCGCGCTGGTGGTCAGCCAGTTCACCCTTTACGGTGACACCAAAAAGGGCTACCGTCCCAGCTTTATCAAGGCTGCAAAGCCGCCCCTCTCGGTGGATGCCTATGAGCTGTTCCTTGCCGAGATGGCGAAGCACGGCCTCAAGGACGTGCAGCACGGCGAGTTCGGCGCCCATATGCAGGTGTCGCTGGTGAACGAGGGCCCCTGCACCATCGTCATTGATACCGACGAGTGGAAAAAGAAGGAGTAACGATGCAAGGTTTTCACATTCCTGCGGCACCGCCGCTGTATACCAACACCTTTCTGCTCATTTCCGACGCAGGCCATGCCGTGGTCATCGACCCGGCGGCAGAGGTGCACAGCTACGACGAAATCTTAAAGCAGCACAACGCCACCCTTACCACTATCCTGTGCACCCACGGCCACTACGACCATGTGGGCAGCGCTGCTGCGCTGAAGGCAGAGTGGAACGCCATCCTCTACTGTGAAAAGGCAGACCTTGCCGGCGACCGGATGTACCCGCTTTCCGCTGCGGACTACGGCTACACGGAAGGCGAGCAGATCGCGGTGGACGAGCTGCGCTTTACCGCGTGGCACACCCCCGGCCACACCCCCGGCAGCGTGGTGCTGCTGTGCGGTGAGCATCTGTTCTGTGGCGATACGCTGTTTGCAGGCAGCATTGGCCGCACCGACCTTGAGGGCGGCAGCAGCGCGCAGATGGCAGACAGCCTGCGCAAGCTGGCGCAGCTGCCCATCCCCCGCGAAACACAGGTGCTGCCCGGCCACGGCGAATTTTCCACCTTTGGCGCGGAGCTGGACAACAACTACTATATCCGCAGCGCCCTGCGCGGCGGCAACGACATTTTTTAAAGAGAGAATGACATGAAGATCTATATCACTGGGCTGCCCTCCGGGTACGAGGTGGAGCACCTTGCCCGCCTGTTTTACCCCATGGCACCCTTGACCCTGACCCCGCCGGAGCCTGCTGAGGACTGTCTGTGGGCTGAAAAGACCGATACCGGTCTGCGGGTGCTGGTGCGGCAGGGCGAAAAGAGCAAAACGCTGGAAGCCCCGCTGCCGCTGCCGGTGGAACAGGGCGGCGAAACCCCGGAGTTTGCCCTTGCCAGCCTGACTTATGACCTGCTGCGCTCGTGGACGGGCGTCCGCCCGCCCTGGGGCAAGATGACCGGTGTGCGCCCGGTGCGGCTTATCCACGATAAGCGCGCCGCCGGGTGGAGCGCAGAGCAGATCGACCGCTTCTTTTTGCAGCGGTTCGACTGCTCGGAGAAAAAATACGAAATGGCGAAGGAAATTGCCGACTTGCAGGAGCCGATCCTGCGGCTGGGCAGCGCCCCCAAGACGTATAGCCTGTATATCGGCATCCCGTTCTGTCCTTCCCGGTGCAGCTACTGCAGCTTTGTCAGCTGCAATCTGGACCGCGACCGCAAGATGGTGCAGCCCTATGTGGACTGCCTGTGCAAGGAGGTCGCGGAGATCCGGGCGCAGGCTGAGCGTGCCGGGCTGACTTTATGCAGCATCTACATTGGCGGCGGCACCCCCACCAGCCTTTCCGCCGCCCAGCTGCGGCAGCTCATGGGCACCGTACGGGAGAATTTTGATCTGACTAAGGTCGTAGAATATACCGTAGAAGCTGGCCGTCCGGACTGCACCGACGCCGAAAAGCTGGCGGTCATCAAGGAATACGGCGCTACCCGCATCTCCATCAATCCCCAGACCTTCTCGGACGAAGTGCTGGCAAATATCGGCCGCAAGCACTCGGCACAGGATATTCTGAATTGCTATGCCGATGCCCGCCGCGCCGGACACGAGGACATCAACATGGACCTCATTGCCGGTCTGCCCGGGGATACGGTGGAGGGCTTTGAGCACAGCCTGCGGCAGGCCATTGCCTTGCAGCCGGAGAATATCACCGTCCACACCCTTACCCTCAAGCGGGCGTCCCGCATCGTCATCGAGGACCAGAAGGAAAACGACTACGCGGACGTAGCCGCCATGCTGGAAAAGTGTCATCTGCTGGCCGAGGCGGGCTACCGCCCCTATTACCTTTACCGGCAGAAGAATACGCTGCAAAATCTGGAAAACGTGGGCTGGTGCAAGCCGGGTCACGAGGGTTACTATAATATCTATATCATGGAGGAAGTCCAGACCATCCTTTCGGCCGGTGCGGGCGGCAGTACCAAACTGGTGGCCGATGGAGGCAAACGGATGCAGCGCATCTTCAATTTTAAGTATCCGAACGAGTATATCCAGCGCTTTGCGGAGGTACTGGAACGGAAAAAAGGAGTGGCTGAGTTTTATGATCACAATCTGGGTACCGAAACGACTGGTTGAAGTAGACCTGTATAACGTAGCAGCCCGCAGTCCGCAGGCGCTGGCACAGCTGAGCGAGAACAGCTACGCCCGGCGGGTGCAGTATGCTGCCCAGAAGGTACGAGGCTCCGGGGCAAAGATCGTTATGCTGACCGGCCCTTCCGCCAGCGGCAAGACCACCAGCGCCCACTGTCTGGCAAAGGCCTTGGTACAGCAGGGCACCCCGGCACAGGTGGTCAGTCTGGACAACTTTTTTAAAGGCGCTGCCTACTACCCCAAAATGCCGGACGGCACGCTGGACTACGAAAACCTTGAAACGCTGGATCTGCCCCTTATCAAGCAGTGCCTGCACCAGCTCAGCGAGACCGGCAAGACCGAGCTGCCCATCTATGATTTTGCCACCGAGCAGCGCTCTGCCGCGGTGGAGCCCATCGATCTGCAGGGCGGTGTGTGCATCGTTGAGGGCATCCATGCCCTCAACCCGGAGCTGACCGGCCTTGTGCCGGACGACCAGATCTACCGCATCTACGCCGGTCTGCGGGAGGAATACTGCATCGATGGACGCCGGGTCATCAATACGCAGGATATCCGCCTGTGCCGCCGCACCCTGCGGGATGCCGCAGCCCGCGGCCGCAGCCCCGCCAAGACCCTTTCCATGTGGGACAGGGTGCTGGACGGCGAGACCCGGTATATCAAGGGCTTCAAGACCACCGCAGACTTCCTGCTGGACACCTCCTTTACCTACGAACTGGGACTGATCTCCCGGCTGCTGGGCGAGGTGCGCCGTCAGTTCACGCTGGAGGGCCACAACGCCGAGCTATGGGACGAGACCGCCCGCCGCTTTGAGCAGGTGGACCCGCTGCCGCTGGAGCTTCTGCCCGCCGACAGCATGCTGCGCGAGTTCTACGGCAGCCGCACCTAACCGGTGAAAAATGCGTAAAATTTGTTTCCAAACCGGCACCAAACTGTAAAAATTGCGGTGCATTCGTTGCAATTGCCATAACGCTGCGCTATAATGGGAATATGACCCCGGTATGGCGCACTGTGCGCCGCAGTCTGCAGAGAATACTGCCAGAATAAGAGAGGTGTCTTTTATGGATTTTAACAAGATCAAAGCAATGGGTTTGGAATATGCCGAAAAGGGCAAGAACGCTGCCATGGATCTGGCCGAAAAGGGTAAGACGCAGGCGCTGCTGGTCAACGAGCAGGGCAAGCTGCTCAAGGCACAGCGTCAGCTGGGTGCACTGGTGTACAGCCTTGCCAAGGGCAAGGAAGAAAACCAGCCGCTGGTGGATAAATATATCGAGATGATCGATACCATTGAGCAGGAGATCACCCGCCTGAAGGCTACCTTGACCCCGGTCGAAGCCGCCGAGGTGGACTACGAAGCCCCCATGGAGGAGGCAGAAGAAGCTGCCCCGGAACAGCCCGCTCAGCCTGCCCGCAAGACCTGCCCGCAGTGTGGCGCGCCCGTCTCGGACGATGCACTGTTCTGCAATAAGTGCGGCGCACAGCTGTAAGCCCGTAACCGGAAAAGTTTGCAACAGGGCGGTATCCCCCACAGGACGCCGTCCTGTTTTTGTGAAAAGCGCAGAAAACCATGAACAAAGCGGGAAAATTGCGGCTTTTTGCTTGAAAAACCGCAGCGACTGCGGTAGAATCTACAATATCTTTTCAAAAAGGAGATGGAACGTGTGCTGGACTGGAACCCACAGCCGCCCTATACAGCGGAGCAGCTGCTGCAGGTGATCCGTATTCTGCGGGACCCGGAAAACGGCTGCCCGTGGGATAAGGTGCAGACCCATGCGTCCATCCGCAAAAATTTTCTGGAAGAGACCTGCGAGGCGCTGGAAGCCATTGATGCAGACGATGCCGTGCTGCTCCGGGAGGAGCTGGGAGACGTGCTGATGCAGGTGGTGTTCCACGCCGCCATGGAGGAAGAGCGGGGACGCTTTACCTTTGAGGATGTGTGCCGCAACGTCTGCGAGAAGCTGGTGTTCCGGCACCCCAACATCTTTGCATCCTCCGCAGCGGAAAACGCCGGTATAAATGGCTGGGATGCGCTCAAAAATAAGGAAAAGGGGCGTACCACCCTTGCCGACGAACTGGCCACTGTGCCCGCTACGCTGCCCGCACTCATGCGGGCGCAAAAGCTGCAAAAGCGTGCCGCCGGGCACGGCCTTGGGCAGCAGGACGCAGCTGCAGCGCAGCATCAGCTGGAAGCCGCCGTGCAGGACTTTGGCAAGGCAGAGGAAGCCGCAAAGCAGGAAGCCGCAGGCCGGCTGCTGTTTGCAGCGGTGAACGCCGCCCGGCTTGCGGGGGTGGATGCAGAGGAAGCACTGACCTTTGCGTCCAAGCGCTTTGCACAGCAGTGTCTGGAACAGGAACAAAGCGGTATTCAGGTCGAATGACCTGCTCCGATAGAACGAGAGAATTTAAGACAAAAATCAGATGGAGGCAAATAATATGACCAAGACCGACTTGATCGCACAGGTTGCGGCAAACACCGAAATGAGCAAGAAGAGCGCTGAGCAGGCTGTCAACGCCGTTTTTGAAGCACTGGGCAAGGCAATGACCGAGGGCGAAAAGATCAGCATCTCCGGCTTCGGCACCTTTGAGGTGCGCGAGCGCGCCGAGCGTCAGGGCATCAATCCCCGTACCCGCGAGCCCATCACCATCGCTGCTTCCCGCAGCATCGTGTTCAAGCCCGGCAAGTCCCTGAAGGACACCCTGTAATCGGTTCTGTCACGCCGCCGCTGCCTGCACAAGGTTCGGCGGCTTTTTTGCTAAGGTGTATCTGAAAACAAAGAAAATGACGAATATTTCGCAAGCACAAGCGG
>OIIT01000408.1_pt1 | contig 11504 bp, 10 predicted proteins | sample 1583271 | NCBI WGS metagenome assembly OIIT01 (sample SAMN02675044, study PRJEB24791) | human gut metagenome, SKBSTL002 | isolation source: stool | host: Homo sapiens | place: USA | reverse complement strand
TGTTGAAAGAACGGAAATTCAACATAGTAACTGCTGATGGCGCAAAAAAGGCAGTGGCTTATAATGGGAAAAAAGTAACGGTTAAAATGTAATGGTTTCTAAAAACAGCTATTAATTTGCATTATGGAAATAAATACTCGTATGAAAAAATATCATCATTATCTTACCCTTTTAAGTTTATTTATGCTGCTCGGCATCCTGAAATTGCAAGCAGCGATACAACTCCCTGCCATATTTTCCAACCATATGGTGCTACAACGTAACTCAGAACTTACTTTCTGGGGATGGGGTATTCCGGGAGAAACAATTTCCATCGCCCCCGAATGGATGAAAGGAGAAATAATCAAAACCCAAGTCAATAATACGGGGAAATGGTCAGCCCGTGTACCTTCCGGCGAAGCCGGCGGACCTTATGAGATTCGTTTCAGCGGCTCGTCAGAAGTAACCTTGACCGATGTCATGCTAGGCGAAGTTTGGCTGTGCAGCGGACAATCCAATATGGAATGGAGCGCCAACCACGGCATAAAGAACGGAGACGAGGAAACGGCAAATGCCCATTGTCCCAATCTCCGAATTTTTCACGTGGCCAGAATAGCCGCCCCGTTCCCTCAAGAAAACTGTTTCTCGCAATGGACACAGTGCACGCCCGAAACGATGCGCAGCACGAGTGCCCTGGCCTACTTCTTCGGCCGCAACATCCAGGAAGAGCTGGACGTGCCGGTAGGAATCATCGTAGCCGGAGAGCATCTTGTAGCCCTTGGCAGCGGCCTTCTCAGCCACATCGTTGAACTTATCCCAATCGCTCAGTGCGGCCTGGACCTCGGTCGGATCATCGGTGCCCAGCACATCTTCGGCGATGGAACGGCGGTAGGCAAACAGGCCCGGGGTTGCCTGCCACGTGGTGCCCTTCTGTACACCATCCACGGTAACGATGTCCTTGGTGTAGTGGTACTGATCCTTGAGGTCATCATCGGTCAGGCCGACATCCTTCTTGACATCCAGCGTATACTCGGAATCCACATACTTCAGCGCGTAGTCTGCCTCGATCAGGAAGATGTCGATCTTGTCATCGGCAGCGGCGCTGTCCTGCTTGAGCAGGGCCTCGTCCAGCTTATTCTGGTAGTTGTTGTTATCGTTGGGGTTGATGGTCCACTTTACGGTGACACCGTTATCCAGCGTCGTGGTGGACTTGTCGGCGGCAATCTCCTTGACGCCGGGGTAATAGTCGTTGAAGCGGGACTGGAATTCATCGTTCCAGCACCAGATGTTCAGGACCTTTCCCTCCTCTGCGGCTGCATCGGCAGCAGGCTCTGCGGCCGTGCTGCTGGCTTCGGTAGAGGTCGAATCAGCGGCAGGGGCTGCGGACGAGCTTGCGGCGCCTCCGCCGCAGCCTGCCAGCAAGGTGGCTGCCATTGCAGTGGCGGTCAATAAACTCATTGCCTTTTTCATAATGTCTTTTCCTCCTTTTTAATAAAAAGAACTCATGTATGAATCAGATATTGTGACCCGCATCCTTGCGGGTTTGAACCTATGGATTGGGGACATCAACGGACTGCCCTTTCAGCAAACTGCCGGAGACCAGCTTCTGTTCCGGCAAGGCCGTGCGCGGGGATTCGATCTGCTCGATAAGCAGCTCTGCCGCGGCGCGGCCCAGCGCTTCGGTGTCCTGCCGGTAGGTGGTCAGCTGCGGGGACATGATCTGCGAAATCAGGTTGCCGTCATAGCCGGCCACCGAAATATCCCGCGGAATCAGAAGTCCTTCCTGCCGGATCGTCTGGATGCCGCCGATGGCGGAGAAGTCATCCGGGAAGAGGATCGCCGTGGGGCGCTGCGGCAATGCCAGCAGCTGACGGGTCGCAGCGGCGCAGCTTTTCGCATCTCGGTAGGTGCTCGGCACGATGTAGGCGTCCGGCACCGTGATCCCATGGGCGGCGCAGGCACGGTAGAAACCGACCAGGCGCTTCTGGGTGACTGCGCTGTGATTCTCACCGTGGATATAAGCGATTCGCTCATGCCCCAGCGCGGCAAGCTGATCCACTAACTTGTGGACACCATCGGTGTTATCGGAAAGTACGGCAGCCCGGTTGTTAAAGACATGGTCAACTGTGACGATCGGCAGGTTGCTGTAAGCCAGCTCAATAACCTCCGGGTCATCGAACTTGATGCAGGCAGCAATCACGCCGTCAACGCCGCGGTAGCGGCAGTGCTCTAAGTAACTGGAGCGTCCGTGGCCAATGTTGTGGTTGATAAAGGTGATATCATAGCCTCTGCCCTCGGCGTGGCGTTTGAAGCTGTCCAGAACAGCCGCGAAGAATTCATGCGTCAGACCGCTTTGTGCCTCGTCCACGAAAAGGACGCCCAGATTATAGGTGCGGTTCGTTTTTAAGGCCCGCGCTGCGGAGTTTGGCATGTAGCCGATCTGCCTTGCCGCCTCGCGTACCTTTTCTTTGGTAGCCTGACTGATATCGTTGTGACCGTTCAGAGCCTTGCTCACGGTAGCCACCGAGACCCCGCATGCCTTTGCGATGTCTTTGATGGATGCCATGATATCGCCTCCTTGCATCTTCCTTAATCGTTTTCGCATCTTCACTATACAACATGTCAACCATAAAATCAATGCCTTTTTTGCATTTTTTGTGCATTTCGATTCGATTTGGCGATTTGCAAAAAGCGAAAACACCTGTTTTGGCTATTTCGTTTGGAGTTTCGCTGAAAAAGGGACATAATTTGCGCCCCGGCTTGCCGTTTTTACACTTTTCGGCCCGGTGATGCAGACTCAAATTTGCTCTTTATGGTGCCACAACCGGAAAACACTCTTATATAAAATAGGTGGCATTCGATTTTCGTGCCAATTTTCGGTTTTCAAAATTGTGAAACCTGCCAAATCATCGTTAAATTCAGCCGCAGCCCTTGCAATTATCCGAAAAACGCGGTATTGTAAGGGTAATAACTTAATCGTTTTCGACTTGAACTCACGATTTTATCTGCTTTCCATAAGTAAGGAGAGGGTCTCTATGAAGTTCGGTCATTTTTCCGATACCGCACGCGAATATGTCATCACCACGCCGCGCACGCCACTGCCGTGGATCAACTATCTGGGCAGCGAGGCATTCTTCAGCCTTGTTTCCCACACGGCCGGTGGGTACAGCTTTTACAGGGATGCCAAGCTGCGGCGTATCACTCGCTACCGCTACAATAACGTACCTGCGGACTCTAACGGCCGGTATTACTATATTAAGGACGGCGATACCGTCTGGAATCCCGGCTGGCAGCCCACCCAGACCGAGCTGGACAGCTATGAGTGCCGCCACGGCCTCGGGTACAGCATCATTACCGGCAAAAAGAACAGTCTGACCGCGAAGCTGGAGTTGTTTGTGCCGGTAGGCGACAACTGCGAGATCGACCGTCTGGTGCTGACCAACGAGAGTGATGCACCGAAATCGTTTACTGTATTCAGCTATCTGGAGTTCTGCCTCTGGAATGCTGTGGACGATTCCACCAACTTCCAGCGCAATTTCTCTACCGGCGAAGTCGAGGTCGAGGGCAGCACCATCTACCACAAGACCGAGTACCGCGAGCGCCGCAACCATTACGCATTGTTCACCGTCAACACGCCCATTGACGGCTTTGACACGAGCCGGGACGCCTTTTTAGGCGCATGGCGCAGCAATGCGAATCCCGAGGTCGTGGAAAACGGCCGTTGCACCAACTCTGTTGCCCACGGCTGGGCACCCGTTGGCGTGCATCAAGTCAATGTCACCCTGCAGCCCGGCGAAAGCCGCAGCCTGATTTTTGTTTTGGGCTATATAGAAAACCCGGAGGACGAGAAGTGGGCCGCGCCCGGCGTCATCAATAAGACCCGCGCCCAGGCGATGGCTGCCCGCTATGCCACGGATGCGCAGGTCGATGCGGCACTTGCCAGGCTGCACGACCACTGGAACAACCTGCTGTCCACCTACTCGGTCAAGAGCAGCGATGAAAAGCTCGACCGCATGGTCAATACCTGGAACCAGTACCAGTGCATGGTCACCTTCAACATGAGCCGCTCTGCCAGCTATTATGAGAGCGGCACCGGCCGCGGCATGGGCTTCCGCGATTCCTGTCAGGATCTGCTCGGCTTTGTGCATCTGATCCCCGCCCGCGCGCGGGAGCGCATTCTCGACATTGCCGCCACCCAGTTCCCCGACGGCAGCGCCTACCACCAGTACCAGCCGCTGACGAAAAAGGGCAACATGGACATCGGCTCCGGCTTCAACGATGACCCGCTGTGGCTGATTGCTGCCGTGTACGCCTATCTGGGCGAGACGGGCGACTACTCGATTCTGGACGAACCGGTGGACTTTGACAACGACCACAGCCTTGCACAGCCGCTGCTTGAGCATCTGCGCCGCAGCTTTGGCTATCTGCGCACCCACAAGGGTCCGCATGGTCTGCCGCTGATTGGCCGTGCTGACTGGAACGACTGCCTGAACCTGAACTGCTTCAGCAAGGAGCCGGGCGAAAGCTTCCAGACCACCGGCCCGAGCGAGGGTCCTGTAGCCGAGAGCGTGTTCATCGCCGGTATGTATGTCAAGTACGGCAACCAGTTTGCCGAAATTCTTGACAGCACCGGCCACACCGACGAAGCTGCCGCCGTGCGCGCCGAGGTTGCAGAGATGGAACATACCGTACTGACTGCCGGTTGGGACGGCAGCTGGTTCCGCCGCGCCTACGATGCCTTTGGCCATGTGATCGGCGGTGAGGAATGCGAGGAAGGCAAGATCTTCATCGAGCCGCAGGGCATGTGCGTCATGGCGGGTATTGGTGTGGACACCGGTGAGGCCGTGACCGCTTTGCAGAGCGTGAAAGACAAGCTCGACACAAAGTACGGCATTGTGCTGCTGCAGCCCGCCTACACGAAGTACCATCTCGAACTGGGCGAAATTTCCAGCTATCCCCCGGGATACAAGGAGAACGCAGGCATCTTCTGCCACAACAACCCATGGGTCAGCTGTGCCGAGACTGTAGTCAGCCACGGTGACCGCGCGTTTGAGATCTACAAAAAGACCTGCCCGGCATACATTGAGGACATCAGTGAGATCCACCGCACCGAGCCGTATGTCTACAGCCAGATGGTGGCTGGCCGCGACGCCGCCACCTTTGGCGAAGCAAAAAACAGCTGGCTGACCGGCACGGCGGCCTGGACCTTTGTGGATGTGAGCCAGTATATCCTGGGCATCCAGCCCACGCTGGCCGGGCTGAAGATCGATCCCTGCATCCCGCACGAGATGGACGGCTTTACCCTGCGCCGTGTCTGGCGCGGGGCAACCTATGAAATCGTTGTGGAGAACCCTGACCATCTGGAAAAGGGCGTCAAAGCCATGACCGTGGACGGCAAGCCTGTAAGCGGTAACATCCTTTCCCCTGTTCCCGCCGGCTCAACCGTAGAGGTCAAGATCGTCATGGGCTGACCGCCCGCCTTTTACCGCAAAGCAGCAGCCCGCAGTGGGCTGCTGCTTTTTCTGTACGGTCTTTATACACCGGCGTGCTGCTTCGCGAACCAGAAAACTCCCTTATCCTGCTGCGCGCGCAGCAGAATAAGGGAGTATTTTTTGTGTGCAGCCTGTCAGGTATGGTTATACCGCGAGCATTTCTCTGCATCGATCGCAAGCACGACCATCAGCGCACAGAGGGCATCTCTTGGGTCGGAAATCTCAATGGTGTATGTATCGGTCCAATTCCAAAGCTCCTTGGCGATATGCGCCACGGTATGCCTGTTGGGGGCAAGGATGTCATAGTCCCATTCCCAAAAGCTGCCCTCAATACGCCAGCCATTGCAGTCGATATGGTAGCTGGGCCGGAAAAGCGTCAGCTCTCGGCTCAGGCACCCCACATAATCATCCTCACCTGTGTAGAGCTCAAATTGGGGCATCCATGTAAATATCTTTTCTTTGACGCAGCCAACCGGGCAGCCCGCCGCATCAAAGATTCTCAGGCAATGCCCCCAGGAAAGCTGACCCTTGACCACAAACAGGGTATTCCCATATTCATCATAAATATCATAGCTGTCGAACCAGGAGAACATCCGTTGCTTGAAAAGCATCTTCATTGCGTTTCTTCCCTTCACTTTCCTGCGCAGTATCTGTTACCGGCATCGCATTTGCTTGCCTTATGCTTATTATAGTTTATCGCGCCACCAAATCACAAGGGAAAATCCGGAAAATTAGCCCTGTTATTTTGCTTTCAGCGGAAGAATACCGGAATCCATTCTCTCTGCAGGGCAAGGATATACTGCTTGCGCTTTTCTTTCTTTTGTACGCTTTGATTTGTATCCTTATTTTGCTATTGCGGACCAGTAGGCATCGAACAAGCGCCAAATTCACCTGTGTTTTCAATACGCAGAGTACAACATTTTCCGGGGTTCCTTTTTGTCTCCCGGAAATTGTTGTATTTTGAAGCCCGGGAATCTGTTGTATTGCGCTTCCAACCAGTATGCATTGCTGTGCGGAGCATTCCGCATAAACTTTTGTAACCAACTCAAAGCAGCGTTACCGTGCCGGAATTGCGTACCGTATCCCATTTCTCTGCAGCTAAACTATCTTCACCCCCATAGGCTCTTTATGGCGGTGTGCAGCTTCTTTACGCATAGCATGTGCCAAATGTCACATTACGAAAGGTAAATTATGCCGATATATCGTATGATTTTATGGTAAATCGCACATTTCATGTAGCAAGCGGCAATATCGGCAAAATGTGCTGTTTTGCCGCCCTGAAAAGTGTACATTTCTGCACAAATCCACCCAAAAAGCACATTTCTTCTTCTTTGCGCTTTTTTCACATAGCTACGCTCTGTAATTGCCATTCACCTGTAAAAAATGCACATTGAACATTTTATCGCCTTGCAAATGACACTTTTTCACATTCCGTCTGCTGATCGCCGGATGTGCCGCTTAAAATACGTTCCAGCGCATCACAAAACCGGATATCCTGCTCTTTTGTGCGTTTTGCAGCCCCCTTTGGATGCTTGCCGGCGCGAAGGAGCTTTTTGTTTTCATGCCGCTGCAGCATCAGCACATCTATATTATCCGCCGTATATTCCAAACCGTTCTGGTTCAGCACCCGCGCGTATTTTGCCAGGCACATACTTGCCAGACCGTAATCCTGCGTCACAACCAAGTCCCCAGGCTTCACACGGTTGACGAGTGCAAAATCCACACTGTCAGCGCCTTTGTCAAATACCAGCGTCTGTGCCCCTTCCCGCTCGATACGATGGGATGTATCGCACAGAATCACAACCGGCACACCTTTTTTCCCTGCGCTCCGCAGGGTCAGATCGACCACCGGGCAGCCGTCTGCATCGATCAAAATTTTCATGTGCTTATTCTCCTTCCCTCATCGTACTGTGCTTTGGTTTGATAATTGTACCATGTTCCCGCTGTGCTTTTCAACACGCAGGAGACACTCATTCTCGGCGCACCGCAAAAAGCGTGGGAGGCTTTTCCGGAGACCCCCGGAAAAACCTCCCGTGTCTTATTACAGTAAATCAGCCGCGCTTTTCCTTCAGCTCGGTCTCCATCTGGGCCAGCGTCTTTTTGTCCAGATTGTAGAAAAATTTGGCACCGATGAACTGCAGCACCTTCCGCACCCACTGGGTAAACTACACAGATCTTTCCTCTTATAACGATTATCTGCTCGCCGCCGGTGAAATCACCACCGGGCAGCAAGAGCAGGCCCTTGTGGTCGAGATGCTGCAGCAATATTGTGACCGGGTGGCGCGGTACTCTACCGCCGGCTATTCGGTGGTCATCCGCAATATCATCCACTATATCAACCTGCATCTGAAGGAGGACCTGACCCTTTCCACGCTGGCTGCCCGCTTCAACCTAAGCCGCTCTTATCTGTCCGACCGGCTCCACCGGGAGGTGCACAGCAACCTGACCGACTATGTGACCCTGACCCGCATCCAGTTTGCGGCGAACCTGCTCCGGTATCATCACTACACGATCACACAGGCGGCACAGGAGGTAGGTATCCCGGTTATACCCTACCTGCCTGTTCAAGCGCACCATAGAAGAGACGCTGTCCCACTACGCCCGGTAGAAAGCCATCGAGGCCTAAGAGACGAACCAGCTAAAAAGAAGAATTTTGCAGCGGCGCTCAGACTCCTTGCAATGCTCTGCAGCATGGTATTATAATTTGTATAGAATCGGCAAGCTGTATGCTGCACCAGCAGGAGGGCATTTTATGATTTTACAAACAGGTTTCCGCACCGATATACCCGGCTTTTACAGCACGTGGTTTGCGAACCGCCTGCGTGCAGGGTTTGTGCTGGTGCGCAACCCTTATGACCCGCAGTCCGTCACGCGGTATGCCATCAACCCGGATGTGGTAGACCTGATCGGCTTTTGCACCAAAAATCCTGCACCGATGCTCCCCCGCATGGAGCTGCTGCGCCCCTATGGGCAGTACTGGTTTGTCACGATCACCCCTTACGGACCGGAGATAGAGCCGCATGTACCGCCGAAGGCGCAGGTCTTGCAGGACTTTATCACCCTGTCAAAAATTGTCGGTCCCGATTGTATCGCATGGCGGTATGACCCCATTTTTCTTTCCGACACCTACACCGCTGCGCGACATACCGCTGAATTCGAGCAGATGGCATCTGTACTTTCCGGCTATACCAGGACCTGTGTGATCAGCTTTATCGACCTTTACGAGAAGGTACGGCGGAATTTTCCGCAGGTGAAAAGCGTCCCACTCACTGCGCGCGAAACACTGGGAAAGGCTTTTGTTGAAATCGGCAAAAAATACGGCATGATGATACGACCCTGCGCCGAGGGCACTGCGCTGGCCCGCTATGGTGCTGATTGCAGCGGCTGCATGACGCAACGGACTTTCGAGGCCGCGCTGCACCGTCCCCTGCGGCTGCCCCCGCAAAAGCCAGCCCGCAAGGAGTGCGCCTGCTGCCTTACGGCGGATATCGGTGCCTACAATACCTGCGGCCACGGCTGCCTATACTGCTACGCCAACGCCAGCCGTGTGACTGTAGCGCAGAATATGCGTATGCACGACCCCGCTTCGCCCTTTTTGGTCGGGCACAGCCAGCCGGGCGATGTGATCCACGAGGCAAAACAGGAAAGCTGGCTGGTCGATCAGATCAGTATGGCTGAGCTCCTCTAGCAGCAGGCAGTGGCTGTCGGCCACTTTCACCGCTGCAACAGCAAAAACTTGCAAGATAAAGCTAAAATGCCTGTACTTGCAAGCTTTTTTTGTTTTCATTTGCGAAAATATGGGGCGAGCGATTCCTGTTGCTGTATCGTGCAAAGCGAGCTGCAATACAGCCGCACACAGCAAAAAGGCTGCGCTTCCTGCGCAGCCTCTTAGCAAACGGCCTTATTTGGCGTATTCTTTAACGGCTCCAGCCTTCTGCAAGGCCGCCATCACAGCGGGGATCAGAACCAGCTGTACGATAATGCCCGGCACGGCATTGAGTAGTGCGCCCGCCAAGAATGCCTGGGCGGTAAACGCCTTACCGCCCAAGCCCAACAGCACGACTTCAGCCACGCCCCAGACAAGCCGCCCCGCTGCCATGGCGGTAAGCAGCGCTGCATACACCCCTGCCGCGCCCTTTTGAGCCATACGGCGGTATACCAGCCCGATTACAAGGCCGTAGGTCAGCAGCTCAAAGGCCATCGCAATAGCCACCGGATACATCGGAGGCATCCCGAACAGGACCGAGCGCAGCAGCGGCGCAACAAAGCCCACCGCTGCACCGTACTGCCAGCCGCAGACAAGGCCGCACAAAAGCACCGGAATATGCATCGGGAGCAGCATGCTGCCAATTTGCGGAATCTGGCCCGTCAGCATGGGCAGCACGAGGCACAGCGCCAAAAACAGCGCTGCATAAGCCAATTTTTTTGTATTCTGGTTTTTCACAACATATCACCCTTATCAAAAAGTTTGAACCGCGCACCCTTCTGGGCACTGCCTTCCTGGCTTTTTCATAAGGGCATTCCTGCATCCTTCAAGCCCGCTATAGCGGGAACCATGCAGTTATGCCATAGGTCCGCTTACTATATTACACAAAAATCTCCGCCGTGTCCAGTACAAAATTGCAGCGTGCGGCTGGATCATGGGCAGCAAAATACCCTTCCTCCAGCGGGATCCACCGCTGCACAAAATTTGCGTAGCGTATGCCCTCTCTCGCCCGCAGGCGCGCCGCCTGCACATCGGGCGGGCAGGTAACAAACACACGCACCGCAAAGTCAGTCTGCAGCGCCGGATGCAGGCTGTAGCTGCCCTCCAGAATCGTCAGTGGCGCGGCAGCAAACGGCTTAGACGGCAGGAAAGCTCCCGCCGCACAGCTGTATGCATTATAGAGCGCCGTTTCGCCGCGCAAAAGCGGCTGCAGAACCTCGTTTCGCAGCCGAATGAAATCTATATTCGCGCCGGGCTGCTCCTGCCAGTTCGCGCAGCGCGTAGCAAGCGGTAGATAGAAATCATCGGTATGCACTACCCGGCAGCCCAGCTGCCCCGCCAGAAATTTCGCCAGTGTAGACTTGCCGCTGCCGCAACGCCCGTCAATGGCCAGCAGCGCCGGGCCGTTTTCTGCGGCCAACTGTGCGGCCTGCAGGATCGGGGCGGCGGCTGTTGCCAGCGGCGTCATGCGTCCAGCGCACGCAGCGTAAGTGCTACGGCATTTTGCAGATACTCGTCAAGGCGGCAATCCTGCGTGCCCGCCACAAAGATCCCGCAGCCGGACGCTGGGATCAAAACCTTGGCTGCCTCACTGCCGGAAATCGCCACCGACATGTTGGGAGAAACCTCTCCCATGATTCCGTTGGCCATCAAGATACCGATGGGCCCAAGGATAACATCGGCTCTGGCGGCGTTGTACACCACCGCATTTTCCCCGGTGGCACCGCGCACTGCACCCGCCTTCAGCATGGCGCTGGTTGCCAGCACATTCGTGCCCACTGCCAGCAGCTCGCAATCCGCAGGCAGTTTAGGCAGCAGCAGCTTTGCAAGCTGTGCGCCCATGCCGCCGCCCTGCCCATCAATGATCAAAATTCGTTTCATACCTTACATCCCCTGTCGCTATATGCCCTGCCGCTGTAGCGGCTCAGGCTGTCGAAAAACCTCCCTCTGCGAGGGGGCCAAGGGGTGAGCACACCTTTTTCGACAGTCTGCGCCACTGCAGTGGCTTACTTATGTCTACTATTTTACACCCCCGGAGCACGGCATCGCAAGTGGCAAAATGAAAAGGGCTTCTGATTACTTGTAAAAAATCATCGTGCTTTATTTTCCGTCAATTCCTGTTGCTGTAACTTTATTTTTGATTTTTTGTTGTGTTCGCTAAGAGATCTCTTGACTGCCAAGGCGACTGCTCTCGCTGCTATAGCATATCGCAACTTTCCCAAATCCTGCTGCCAGTCCCCTCCCCTGCCCTCTTGATATAACCCTTACCTTATTGGATGGTGTTTGCTTTATGCTTTTTCTTCCTTCGTCATGTGCCATATAACCTA
>OIIT01000390.1_pt1 | contig 11878 bp, 10 predicted proteins | sample 1583271 | NCBI WGS metagenome assembly OIIT01 (sample SAMN02675044, study PRJEB24791) | human gut metagenome, SKBSTL002 | isolation source: stool | host: Homo sapiens | place: USA | reverse complement strand
GACCTGCTGGATAGATGACGGACATTATTGGCTATTCAAAGTCTGCGAAGCCAGCCTGGTATTCCTTCTGTTCTTCGGCATTATTTTCCATAGGCTGTACAAGAAACATACTCTCCGTATCTCACAGAAGAAAGGGAAGCACTGCCCCTTTTCCTTTTTCGACGTAAAAGGATGGATTGTCATGATAGGCATGATTGCAATGGGAATTGTAATACGTACCTGCCACCTTCTGCCCGACTCCTTCATCGCAGTGTTCTATACCGGACTTTCTCTCGCGCTTCTCGGCACCGGGCTACGCTTCATCTGGTATTGGTGGAGGAACAGATAACTCCGGATTCACCGATTCCCATCCTATGCAGGCTCCGGCAAAGTGCTGACCGCCTCGCTCTTTATCCTTTCAGGCTTATTGCTATTCGCACGCAATATGGGTATCATCACCGAAGCATGGTTCAATATGCTGGTTGCCTGGCACTCCTTATTTATAATAGCAGGTATCTATACCATGATACGCAAGCACTATCTGTCAGGAGGTGTCCTATTGCTGGCGGGACTCTACCTCTTGGGAAGCAAACTCATGCTATTCCCCGGCAATTTCCAAGCCATGCTGTGGCCCTTGGCCCTTATCCTCATCGGCATCTTCTTTCTCAGACATCACCATAGAAAAAGCCCATTTTTGTGAAATGTATTCCGAAGGGTCGCAACCGTAGTTTTTTTCCTGATACATACGGTGGACTTCGCAGTCCCAGTCTATCTGATCTGTCACTTCACGACATGCTTTTATACCGGGCAGGTCGTGTTCGCTGCGTGGTCCGTCCTGATAGAGGAAAAGCTTGGAGGGACGGGCATTCCTGACTTGTTCAAACACTTGCGACAGCTGTTGCGGGCGGTTGAAGAACAAAATGAGTACAGGTACATCTACAAGGAACGGTTTCATAGTTCAATCTCCTTTATTTGTAAAATTCGAGTTTGTTGTAATGTGGATGTATATTCTCTAAATCTGGTAATTGCATATAGTCACCGTATATCTTCCTTAGCACAGCATCTGTTTGGCGTGGTACGGGGAACATTTTTCCTTCAAATTCCATTTCTGTCAGTGGAAAAATATCGTCTGTATAGCGCGGTTTGAAATAGGCGGTGCCAAAAGAATGGCGTAATTCTTTTCCGGGGAATAACTTGGCAATGAACCTTAGGATGGGAAAACCGATGCGGGTATTAAAATGATAAATTCTACGAATCCGTTTGTATAATGTGCTTTCTTTTATATTTTTATTATTCAACTGATTGTATATCTGCCCTTGCATGTGTCCTCCTATCCAAGCTAGACAATAAGGGATATTTTCTAAAGGAAAAATATCAATGTAGATACCGGTATAATAGAAAATACGGTCATATGAATTTGTTTCTTCCAAATGAGAATCCTTATCACGTAATTTGCCGTATATAAAGATGTAATTGGGATCTGTTTCATTAGTTTGCAATGCAAGATTGTCCGGAAGTTCTTGAGGAAGAACTTTCAGCAGACGCAGGTAATCTGAGCGAAGCATTTCTATGTCCAGATCATCATCCCAGGGAATGAAACCTTTGTGACGTGCTGCACCTATTAGAGTTCCGGAACTGAGCCAATAGGGTATTTGGTGCTTGCGACAAATCACATCAATAACCTCCAGAAGCTCTAACATACGTAGTTGCTGGCGACGGAGAAGGGAACCATCGGGGTTAAATCGCTTTCTTAGTTCACTATCCATACATTAATTTTTTAGTAGTTTATAAAACAAATCAGCGTTGATGTAACCTGTTTCTGACAGGTCTTTTCCTTTTAATTCTCCTTCGTGGATATATTCTTTGTTTAATACATCTTGCCCCCATAGCAATATTTTATCAATGTTTGGGGTACAAATGTTTAATACCTCTGCTATTGATTTGATTATCAATAATCCAAATGGAAAATCCTCAGTGAAATACCGGCTTTTGAAATCAGGCAGAAATCCTTTTTCTGTTTTTTCCATAGGAGCTGGAATATGTTTGAAGGCAATGATGGAGCGTATCTTGCGGGTAAGTGACCTTGCATCATAACTGTCATAATATTCCAATAAAGTAGGAATTGGCTCTATTCGGACTGGCAGTGCTTTCAGAATTTGTTGGAATTCATTGTCACAAGCAATGAGGAGCTCTGAACTTTCTTCATCCCAACTATTATAGAACCCGGGAATCTCATGATATGCTTTTCCTCTACTCCAGGTATGGAAAAGTGAATAAAGACGGGCTGGATGAAGCAATGGATTGCTATTGGTCAGGCTGGCTTCTAGAAAATGATGAAGCATACGCACCGGCGTATCTAACATTTCTTGAAGAGTTCGTAGTAAAATATCGGATTTTGATATGTTTACGGTGGCTATTTGTAATTCCTTTTTGTATCCCAACAAGAGTGCTTTTTGGCCATAGGTTTGCACACGGGCAATGAATGGAGCACGCTGGAATCCGAAAAGTGAAGCTGTTTTGCCTAATATTCTATAAGCGGTAAAGAAAAAACCGGTACAACTGACTACACTTCCTATGCAAGTTTTTTCCTGCAAGAACGGTTGTATGTGGAGAAGTTCTTCCTCAATGGCAAATCCGGGGAGACAAAGCAATACGATATCAGAGTGTGGAATGACCTCTGCCGGGTTAGCCGTAACGCAGGCTAATGAGCCGGAGAATGTATTTCCCCGGCAATTTTCAATGAGTAATGATGGATTCCATTGGTCGGGATGCCGGGTGAGGATGGAAACATTAAAGCCTTTATGTGCAGCTACTCCTGCAATGACGTGCCCCAGACCGCCACCGCCACAAATACAGATATTGATACTCATGCTTGCAGTTTTTTTAAGTTTTCAGCCAGATAATTGTTGTCTTCAGTGTCGCGTATGGCGATACGGATGTAATTCCTGCCATTGAATCCTGTCTTGGTACTACAATCTTTTAACAAGAGATTATGCTCCAGCAATAAAGAAACGAGTTTGGTGGAACTGAAGCGGGAAGTTACTTCGCACAGGAAATAATTGGCTTGTGAAGGTATGACACGTAGGAAGTCAACCTGTTGCAATACCTCGAAAAAGCGTTGGCGCTCGGCTATGAATTTTTTACAGGCATTTTGATAATCATTATTATACTTGCTGTATATCTGTAAATAGAATTCGGCGAAGGAGTTTATATTCCATATAGCCATGTTTTTTCGTAAATAGGCTATTATCTCTTTGTCGGAAGATGCGGCTATCCCCAAGCGTAATCCCGGAACTCCATAAGATTTGGAAATACTTTTAATGACTGTGAGGTGTGGGTATGTTTCCAGAACTTCATTCTTAAGCAGCGTATTTTCGACACTTTTTTCGCTGAAGTCAACAAAAGATTCATCCAGTATTAAGTGGATATTTCGCTGCTGCGTCCATGCCAGCAAATCCATAAGTTCGTTAAGGGGGATGAAGTTACCTGATGGGTTATCCGGATTGATCAAGAGTAAATGGCGGATATCTTTGTCCGCATAAAAAAGCATCAGTTCTTTTGCCGTATAATGAAAATCGGCATTCTGTGGATAGAATGCAATGATTTCTTCTGATTGCCGGTTGGGATATTCTTCGAAAGTGGGATAAATTACTCCCATTTTGCCATCTGAATGTTCCATCAGCGCTTTGATGATTTCGGCGGCTCCGTTGCCAACAACCACATAATCTTGCCGGATACCGAAGTTTTTTGCCATGACAAGTGTATTCACTCCCATGCCGGAAGGGTATTCACGGAGAAGCACATTAAAATTAGCCTGTAGTTCTTCACACATTTTTTGTGGTGGAAAATAGGGGTTTACTAAATAGCAGAAATCTTTCAGCTTTGGGAAACGCCAGTATCCGCCATATCTTTTTTGGTAGCGTTGTAGCTGGTCCTGTTCGGCAAAAATGGTTTCAGCGATGTCAAGATCTTGTATATCATCAATCTCATACCAGCGTTCTCCTTCCAAAGGGAGTCCTTTCAGTTCACATCTCTCCAGCAGGGTGATTACCCGTAATACCTGTTCGTAATATTCGTTATTACCCAGGGCTTTGCTGTAGGCTTCAAGAAATGGCACATAACTGTTGCGGAGAAACTCTTTACTGAATTTATAGATATTGACGGTTTTGTAGTAATCGTCAATATCTGCGTAGCGGAACGTTTTTTTTGAGATAAAATCAATGATGTCATTTTCAGTATTGAGCCGTACCATCGTGCCGTCCATCCATGGCTCATATTTAGCTACAAGTGCCAGATTGGGATAGGGGTTATTTAAAATTTTGTGGAAAAGTGTATCCTCAAAAATCAAATCGGATTCAATTAATAAAGTATCTTGCTTTTGCAATTCCTCTTTAGCAAGATAGAGAGAATAGATATTATTGGTCTTATTGTAGACAGGATTGTAAATATATTCTATCGGAGTATTTCTACTTTGTTTCTCTATGTGGGTACGTAATTTCTCTCCTTGGTAGCCTATGACTAAAATGATGCGTTCCAGATTTAATGAATCTAACTGTGAGAGCAGACGGTCTATCAGATAGGTCCCGTTTACTTTAATCATACACTTGGTGTTATCTTTGGTAAGATCTCCCAAGCGCTTGCCCATGCCGGCGGCTAGAATGATTGCTTGCATAATAAATTTAGGTATATATATTGCAAAAGTAGTAATTAATTAGCATTTATAAGCGATGTTATTTATATTTGCCTCAAATTTTAAACAGGAATGGGTAAAATAACATTTGTACCGGTAGGAGGATTGGCCAACCGTATGCGTGCAGTGGCTTCGGCGGTAATGCTGGCAGGAAAGACGAAAAGTGAATTAAGCATCATTTGGTTTCAGGATTGGGCACTGAATGCACCGTTTTATCAGTTGTTTAAGCCTGTAGACAGGGAAGTGGCTTGTTTACGGGATGCTTCGCGGTTGGATTATGCATTATTAGACAGACCTCGTTCCAAGAATTTTCATTTCCCGCTTTTGTTTCAGAAACTGCTTTTCAAGTCTTGTCTGTACGAGCGTTCCATTACTCCTTTATGTAACCGGCATTTTGATTTTGAACGGTGGGTTAAAGAAGGTGGCTGTGTTTATATGGCATCATACACCGCTTTCCAACCTTATGATTATGCATGGATCAGTCGGTTGTTTGTTCCGGTAGACGAGATTATGGAAGAGGTAGAAAACCGTTGTCGGAATTTTTCGGATGCTATGATTGGTGTGCATATCCGTCGTACAGATAATCTGGCTTCTATCAGGCAAAGCCCTATCGAGTTGTTCTATCAGAAATTAGATGAGAAGATAAAAGAGGACGGCAAGGTGGCTATCTATTTGGCTACAGATTCGGAAGAGGTGAAGCGGGAGATGAAAGAGCGTTATGGAGACCGGATATTCTGTTCCGGAAAAAAGGCAGACCGTGGATCTTTGGAGGGAATAAGGGAGGGTATCACGGATATGTACACATTGGCTCGTACACAAAAAATATATGGTTCTTTTCAGAGTTCATTTTCGGATATGGCAGCTCAGATAGGAGGGGTTCCATTGGAGATTTTGAAATTATGAGTTGCGGAAATAAATCATTGTTTTAATGATTATCTGCAAACATTTTTATTTTTGCTCCTCTTCTTTCTATGGCATTTGCCAATTTGTTTTCTATTTTTCCTAATAGCAGCCGTCTGCTCCATTCTATAACAAGCGTCGTCAGACAGATAGAAACAAGTGTTCCCATAAAATACAGAACAAGTAGGTTGCTGTCTGCATATGGGACATACCAGGGTTGTAAACAGTGGATAAGAAGTCCTTGAAGCATATATAAGGCAAAAACGTATCCTGCTAGGTAATTGATGATGCGGGATGAAAAATGCCACCGGGTAAACTGGTAGAAAATCATGATGGAGGCGATGATAATCAGTAGATTATTATCTCGGGCGAATCTCAGTATGATATTTCCACTCATTGCTGTAAGCAGGGAATTTAGTATAAAAATACAGGCAAGGCTGCCTGACAAGATTTCCCGGCTATGTCGTTTCATATTTTCCGGAAGACCATAGGTCTTCAGATATTGTCCTATGAGATAAGCTAGTGTGACATTGATAATTCCCTTGCCCGTGTCATTCTGAATTTCAAAAAACAGGATTGTCGGGGCAAATACAAAAAAGAATCCCCATAGTAACAGTAGTTGTTTATAACTTTTTTGTGAGAGGTTATGAACCAGCCGGTTTAAATAGGGCGAGAAACAATAAAGTACTACATAGCAGGTCATAAACCAGTATTTTTTGCTAAGTATCGGTAGCAATGAGGAGGCCAGCCCTGTCCAGGTATGCGGAGTGTGAAGCCATATTGTTTCGATCAGATAAGAAACGATGGAATAAAACCATACGACAACCAGCATTTTGAAAAATTTATGTGTATTGAAACGGATTCCAAAATAACCTGAGATCAGAATGAACAAGGTTACTCCGGTGTTTCCCAGTGTATTGATAAATAGTATGAATTCTTTGTTCAGCCAGTTACTGGTGTGGAAGGTATTTCCTAGAATATGCATGGATACAATCAGTATGATACTGATAATTCGTAAACATTCTAATCCGGAGTGACGTGTAGCAGCCATTATTTCTTGATTATATAGTGTAAACTCTCTTTAAAAGTGACGGAGCCGCTCAACCACAGGATGGCTGTGTAGAGTGTGCCGGCTATGATCATTTTGCTTGCCATTAATAAATACAGATTGGCAAAGCCGATAGTGATATAATAGGTAGCCGCCATTACCGCGGTAGCTATGAAGGCAAACGGAAGGATGTCTTTCAGCGCTGCAAACAAGCTGAGCCGTATTTGTTTCCATACAAAATAGTGCCATACAAACAGCCAGCAGATATTGATGGATACATACACTATAATCATGGTATGTACGCCGTATGGATAGAGCAGAAGCATGGTTGTTAACTGGATAATGCCTAAGCTGATGGTATTCCACATATAGATATCCGATTTTCCTTTGCTGATGACTAGGTTGGAATACAAATTGGTTATGGGAATGAATGCGCCACCGATGCAGAGCAATTGCAGAATGAAGGCACTGGGTAGCCATTTGTCTGTAATAGTCAGTATAATCAGTTCGGGTGCGATTAATGATAATCCTAACATAGCCGGAAAAGAAATAAAGGCAGTGAAGCGGAGCATCTTCCGGAAAGCGCGTTGTTGGCGTTCCCTTTCATCCGACAAACTGGAAAGTACAGGTTGGGCTACACTGTTGACTGTTCCTGAAATTAATGAATGTCCCATATAATTCCATTTATTAGCTTGAGTAAAATAGCCTACTTCTTGTCCCGAATAGAATTTACCAAGGATAACGGTAAAGATATTATTATTGATGTGGTTGAATATATTGGTTACTAATAATTTGCTGCTGAAAGAAAGCATCCCTCTCAAAGGCTTGAAGTCGAAAGTAAGTGTAGGTCGCCAGGGTGAGAAGCACCAATAACAGATATTAATGGTTCCTACATAGACAATGCTTTGTGTGGCTATCCCCCAATAGGCAAATCCCAAGCAGGCCATAGTTATACCGATAGTTCCTGAGGCGGTTAATCCGATAGTGACCGCCATTGCCTTTTGCTTGACCATTAAGTTGCGGAACAGGTAAGCACTGTGGGCAATGCCCAAACTGGCTACAAAGAAACCGAGGAAAGTGTATCGTGCCAAAGCTGTCAGTTCGGGAGTGTGATAGAATTCGGCAATGAGTGGGGCGCAAAGGAACAGAATGAGGTAGAGACAGGCACTTAGCCCGGTACTGAACCAGAATACGGCATTATAGTCTTTGTGGGAGATATCCCGTTTGTTGGCTAGGGCGGCCGTGAACCCGCTTTCCTGCAAAGAGCCTGCAATAAGGGAGAAGATGGACAGCATTCCCACCATGCCATAATCTTCCGCATTCAGAATGCGTGACAGGAATATCCCGAAAAAAAGATTCAGCAGCTGCTGTACTCCATTGCTTAATCCGCCCCAGAAGAGGCCTTTTGCTGTCTTTTCTTTCAAGGATTGTTCTGCCATTTTTATAGATAGATTATAAAACAGTCAGGCTGAAAGCGGACGTTTCAGTTGCTTTCAGCCTTTTCTGTATTTGGGTGTATATTATTTCACTTCACTGCCCGGCTTTACCTCTCTTAATAAAGAGGTCACCGCTAAGGTGCCGTCAAAGTTTTCAGCACTCAGGATCATGCCTTCGCTCACCAATCCGTTCTTGAATTGGCGTGGAGCCAGGTTGGCAATGAATAAAACTTGTTTGCCCACCAGTTCTTCCGGTTTATAATGTTGTGCGATACCGCTGACGATGGTACGGTTCTCCAGTCCGTCAGCAATCTTGAATTTCAGCAGCTTTTTCATTTTAGGCACTACCTCACACTCTAATACGGTACCTACACGGATATCTAACTTTTCAAATTCTTCAAAAGCAATTACCGGTTTTATCGGGTTGGCTTTATAGTTGGCAGCCTCGTTTGCTTTTTTGGTAGCCAACAGTTTGTCTACTTGTGCTTGAATGGTTTCATCTTCGATCTTTTCGAACAACAGTTCTGCCTTATTCAATTGATGTCCTTCTGCCAGCAGATCGGTACGTCCCAGTTGGTCCCATTCAAATGTTTCCATATTCAGCATTTTGCGGAGCTTTTCGCTGCTGAAAGGCAGGAAAGGTTCGAATGCAATAGCCAGATTGGCAACTAGTTGCAATGCTATGTTAAGGATGGTGGCTACACGGTCCATATCAGTTTTTGCCAGTTTCCAAGGCTCTGTATCGGCTAAGTATTTATTACCGATACGTGCCAGGTTCATTGCCTCTTTTTGTGCATCGCGGAATTTGAATACATCCAGTAGCTTTTCTACTTCTGCCTTTACGTCTGCAAATTCTTTTAATGTTTCTTTGTCGTAGTCGGTCAATTCACCGCAAACGGGAACTTTTCCGTCGAAATATTTATGAGTCAGCACTAAAGCACGGTTTACAAAGTTACCGTAAACAGCCACCAACTCATTGTTGTTACGTGCTTGAAAATCTTTCCAGGTAAAATCGTTGTCTTTTGTTTCGGGGGCATTGGCTGTCAATACATAGCGCAATACATCCTGTTTGCCGGGGAAGTCCTGCAAATATTCATGCAACCATACTGCCCAGTTGCGTGAAGTGGAAATCTTATCACCTTCCAGATTCAGGAATTCATTGCTAGGTACGTTATCCGGTAAGATATAGCTTCCTTCCGCTTTCAGCATAGCAGGGAAAACAATGCAGTGGAATACAATATTGTCTTTTCCGATGAAGTGAATCAAACGGGTTTCTGGATCTTTCCACCAAGTTTCCCAACTGTCGGGAAGTAATTCTTTTGTATTTGAAATATAGCCGATGGGGGCATCGAACCATACATAAAGTACTTTTCCCTCAGCGCCTTCTACAGGAACAGGGATTCCCCAATCCAAGTCACGGCTTACCGCACGGGGTTGCAAGCCCATATCCAACCAGCTTTTACATTGTCCGTATACATTGGGGCGCCATTCTTTATGATTTTCAAGAATCCATTCACGCAGCCATCCTTCGTGTTTGTCCAATGGCAGATACCAATGTTTGGTTTCACGCATCACTGGTTTACTGCCACTGATAGCACTTTTCGGATTGATCAGGTCGGTCGGAGAAAGTGATGTTCCGCACTTCTCGCATTGGTCACCGTAGGCTCCTTCTGCATGGCAGTGAGGACATTCACCGGTAATATAACGGTCGGCCAGGAACTGATGGGCTTCTTCGTCGTAATATTGCATGGAGGTCTTTTCAATGAACTCACCTTTATCATACAGGGTTTTGAAGAATTCGGAAGCCAGTTCGTGGTGTGTCTTTGATGTAGTACGAGAGTATATATCGAATGAAATTCCAAATTCTTTGAATGATTCTTTTATCAAGGTATGATAGCGGTCCACCACATCTTGTGGAGTAATACCTTCTTTCTTTGCACGAATGGTGATAGGTACTCCGTGTTCGTCAGAGCCTCCGATGAAAAGAACATCTTCTTTTTTCAGGCGGAGATAGCGCACGTAGATATCAGCAGGAACATATACACCTGCCAGATGACCAATATGTACCGGACCGTTTGCGTAGGGCAAAGCGGATGTGACGGTGGTTCTTTTGAATTTATTTTCCATTGTATGATGTCTTTTTTGTTATTTCTACCAGTAACGTGCAAAGTTAGTGATTTTTAGTAAGTATATGGAATAATCAGAAATATTTCTCCCTTAAAATCTCTGACAGGCCGTACTTATTATAAAATATGGTTATTCGGGGGCTTTGTCGGAAGAAGTGAAAATACAGAAAAATGTTATATCGTGATGCAGTGATTTGCACTTATTTGCATTTAATCTTAAGGAGAGAAAAATGATGAACTAAATTTTACTTATCCTGTTTTTTATAAAACCTTAAGTCGAACGAGACATGAATACGTGGTATAAATTCATTTTAAATGCACTTTTCTCTAAAAAGAGAGAGGATAAAGATTGGGAAACGACCGATAAGGAAGAGGATGTTCTTTCAAATTACATTGAACTGGACTCATTGATGCAGGTCATTTATCATGCAAAGGAAACTGAGTCGGGCAGCTAAACTAACCGGCCCAGTCTTCTCTATCAAGATTTCTATAGCTTATCGCTTCTGCCAGGTGGATGGAAGTAATGTGTTCGCTGTTGTCCAGATCGGCAATGGTACGCGCTACTTTTAGAATACGACCGTATGCGCGCGCCGACAGGTTGAGGCGTGTCATGGCAGTTCGTAATAATTTTAGCCCTGCTTCATTGGGTTGAGCGTACAGATGGAGTAACCCGGCTTCCATTTGTGCGTTGCAGTAAATACCCGGATGGTTGGCAAAACGTTGAGCTTGTATTTTCCGGGCCTTGATAACCCGTTCGCGTATGCTTGCACTACTTTCCGCATGATGGCGTTCTGCCATTTTTTCGAATGGAACCGGAACTATTTCTATTTGGATATCTATGCGGTCCAGTAAAGGACCGGAGATACGGTTCAGGTACCGTTGCACTTGTCCGGGATTACAGACGCAAGCTCGTGTGGGATGATTATAATATCCGCATGGACAGGGATTCATACTGGCTACCAGCATGAAACTGGCCGGATAATCCAGACTGTATTTAGCTCGTGCGATGGATATATGCCTGTCCTCTAGGGGTTGGCGAAGTACTTCAAGTACACTTCTGTTAAATTCCGGCAACTCAATATAAAGAAATCACTTGCATAGTTCTGTGACTTTTGGTAATTTCGCTTCCGAAACGAAGATAACGAATTTAAAACCAACAGAATATGAAGGCAGCATTTCTAATCAGATGTTCTACTAAGAATCAAGATTTAAACAGACAGACCAGAGATTTAACTAGGCTGGCTAAATCTATGGGTTATGAATATGACCTAGAGAATTTAGTATATGGTGAAAAGATTACTGGTAAGGATGATGTTACTAAGAAGAATAGGGATTCTATTGATAGATTGCTAAGAGCAGCTAAAGAGCAGAGGTTTAATGTAGTGTTAGTATCAGAAGTAAGTAGAATGAGCCGTGACCCTGCTTCTGGTCGTATCTATGTGCGTCTACTTATTAATATGAATATACCTGTTTACTTTAAAGATATAGACCTTTGGACTATTAACCCAGAAACAGGTAAGAAGGTAAGGGATGCAGAATTAGTTATCGGTGCAGCCTTCGATGCAGCTTGGAAGTATCTAAAGAGTATGAAAACTCAAATAGCATCTGCTAGAAGAAACGAACTGGATAATAACAGAATATCTATCGGGCAGCCTTACTTTGGCTATAAGAGATATGAAGGCACTGATAAGAGTAAGAA
>OIIT01000381.1_pt1 | contig 12018 bp, 9 predicted proteins | sample 1583271 | NCBI WGS metagenome assembly OIIT01 (sample SAMN02675044, study PRJEB24791) | human gut metagenome, SKBSTL002 | isolation source: stool | host: Homo sapiens | place: USA | reverse complement strand
GTGTTCAGCAGCGTACCATCCAGGTCAAACACTACAGTTTTATACATTTTGAAATATCCTCTATTCTCTATACACATTCTAACTTTTCCCACTGATACGGCAAAAGCCACACTTCTATTATAGGAGCATTTTGCCAAAACGGCAACCGCTTTTGCCTGTTGTTTTGGAGCAAAAGTGTAAATTATACAGCGGCAGGGTGCAATATCACGTAAAGTGTGCTACTATATATTTGTATTGCTGGCCGGGAGTGATCCCGCCAAGGGGAGGAAAAAAGATGGACCTGTTTCTTTCAATTCTGAAATCCGTCATTTACGGTGTGATTGAAGGCATCACCGAATGGCTGCCGATTTCCAGCACCGGGCATATGATCCTTGCCGAGCAGGTGCTGAAGTTTGGCTATACGGAAGATTTTATGGAAATGTTCCGCGTTGTCATCCAGCTGGGTGCTATTCTGGCTGTTGTGGTGCTGTATTTCCACAAACTGTGGCCGTTCTGCAAGGATAATGGCCGCGATACCGGCTTTGCCGCCCACCTGCGCTGGCCCGTGGTCCGGCTGTGGTTCAAAATTATTGCAGCCTGCGTGCCCGCCGCCGTGCTGGGCATTCTGCTGGACGATTGGATGGATGCCCACCTGTATAACAGCGTGGTGGTTGCCCTGATGCTGATTGTGTACGGCGTTGCCTTTATCCTGATCGAGCGCCGCCCGCGGGTGCCCACCACCACCAAGCTTTCCCGCATTACTTACCCGCAGGCGTTCAAGGTTGGCTGCTGGCAGGTGCTCTCCCTGATTCCCGGCACCTCCCGCAGCGGCTCCACCATTCTGGGCGGCATGCTGTGCGGCATGTCCCGCCCGGCTGCCAGCCAGTTCACCTTCTTCCTTGCCATCCCGGTCATGGCCGGTGCCAGTTTGCTCAAGCTGGTCAAGTTCTTTGGCAAGGGCAACAGCTTCACGCTGGATCAGACCGTTGTGCTGATCGTTGGCTGTGCGGTTGCCTTTATCGTTTCCATCATCGCCATCCGCTTCCTGATGGATTACGTCAAGCGCCATAACTTCAAGTTCTTCGGCCTCTACCGCATCGTGCTGGGCCTGATCGTCCTGGCCGTGGCCGCCATCCCCGCCATTGCGTAAATCGCCCCCGACCCCCCAGCCGCCCGCCCGGGCGGCTTTTTTGCGCCCTGGGGCAATTGCACCGGCCCCGGCCTTGTGTTATACTGGAGCCATAAAGAGAGAACCCGGCGGCGGGAGAGTGCCGCGCCTGAAATTGTCAAAAACGGAGGAGATCCCTATGGAAGCATCGACTGTATATTACACCGACTTCCGGTGTCCTGTGGGCACCAGCCTGACCGAAAAGCTGCGCCGCCTGTGCATTGCGGCAGGCATCAAGAGCATTGATATGGATGGCAAGTTCGTGGCCATCAAGATGCACTTCGGCGAGCTGGGCAATCTGGCTTTTCTGCGTCCCAACTACGCCAAGGTGGTGGCAGACCTGTGCAAGGAGCAGGGCGGTATGCCCTTCCTGACCGACTGCAACACCCTGTACCCGGGCAGCCGCAAGAATGCGCTGGAGCACCTGAGCTGCGCCCAGCTGAACGGTTTCTGGCCCATGACCACCGGCTGTCAGGTGATCATTGGTGACGGTCTGCGCGGCACGGATGAGGTGGAAGTGCCGGTGCCCAACGGCGAATACTGCAAGACCGCCAAGATCGGCCGCGCCATCATGGATGCGGACGTGTTCATCAGCCTGACCCACTTCAAGGGCCACGAGTCCACCGGCTTCGGCGGTGCGCTCAAGAATATCGGCATGGGCTGCGGCTCCCGCGCGGGCAAGATGGAGCAGCACGCTGCCGGCAAGCCCGCCGTGCAGGAGGGGCTGTGCCGCGGCTGCCACCGCTGCGCCAAGGAGTGCGGCTCGGACGCCATTACTTACAATGCCGAAAACAAGGCGGTCATCGACTACGACAAGTGCAAGGGCTGCGGCCGCTGCATCGGCGCGTGCAGCTTTGACGCCATCTATTCTCCCAACGACTGCGCCAACGAGCTGCTGGACCGCAAGATGGCCGAGTACGCCGCCGCAGTCTGCCACGACCGTCCCTGCTTCCACGTTTCTCTGGTGCAGGACATCAGCCCCAACTGCGACTGCCACTGCGAGAACGATGCACCCATCCTGCCGGATATCGGCATCTTTGCGTCCTTCGACCCTGTGGCGCTGGATCAGGCCTGCGTGGACGCCTGCCTGAATGCCGCCCCGCTGCCCAACAGCCAGCTGGGCACGAACCTTGCAAAGCCGGGCTGGAACTGCTACCACGACAACTTCAAGGACTCCAACCCCAACATCGAGTGGAAGGCCACCCTTGAACAGGCCGAGAAGGTGGGTATGGGCACCCGCCAGTATGTGCTGAAAAAGGTATAAAGACAAAATGGGGCGCTGACCATACGGTCAGCGCCCCATTGCGCTTTAAAGTTTCAGGTTGCGTTTAGGCCTCGCCGTTCGTCTCCGGCACGATATCGTCCAGCACGCTTTGCAGCGCCTGCCAGTTTTTCAGGGTGCAGCCGGGCAGGGTGTCAGCGTCCAGCCCTGCGTCCGCGATGCGGTCGGTCATGCTGTCCTTGTCGCTGAGCAGGTCCAGCGCGGCGTCCTTGATCAGCGGCCATGCTTCGGCAAAGCCCTCCTGCTGGCTGTCGGTCAGGCCGTCGTACCAGCTGTAAAAGGCATCCTGAATGGCTTCCGGGGAGCGGCTGGACATCCGTGCGTCCTCGGCCCAGTGCAGCAGCGATGCCGCCGCGATGACCGATTTCAAGGAGCAGCCGGATACGCCGGGCCCCCAGCCCAGACAGGGCGCAAAGGCGTTGGATGTGCCGGTGATGGAGAACACCGAGTTCTCATCAAAGTTGCCGGGGTTCAGCTCTCCGGTGTTGGCTTCTGTGGTGGAGGAGGGCAGCGTGCTGCTGCCGGAAGCGGATGCGCTGTCCGAGGCGGGCGCAGCGCTGGATGCGGGGCTGCTTGCAGAGCCGCCGCAGGCTGCCAGCAGACAGCCCAGTAAAGCGGCGCACAGCAGCAGCGCAAGGGAGCGGATATATTTCGATGTCATAAGAAAAACCTCCGTAAACGGTGCTCCGGCAAGCCGCCGGAACGAAGCGGGATCTACACCCTAAGTATACGTTCTGCGCACGGCGTTGTCAATCGTTCTGCGTAGGACGAATTTCAAGCAGCACCTGTGCAGGATATACAAAAATGCAGCTTGAATTTCGGGCAGTTCAACGCATTGACATTTTCTGCACTGGCTCGTATAATCAAAAGCAGACAAGTGAATTTATCAGTGCGTGTAACTGTTCGATCAGGCATGAGCATCAGAGGGAAGACGGCAACGGCATCCCTTTGGTTCTTGTGCCCTTTTCTTTTTCACAAGAGCTGCGGCATGGAAGCGGAGGAGTGCGGCGATGCAGGCTGTAAAGGTATTCAATAACAATGCGGTGTCGGTGGTCATGCCGGACGGCAGGGAAGCCATTCTCGTGGGCAACGGGCTTGGGTTTGGCCGCCGCCCGGGGGACGTGATCGACAAAAACCGCGTTTCCAAGGTGTACTATGTGCAGAACGAGCTGCAGACCAAGTTCCTCAAGATGCTGGATAACGTTACCCCGCAGGTGATGCAGGCCGCCGAGCGCATCTCGCTGGCGGCAGAGGAGCAGGGCATCCTGCTCAGCAGCAAAAGCACCATCTCGCTGGTGGACCACATCAGTTTTGCGCTGGAACGTGTGGAAAAGGGCACCTTTCTGCCCAACCTCATGCTCTCGGAGACCCGGATGCTGTACCCGAAGGAGTACGCAGTGGGGCAAAGGGCGCTGGAACTTGTCCGGCAGTTCTGCGGCGTACAGCTGCCGGAGGACGAAGCGGGCTACATTGCCCTGCATCTGGTAGCCGGTGCGGCGGACGGCGCGCTGGCCTACGATACCGTAAAGTTCGTCAAGGCGGTCAAGGAGATCATCTGCGATACCTATCACTGCACCTTTGAGGAAGAAAGCCTTGAGACCACCCGCCTGACTGTACACCTCAAGTTTCTGGCGGCGCGCATTCTGCGGCACACTCCTTGGCAGGACGCCGGGCTGGAATCCATGTACGCGGTGCTTTTGCAGCGCGACAGCCGCAACGAGGTGTGCTTGCAGCGCATCAATGCCTATCTGCGGCAGGAATTTGATTATGAGCTGGATCATCAGGAGCAGGTCTATCTGCTCATCCACCTGACCAAGATCGTAGGATAAAATGCTTCAACAGGGCGTCCGGAAGCCCTGCGGAATAGAAATCATCCCCCAAAACAGTCAAGTCAAAAAGTGAGGAGTATTACACGATGAAAGAAAAAGTCATGAATGGCTTGGAAAAGTTCTCCAAAGCCATGCTCTCACCGCTGTCGTATATCTCGGCAGCAGGCCTGATCCTTGTGCTGGGCGCATTGCTTACCAGCACAAGCCTTAGCGCGATGATCCCCGTTCTGCAGTGGACCCCTATCAAGCTGCTTGGACAGCTGATCTACAACTGCATCATGGTCATCATCAACAACCTCAGTCTGATGTTCTGCGTGGGCATCGCAGCGGCGCTGGCCAAAAAGAACAAGCAGCAGGCTGCCATCATCGGCCTGATGAGCTATTTTATGTACCTGACCGCCGGCAACGTCACCCTGACCCAGCTGGGTATGCTGGCAGAGGCTGACCCGATGGTGGGTCTGTACGGCACCGGTCAGTCCACCGTGTTCGGCATCCAGACGGTGGATATGGGCGTGTTCGGCGGCATCCTGCTGGGTCTTGTCTGCGGCTGGGTGTACAACCGCACCTGTGAAAAGCAGTTCAAGGGCATCATCACCCAGATCTACTCCGGCAACCGCTGGTCCTTTACCTGCATGGTGGTCTTTTCCATCCTGTTCGGCTTTGGCTCCTGCTTCTTCTGGCCGCCGGTGCAGAACGTCATCAGCGCACTGACCGACCTGATCGCCACCTCCGGCAACTTCGGCCTGTTCCTGTACGGCTTCCTGGAGCGCTTCCTCATCCCCACCGGCCTGCACCACCTCATCTACACCCCCTTCCAGTTCTCTGCACTGGGCAACAGCCTGACCGTGGGCGATGCCACCTACACCGGCTCCTACATCGTCATGATGATGGAGTACAGCATGGGTCTGCCCTTCTCGGACGGCATCGTGTGGATGTACACCGGCTTCACCAAGACCTTCGGCTACTTTGGCATCGTGGCGGCCTTCATCTTCTGCGCCCGCAAGGAGAACCGCAAAAAGACCGCTGCCGTTCTGGTGCCGCTGGCCTTTACCGCCTCTCTGGCTTCCATCACCGAGCCGCTGGACTTCATGTTCTGCTTCACTGCTCCCATCCTGTGGGTGGCACACGCCTGCATCTCCGGCCTGTTCATCGTGCTGCTGCACATCTTCCATGTCACCGGCTTTACCACCAACCTCCTCGGCTCGATTCTGATGAACCTTTCTGCCGGTGCAGATAAGACCAACTATCCCACCCTGTACCTGCTGGCGCTGTGCCAGATCGCAGTGTACTTTGTGGTGTTCACCCTGCTGATCAAGGCCTTCAACCTGCACACCCCCGGCCGGGAAGAGGTGAGCACCGAGACCGCGGGGAGCGATGCACCCGCCAAGAAGGCAAGCGTGAAGAACGCTGCCGAGGTACAGTGCGTCATCGATGGTCTGGGCGGCAAGGAGAACATCCTGTCGGTGGACAACTGCTTCACCCGCCTGCGGGTAAACATCAAGGACCCCGCAAAGCTGGACGAAGCTGCCATCAACAAGCTGCCGAACAGCGGCATCGTGAAAAAGGGTACCGATATCCAGATCGTTTACGGTCTGCAGGTAGCCGATATCAAGCGTGCCGTGGAGGCACAGCTGGAAAACCAGTAAATCGTTTTACCGTGCCCCGGCGGATTGCGCCGGGCTAACCTGAAAAATACAAAAAAGGAGCGTTTATACTATGGTCATTACCATTGCTGGCGGCGGTAGCACGTTTACCGCCGGTATCGTCAAATCCATCGCCCTGCGCCGGGAAGAACTGGAAGTGGACGAGATCCGTCTGTTCGACATCAACAAGGAGCGGCAGGACAAGGTTGCCGTTGTGGTGGACTGGGTCCTGCACAAGGAGCTGAATACCGACATCAAGCTGGTGGTCACCACCGATGTGCAGCAGGCTTACACGGACACTTCTTTTGTGTTTGCCCAGATGCGCGTGGGCGGCTACGCCATGCGTGAGCAGGACGAAAAGATCCCTCTGCGCCACGGCTGCGTGGGACAGGAGACCTGCGGCTGCGGCGGCATGGCCTACGGAATGCGCACCATCTTCCCCATGATCAAGCTGATCGACGACGTGGAAAAGTATGCCAAGAAAGACTACTGGATCCTGAACTACTCCAACCCCGCCGCCATCGTATCCGAAGCCTGCCGCAAGCTGCGCCCGAAGGCACGGATCATCAACATCTGCGATATGCCCATCGCCATCATTGACGTGGTGGCAGCTGCCATGGGCATCCAGAACAAGAAGGAGATCGTCTACGATTACTTTGGCCTGAACCACTTCGGCTGGTTCACCTCCATCCAGTACCACGGCGAGGACCTGATGCCCAAGCTGCGCGCCTACATCAAGGAGAACAAGATCCTTCTGCCGGAAAGCTACCTCAAGGGCATGGGCGCGCTGACCTCTTCCAGCAACCAGAACCGCCACACCAAGGGCAGCTGGTACTATGTGTGGAAGGGCGAGTACGAGATCATGGAAAACTTCCCGGAGTACCTGCCCAACACCTACCTGAACTATTATCTGCAGGCTAAGGAGTTCGTGGAGCACTCGGACCCGAACCACACCCGCGCCAACGAGGTGGAGGAGACCCGCGAAAAGAACCTGTTCGACGGCATCGACCACTACCTCAAGACCGGCGAGGTGGACGCCAACACCTTCTATGCCGGCAGCCACGGCGACTGGATCGCAGATCTTTCTGCTGCGCTGAAGAACGACACCAAGGCACGCTTCCTCATCATCACCGAGAACCGCGGCGCGATCCCCAATATGCCCTATGACGCAATGGTGGAGCTGCCCGCCTACATCGGCAAAAACGGCCCGGAGGTCATTGCCCGGGACAACATCCCGCTGTTCCAGCAGGGCTTGATGATGCAGCAGCTCAACAGCGAAAAGCTGCTGGTAGAGGGCTGCGTGGAAGGCAGCTACGAGAAGGTATTGCAGGCCTTTACCCTGAACAAGACTGTGCCCAGCATGAGCGTTGCAAAGGCCATTCTGGACGATATGATCGAAGCCAACAAGGGCTACTGGCCGGAGCTGCACTGAGCAGCCGACCTTGAGGCATAACGGAAAGCCTTGAAACTGCCTTGAAGGCTTCCCCCGGACGGGGGAAGCTGTCACCGCAGGTGACTGATGAGGGCGCACCGATAACTGCTGCTTGCCTGCACCCTCATCCGGCGCTGCGCGCCACCTTCCCCCGCAGGGGAAGGCTTTTTGAAAAGAGGTACATCATGTCTAAACTTCACCTGATTCTCCCCATGGCCGGCAGGGGCAGCCGGTTTTTTAGAAACGGCTTCGTCTGCCCGAAACCGCTGATCGAAATTAACGGAAAGCCGTTCTTTTACTGGGCGGCGCGCAGCGTGGAAAAGTTTGTGGACTGCGCGGACCTCACGTTTGTGGTGCTCGAGGAGCATATCCGCGACTTTGCCATCGACGAAAAAATCAAGGCGTACTGGCCCGCGGCCCGCATTGTGGCGCTGCCCGAGGTGACCGAGGGCGCGGCCGTCACGGCGCTGAAGGGCTGCGAGGGCCTGCCCGACGGTGAGCCGATTTTGTTCAACGACTGCGACCATCTGTTTGTTTGCAGGGCGTTCAACGAGTTCTGCGCTAAGGGCGGCTTTGCAAACGGCCCGGAGGGCGCACTGCTGACGTTTGAGAGCGATTCCCCCGCGTACAGCTATCTGCAGTACGGCGCGGACGGCAATGTCTGCCATACGGTGGAAAAGCAGGTCGTCAGCCATGATGCCATCTGCGGCGCGTACTATTTCAAGGATAAGAAAACCTACGCCGACGCCTGCGCCGAATACCTGAAAAACTGCGAGTACAAGGAATTTTTTGTCTCCGGCATTTACAATGTGCTGGCCGCGCAGGGCGCAAGAATTGCGGGCTTTGCGTGTGATTTACATCTGCCGTTCGGCACGCCGGACGAGTACCGCGCGGCGGAGGCACCCGCCAATAAGGCCGGTTTTGACGCGCTGACCTGAAGGAGTAAGAATGAAAACACCTGCAAAAAAGCGAACGGCGGCGGAGCTGGCGGCTGCGGTGCTGTGGTGCGCCCTGACGCTGGGAACGGACAGGCTGTTCTTCCGCTATGACTGGCGCACACCGGCGTTTTTTGTCTATAAGGCGCTGTTTCTGGTGCTGGCGTTCGGGCTGGTGCACGGCGCGGTGACGCTGGTGCAGAAGCTGCGCGCCGGGGACAAATTTGCCCGGCGGTGGGTGGCTTGGACGCTGCCGTATCTGGCGGTGAATCTGGTCATCCTGCTCATCGTCTGGCCCGGCATCTGGGGCAATGATGACCTGGCCGTGCTGTATCTGGCGCGGACGCTGCAGCCCAACTCATGGCAGCACTTTCTGACCAGCGGCGCGTTCATTCTGTCACTGATGTTTGTGCCGATGCCCGGCGGCGTCGTGCTGGTGCAGAACCTGCTCATCAGCGGCATTGTGGGCTGCTTTGCGGCCACGGCGCAGGACCTGGCCGAAAAGCGGCTGACCCGCCCGGTGCGCCCGGCGTGGTTTGCGCTGGTCTACTTGCCGTTTTTGCTGCCGCCCGTGCTGATGCACACCCAGCAGCCCTTCCGCACGACCTGGTCAACGTGGACCGAGCTGTTTTTGGTGTTCATGCTGGTGGCCATGTACCTGCGCGGCACGAAGCTGAACAAAAAGGAGCTGGCCGCTATCGTGATGCTGGGCACGCTGGCTGCGTCGTGGCGCAGCGAGTGCGTCTACTATCTGGCCGCCATCCCGGTGCTGCTGGCGCTGCTCTGCGCCCGCAGACTGCTGCGCCCGCTGGCGGTGGGCGCGGTGACGGCGCTGGTGCTGGCGGGGTATTTCGCCTGCTCCCGCTACAGCAGCGCGCTGATGGGCGAGGCGTGGCAGTACAAGATGATCGCACTGTGCTATCAGACGGCGGCGCTGGTACAGGACGCCGACCCCGTGGAGGACGCCGAGGCGCTGGCCGACATTGACCGCGTGTTTGATGTGGAATTCTGCCGCGCCAACCCCGAGACCCACGGCAATGAACTGCGCGGGGGGATGCTCGCCGGGCGCGGCGGCTCGGCGGAGGACTGGTCGGCCTGCCAGAAGGCCATTATAAAGCTGGCCCTCAAGTATCCCAAGAGCATGCTGCGGGAGCGTGCGGGTGTGTTCTACAACACGCTGCGCCAGCGCCAGAACGGTCAGTCCAACCAGAAGATCGCGTTTGCATCGGCATTTTTGCTGTATGAGGGCGAGCCGACGCAGGACGACCAAAAGAGCTTTTTGCAGGACAGCGCCGCCGTGCAGCCGTTGAACAAGGAGCTGCGCCGGACGTTTATTGTGGATATGGCGTCCAGCACCGACTTTGCGGGCGGGCTGATCGACCTGACGTGGTGGATGCTGCCGCCGTTCGTGCTGCTGGGCCTGGCACTGGCGGTGCTGCTGGTGCAGCGGCGCTGGATGCTGCTTTTTGCCGCAGGCACGTTTTTTGCGCGCATCCCGCTTGTGTTTTTGACCGCGCCGGACACCTACTTTATGTACTATCTGACGCCGTTTATCGCCGGGTATGCGGTGGCGGCGGCTGCGGTGCTGTACGCAGTGCTGAAACGGAAATTGAAATCGGAAAGGATCACGGGCTGATGCTTGCACTTCTTTTGCTGCTGGCCCTGCTGCTGGTGCTGGTGGGCCATGCGTTCCGCCTGCTGCGGTGGGAGCAGTTCATCCGCATTTATGAGCGCCCGCCCCGCGGGCAGATGCTGCGCGGCATGGCCGGCGGCTATGCGCTGAACTTTGTGCTGCCGTTCCATCTGGGCGATGCCTTCCGCGCGGTCTACACAGGCCGCAGGATGAAGAGCGGCATCGGCTTTGCGCTGGCGACGGTCATCATGGATCGGTTCCTCGACGTCTGGTTTGTGGCGTTCGGGTTTATTGCGTTCCGGCTGCTGGGGCTGGGCGGTGCGCCGGTGGACGGCGCGGCGCGGTATTACCTTGGGTTCTCGCTGCTGCTGGGGCTGGGATTGGTGCTGGTCGTGGCGCTGCGGGATTTTTTGAAGAAAATCTGCCTTGCGTTCTGCGGGCTGTTCAATGACACGCTGAAGCTGGACGGCATGATGTTCTTCTGGAGCCTCATCAATACCTTCAAGGACCTGGGCCGCGTGAAAATCGGGCGGCTGGTCGTCAATACACTGCTGATGTGGGCGGCGTATCTGGGCTCCTACACCGCGCTGGCGGCGGCGCTGACCGTGGCCGGGGAGCCGATGCAGCTGGTGGATGTGTTCGGGCTGCTGTTCGGGCGCAACGCCGCGGACTTTGCCGCGCTGCTGCCCGGCGGTGCGCTGGGCACGGCAGCCCCCGCGGCCCGCTGGCTGCTGCTGGCATGGTTTGTGCTGCCGCTGCTGGCCATGTGGGCGGCCACGCTGCTGCCCGAGGGCGTGCGCGGCGCGATGAACCAGGCCACGCAGGCCGCCCCCGCCGGGGAAAGCTACCTGAACCTGCTGCCGCAGGCCGACGAGCATGACCGCGCGGTGTTCTTGAGCCGGTATTTTGGCCTGGAAAACAAGGACTACGTCAAGCGGTTTTTGCAGATGAACCGCGGCATTACGATTTTGGAGGACTACTCCGCCGGGTCGAACGCCACGACGATGCTCTGCATGGACACGCAATCGACGTTCTACCGCAAATATGCCTTTGGCAAGGACGGCGCAAAGCTGGCCGAGCAGCTCGACTGGCTGCGTGCCCGGCAAGACCGCCTGCCGTTGTGCGATATTCTGCGCAGCGAGGAGGCCGACGGCTGCTGCTGGTACGACATGGTCTACAACCCGCAGGCCGTGGGGATGTTCCGCTACCTGCACTCGAACCCCGTGGAAAAGAGCCGCGCCATCCTGCGTGCGGTGCTGGCGACGCTGGAGGATAAGCTCTACAAGCCGACGGCGGTCCCGGCGGACGCGGAAAAAATCGAAAAGTACATCGAGACGAAGGTTGACGGCAACCTGAAAAAGCTGCATGAGGACCGGATGCTGCGCGAGCTGATGAGCTATGACACGCTGCGCATCAACGGCGTGGAGTACAAGAACCTGCCCGCGCTGGACTGGATGTTTGACCATGACCGGCTGTGCAACCTGTTTGCGAAGGACCCCGTGGGCACGATCCACGGCGACCTGACGATTGAGAACATCATCTGCCGCACCGACAACGACAGCTGGTATCTGATCGACCCGAATACCGGCAATCTGCACGAAAGTCCGTTCCTGGATTACGGCAAGTTGCTGCAAAGCCTGCACGGCAGCTACGAATTTATGATGAAAACGCCGCGCGTGGCCGTGCAGGACAATCGTATTGACTTCCAGCTGACGCGCAGTGCGGCCTATGACGCGCTGTTGGCCGCCGTGATGGAGGATCTGAGCGCCCGCTACCCGCGGGAGAAGGTCGAGAGCATTCTGATGCACGAGGTCATCCACTGGCTGCGGCTGATGCCCTACAAGCTGAACAAGGACCGCAAGCGCGCGGCGATGTTCTACGCCGGGCTGGTCATGGTCGCCAACGATGTGGCGGATTTTTCGGAGCATAAAAAGGAGACACTATGCTGATTTGCGTGGATCTGGACGGGACCCTGCTGGACACAGTGCCGGCCAACGCGGCATCCTACCGCGCGGCGCTGGAGGAGCTGGGCTTTACCGTGACCGATGAATATTACGCCGAGCGCTGCAACGGCGGACATTACACACGGTTCCTGCCGCCGCTGATGGGCGGCGCGC
>OIIT01000378.1_pt1 | contig 12070 bp, 8 predicted proteins | sample 1583271 | NCBI WGS metagenome assembly OIIT01 (sample SAMN02675044, study PRJEB24791) | human gut metagenome, SKBSTL002 | isolation source: stool | host: Homo sapiens | place: USA | reverse complement strand
ATTTTTCAACTGGTACAATTATAGTGAAAACGAAAATTATAGATAATAATATAACTCCATATCTCAAAAGAGAAAGGATTATAGACTTCAATATGACTATACGGGTAAAGGATAAAAAGTTTCTTTATAATATAGAACCATTAAAAGATAAGGTTATTTGGTTTGAAAAAAATATAGGAAGTACTTCATGGATTCCCTATCATTTATTTAATAATAGTCCGAAAATGATTAAAGGGTACAATTATATACCAAACATTATAGAGCAACATCTATTTGAATACAAACAATCAAATGATATAGAATGCCTGAAAAGAGCCATTGAACAATTCAAGGAGTATGATTTTATATTTTTAACATTTCAAATAATATCTGAAGGATTCAAATTGAGTATGACAACAGATAATGATTTTTAACGATACTAATAATAAATATAAAATAGTATGAATTTAATATTTGCATTGCTATTTGTACTAATTGTACGAGGAATATTTGGTAATTTATTAGATAATAAATAAGCAATGACGCAAGACGGTCGTGGAGTAGGGCACTGAAATTCCAGTGCCTTTTTTTATTTTACCTAAAAACTTCGGGTTATATTCTATATTACTACCATAATTTTTCAGAAAAGGTATTCATTTTTTCTTTTCCCCCTTATTCATTGCTTCCAAAATCTTTATCCATGATTCAGGAACTTCCACATCCATGATGTTCCCATCTCCATCTTTTACGATGTATTTATTCTTCTTTTTCTTTTCGTCCTTTGGCTTTTCTTTCTTATCATCCTGCATATCTGTAATCTCCTATATCTAAGTATTGCAAAAGTAATCTAAATCTGTCAGAATCGCTAAGTTTTCTGGTATTAAATCTAAAGACAAATTCATCTACATAGCGTTGCATATATTTCTTGCTTATATGATAATATGTGGCGTATATCCTCTTGAAAACAGACCAAGCGTTTTCTATCGTATTGGTAGTAATCATCACCGTTTCTTTATTATCATTGTAATAAGTAATACCATAATATTTACGCCCGTGATCTACAGATATTTGGTTGTACATTTCGGATACTTCGCCATAATCCCATCCATCAGTATATATTGTACTTCCTTCTTCAACATACTTTCTTATAATTGGAAGCAGCTTGGATGAACCTGTTCCGCTTACTACTTTGGCAACCAAATCCCCATTTCTGCCTATTAGTCCAAAAACAGGAACTTTGTCTTTAAAACTTCTCCCCTGACATCTCTCCACTTTTTTATCCTTATGTCGGTTTGCATTTTTTCCACCTGCAAATGATTCATCAATCTCAACTTCTCCTTCAAGGCTATAATCATTCTCTCTTGCCATAGCTTTCCGAACTTTATGTAGCATGTGCCATGCAGTTTTTTGGGAAACACCAATATCTCTAGATATTTGGCAGGATGAAATACCTCTCTTATTACATGTGATCAACCATATAACATAGAACCATTTCATAAAAGAAAGGTTGCTGTTCGCAAAATATGTACCAGTTCTTACAGTAAAATATCTGTTTGTGTTCTTACATTTATACTTATGATTTTTACATTTATAAACCTTGGATGTAGGATCAAACGGAGAAACAACCTTGTCACCCCATCTTACATGCTCAAGCGTTTGAATACATATTTCCTCAGACGAAAATTTCTGAGTAAACTCTAGAAAATTCATTGACTTTTTCATACAGCCTCCTTTTCTTTGATTCTTTTGCAATATAACGATAAAAAGTTAAATATGCAAATAAATACAAAGAAAAGATAGACTATAATATTATGTTATATAACTTTATAAATTTAAGTTGACACAAGCAGAAAATATATAATTATAACATTTTGTTATAGCTTATTTATCAAGTGTCCATTTGTTCCTTAATGCCTTAATTTATCTTCAAAAAATAACAAAAGGATAGGTTCTTATCTCCTATCCTTTCTTTTTTTTGTGAAATTTTATTTGGTGAACAGTAATTCACGATATTTAGGTAATGGCCAAATCTCATCGTCTATTTCTAGTTCCAAATGGTCAATATGGTCGCGGATTTCTTCCAGATATGGACGCACTTGTTCCTCGTAACTGAAGGCTTTCTCTACTTGGCTTCCCAAATGATTTGCTACTTTTCGGGCTTCTGTCATGTTGTGCACGGCTTTTTTAATAGCAAGTATGCGGTTTTGAATTTCACGTACCAAATTCTTCCGGTCTTCGGTCAGCTCTTCGTATTCTTCGGTGGAGAATATCTCTTTCAGACCACGAAGATTTTCTAATAGTCTGTTCTGATAAATTACAGCTGTGGGAACAATATGATTGATAGCTAGATCGCCTAGTACACGACTTTCAATCTGGACCTTTTTAGTAAACTTTTCCAGTTCCACTTCTATACGACAGAACAATTCATTTTCATTGAATATTTTTTCGCCTATCAGTACTGCACGAGATTGCTCATCGTTGAACTTCAGGATGGCTTCGGGTACATGGCAGATATTGGTCAATCCGCGTCGCGCGGCTTCTGCTTTCCATTCTTCCGAGTAGCCGTCACCTTCAAAACGGATGTTTTGTGAAGCGATGATGGTTTCTTTTAATACCTTATACAGAGCTTCTTCCTGTTCCATCCCTCCGTTTACTAATTTATCTATCTGGGTCTTGAACTCATTCAACTGGTGTGCCATAGCGGCATTGATCACAATCATTGATGCGGCACAGTTGGCAGATGAGCCTGCAGCACGGAATTCAAAACGGTTTCCGGTGAAGGCAAAAGGAGAGGTACGGTTACGGTCTGTATTGTCTTGCAATATGGCAGGTATGCGCCCGATACCCAATTGCAATGCTTTCTTTTCATCAGGGGTCAGTTCGGCGTCATTCAGACGTGCCACTACTTCGTCCAACATATGGGAAAGATGACGTCCTAGGAAAATAGACAGAATAGCGGGGGGGGCTTCATTTGCTCCCAGGCGATGGCTGTTTCCGGCACTGACAATAGAGGCACGTAGTAAATCTTGGTTTTTATAGACCATCATCAGTACGTTGACTATGAAAGTCAGGAAAAGCATATTTCCTTCCGCAGTCTTGGCAGGAGAGAACAAATTGATACCTGTGTCTGTACAAAGTGACCAGTTGTTGTGTTTGCCCGATCCGTTTACTCCTTTGAATGGTTTTTCGTGGAGCAGTACAGTAAAATTGTGTTTGGAAGCGATACGTTTCATCAGGTCCATTACCAGCTGGTTATGGTCGTTGGCCAGATTTACATCTTCAAAAATAGGAGCTAGCTCAAATTGGTTGGGAGCCACTTCGTTATGCCGTGTTTTTACCGGAATCCCTAGTTTGTGACATTCCAGTTCCAATTCTTTCATAAAACTGGTTACACGTGGAGGGATGGAACCGAAGTAGTGGTCGTCTAGCTGCTGGTCCTTGGCAGACGAGTGTCCCATCAAGGTGCGTCCGGTCAGGCAAAGATCCGGACGTGCATTATATAGTGCGGTATCCACTAAAAAGTATTCTTGTTCCCAACCCAGATTGGCGAATACGCGTTTTACGTTTGGATCGAACATTCTGCAAACCTCAGTTGCCGCTTTGTCTACAGCACCTAATGCCTTCAACAAAGGAGTTTTATAGTCGAGTGCTTCGCCTGTATAAGAGATGAAGATAGTAGGAATACAAAGTGTGCTGTCTACAATGAAAGCCGGAGAAGAAACATCCCATGCCGTATAGCCACGTGCTTCAAATGTGTTCCGGATACCGCCGTTGGGAAAACTGGATGCATCCGGTTCTTGTTGGATAAGCAGTTTGCCCGAGAAGCGTTCTATAACATTACCGTCGTCACCGAATTCAATAAAGCCGTCGTGCTTTTCGGCAGTTCCGTCAGTCAGAGGCTGGAACCAATGAGTGTAGTGGGTAACATTAAAGGTCTTTGCCCAATTCTTCATGCCATTGGCTATCATGTCGGCCATTTCACGATTGATAGGGGTACCTTTCTCGATTGCGTTTATTACTGCTTTATAAGCCTCACTAGGCAGATATTCCTGCATTTTTTTACGGTCGAATACGTGGTTGCCGTAATAATCAGCTAACTTTTCAGAGGGGTAGTCAACTTTAACGGGGCGTCTGTTGGCTAACTCCTGTAGAGCAAAAAATCTCATTTTGGACATGTTGTCTTTCTTTTACTGGTTGTTGGCTGCAAAAATACTGCTTTTTGATTAATAATTCGCTATATCGCTAATCATTTTTCATTTCTGTTAAGGATGTTAATTAAGTATTATCATGCGTCAGCCTGTTGGTTTTTGTTTATATTTGCTCTTCAAACAATGAAAAGAAAGTACATTGATGCACTATATACGGATTGTCAGGTTGATTATATTTTGTCTTTTGTTACCTTTAGCTGTTCAGGCTAAGAGGGAAAAGGTTGATATGCCCGACAAGCCGATGGTGTCCGATTCCATTCTTCAGTGTATTTTCCAGTTTTCGCCGTTCTATTCCCGTATCATTGATGAGTATAAGGCTGATTTATATATAAAAGGAAAAGTAAAGGTACATAAGCGCAATCACCTTATCCGCTATGTACCGTCCATGTTTCGTTTCGAAAAACACATCAATGATTACCTTATGGAATCTCTTAGTGAGCTGCATTATACGGCCCCTGATATATACGACCGTAAGATAAAAGCGGTATCCACTACATTTCCACGTAACAGGGGACAGATAACGGATGTGATGGATTATTTGAACATGAATATCTATTCTTCTTCATTGATGTCCGATAAACTTCTTTCTCCTTTGGATAAGAAATCTAGCAGATATTATCATTATTTATTGGATTCTATAGCCGGTCCTCCCGATTGTCAGCGGTATAAAATACTTATTATTCCCAAATTCCGTGGTACACAGTTGGTCAGTGGATATATGTGGGTTAGTGATCAGATATGGACTATTCGTGAACTTTATATTGAAGGCGTTTATGATGTGATCCGCTTCAAGGTCCGTGTCAAGATGGGAGAGGAGGGCGATGTGGAGTTTCTGCCGGTGCAGTTTGATTTGAATCTTGTTTTTAAGTTTATAGGTAACCATCTGGAAATGGATATGGGAGCCTGGTTGAAATACAATGAAATTAAATTTTATGAAGGAGCCGCCCGGCGTAAATCTCAAAAGAAGCATCGCCATGACCTGACGGAATCCTATAAGCTGACTTGTGATTCGGAACAGCTGATAACAGATAAGGAAAAGTTCAATGAGCTGCGTCCCATTCCGCTGTCCGCTTTGGAGGATTCTTTGTATAGAAGTTATGCTTTACGTCAGGATACGCTTTTACGCGTACCGAAAAAAAAGAAGAATGAACATTTGGAGTTTTGGGGGGAGTTGGGTGACATGCTTATCAGTAGTTACAATGTGAATTTGTCCAGTATGGGGAGTGTGCATTGTTCTCCACTTATTAATCCGGTGCTGTTGGATTATAGCCACAGCAGGGGCTTTTCGTATAAGCAGAAGTTTAAATACAGTCGGCTTTTTCATGATGGACGTATACTTAGAATCAGTCCGCAGATAGGTTATAATTTTACACATAAGGAACTTTATGTGAAAGCGGATGCCGATTGGCAATATTGGCCGGAAAAGCAGGCTAGTTTTGAGGTTAGTGTAGGTAACGGTAACCGCATATATAGTAGTGTCGTATTGGATCAGCTAAAGCAATTGCCCGATAGTACCTTTAATTTTGACCAATTGGAATTGGACTATTTCAAGGATGTGTATCTCAATCTGTTCCATAATATAGAAATAGTGAACGGCTTGTTTATTAAAGCAGGTGTTTCCGTACATTGGAGGTATCTGATAAATAATTCGAAAGTCATTCTTGAAAAGCCGTTGCCCGATAAGGATTGGGCTGCATTGCGAGGTATCAGATCAGAATACAATAGTTTTGCACCTCGTATACGTATTGAATGGACTCCCGGTATGTATTATTACATGAACGGTCGCCGGAAGATGAATGTAGGTTCCAGTATGCCTACTTTTATGCTGGATTATGAACGGGGCATTAAAGGTGTATTCAAGAGTACGGGTGCTCATGAACGTTGGGAGTTTGATATACAGCAAAACTTGAAACTGAGCGGAATCCGAAGTATCGGTTATCGCATTGGGGGGGGGATGTTTACCAAGCAGGAAGATATGTATTTCGTGGATTTTGCTAACTTTGCCCGTCGTAATCTTCCCGAAGGATGGAATGATGATATTGGTGGCACTTTCCAATTGCTGGACGGACGTTGGTATAACTCCTCACGTCAGTACTGGCGGGGGAATTTCACCTATGAGTCTCCTTTTATTCTCTTGAAACCCTTAAACCGTTGGCTGGGATTAGTCCAGCAGGAGCGTTTGTATGGTGGTATCCTGTTCATGCCACATCTTAATCCATATATCGAGTTGGGTTATGGCATCGGCACACATATATTTGATGTGGGGGCTTTTGTAAGCACTATCAACGGGCAATTTGATACCTTTGGTTTTAAATTCACTTTCGAGTTATTTAATAAATAATCCTGTTCAAACAATCTGTTTGGTTTTCTGTTTATTACAACATAACAGAAACTAAACAGTGTATGCATTATAAAATATTTTTATGTGTTCTTTTGTTCCCGGTTTCATTATCAGCTCAAAACGGGGAATTATCTTTAACATTGGAACAATCTGCCAGCCTGATGAACAAGGGCAGCCGCACGTTGCAAATGGCGGATAAGGCTGTAGATATAGCACGCAGTGAGCGACAAAAGATGAATGCTTTTTGGTATCCGTCTTTGAATGCATCGGGTGCATACGTCCATTTGTCCAACCATATTGAGGTCAAGGAACCTTTAAGGCAATTTACCGATCCGGCAAAAGACTTTGTACATTCCATTGTGCCCGATGATAAATTTATTTCTTCTATTCTTGATAATATAGGTGCGCATACCCTTACTTTTCCTTTATTAGAACGTAACCTGACGACCATAGATGCTAATGTGATGTGGCCGCTTTTTACAGGCGGAAAACGAATTTTTGCAAGCCGTATCGGCAACCGTATGGTAGATTTGGCCAAAGCAGGTAGGGAAGAGGCGGGAGCTACTTTGCAATCGGAGTTGGTGGAAACTTATTATGCTTTGCGTCTGGCGCAAAGAGTGGTGGATGTACGCGAGCAAACCTTTTTAGGCTTGCAGAAACATTACCGTAATGCCATGAAGCTGGAGGAGAACGGTATGATAAATAAGGCCGAACGCCTCTTTGCTCAGGTCACTATGGACGAGGCCAGACGTGAGTTGGAATCTGCCCGGAAAGATTTGAATGTGGCGCAAAATGCCTTGAAAGTCTTGTTGAATGTGGAAGACGCCATATCCATCAACCCCAGTTCTCCTTTGTTTATGAACCATGATCTGCCCGATGAACTTTATTTCAAGAATCTGGTAAGTACCGGCAGCTATATAGTAAGTAAATTGCGAATACAGGAGGCGATGGCTGATAATCAATTGAAAATCAGTAAAAGTGCATATATTCCTACCATTGCATTGTTTGGAAAGCAGACACTTTATGCAGAGAATCTTCCGAAAAACCTGATGCCCCGTACTTTGGTAGGAGTGGGTTTTACTTGGAATATATTCGACGGACTGAACCGTGAAGCCAATATCCGTCAGACACGTCTTACTAAACAAACTTTGCAACTGGGAAGGGAAAAGGCTCAGAATGAATTGGGTGTTTTGGTAGACAAGTTATATAGCGAAATTCAGAATGCAAAGGATGATGTCGCCGCACTCAACACCACGATTGAGATGAGTCGTGAATTGGTACGTATCCGTAAAAAATCCTTTCAGGAAGGAATGGCTACCTCTACTGATGTGATTGATGCGGAAACGATGTTATCCAAGGTGCAGATTGCTTTTTTGCTGGCTTATTATAAATATGATGTGGCACTGGCATCTCTGCTCTCTACTTGCGGAATGCCCGAAAGTTTTTGGCAGTATAGCCGTACCGGACAAACCGAGAACTTTATATTCGGGAAATAATAAAAAAAGAAAACAATATGGAAAAAGAGAAGAAACAGTTAGGAGTCGCTTTTATCGTTGTTCTTGTGGCCATTGTTATGGTGTCTGCCATTGGGATTATAGCTATGAGCAATAAACCGGTTGTATTGCAGGGGCAGATAGAAGCTACTGAAATACGGATTTCCGGAAAACTTCCCGGTAGAATTGATACCTTTTTGGTCCGGGAGGGACAGTATGTAAAGATGGGTGACACCTTGGTTGTGATTAACAGTCCTGAGGCTTGGGCGAAGTTCCAGCAGGTAAATGCCTTGGAAGATATTGCGAAATTTCAGAATAAGAAAATAGATGACGGTACACGTCGGCAGATAGTCCGTTCGGTAGAAGAATTGTGGAACAAGTCAAAGAGTGACTTGCAACTGGCCACGGTGACGTATGACCGTATTCAGGCGCTTTACAAAGATAGCGTGGTCACCAGCCAGCGGAAAGATGAAGTGGAAGCCATGTATAAAGCTGCTGTTGCCGCCGAACGGGCGGCGCATCAACAATTCCTGTTAGTGAAGGACGGAGCGCAGAAAGAGGATAAAGAGAGTGCCCGCTCCTTGGTGGATGCGGCTCGGGGCACTGTGAATGAGGTTCAGGCCTTGTTGATGGATGCCCGCCTCACAGCTCCCGAAGACGGACAGATATCAACCATCTACCCCAAGCGTGGAGAACTGGTAGGAGCGGGGACTCCCATTATGAGTCTGGTAGTATTGGATGATTGTCATGTAGTGCTTAATGTCCGTGAGGACTATATGCCTTATTTCCGTATGAACGAGAATTTTATGGGAGATATTCCGGCTCTTGATGTAAAAAACAAGGCATTTAAAATCAATTACATCAGCCCGTTGGGGAGTTTTGCCACTTGGCGTTCTACCAAGCAGACGGGGACATACGATATGAAAACTTTTGAAATTCATGCGCTGCCTGTAGAGCCGATGGAGGGATTAAGACCGGGTATGTCCGTCTTGGTAAATCTGGATGAATTGAAATGATAGAAGGATAGCTATGTTATTCTGATTGCAGTGAATGGTAAATATAAATGAACTACTTGAATGAAAGAATCTCCTTTTATAGCGGTATTGAAACGTGAACTGGACCGTATGGTTTCCCGGCGCATTTATTTTGCATCGTGTATCGTCTTGCCTTTGTTTTCTATCTTCTTTATGGCTACAATTTTTGGTAACGGACAGATGGAGAATCTGCCTGTGGGTGTTGTGGATGGTGATAATACAGCCACTTCTCGTGAGATAATTCGTATGACCGAGGCTGTTCCCACTTTCCGCATCACTCGGCATTATGCCGATGAAGCGGAGGCCAGGGCAGATGTGCAGCGGAAAAGTATTTATGGATACCTCAGTATTCCGTCTGGTTTTGAAGCAAAGGTGATGGATGGTAAGGAAACAGCTCTGACTTATTATTACCATTATGCATTGATGAGTGTGGGAAGTGAGATTCACGGAGCATTTCAAAGTTTGTTGAAAAGCATCTCGGTAGTTCCCATTGTCACTCATGCTGTGGCATTGGGTATAAATCAGGAAGAGATAGAATCTTTTCTGTTACCGGTCACCACACAGAATCATCCGTTATTTAATCCTGATATGGATTATTCGGTCTATCTTACACAGCCATTCTTCTTTGTTTTTCTGCAAGTTATCTTGTTGTTGGTCACTACATACTCCATTGGCAGTGAAGGGAAATTCCATACTTCAGCCAATTGGCTGGCAGTGGCAGATGGGAATATCTGGGTGGCGGTCACTGCCAAGTTACTTCCATACAGTTTTATCTTCATCGTTATGAGTATTCTGGCAAACTATGTCTTTTTTGGTGCCATGCATATACCGATGGATTGTGGTTTTTGGGCGTTGAATCTTACTTCGGCACTATTGGTCATTGCTACGCAGGCGCTGGCGGTTTTTCTGTTCTCTCTTTTTCCTGCGTTGAGTATTATTATCAGTATCGTTTCCATGGTAGGATCGTTAGGTGCTACCCTTGGCGGGGTTACCTTTCCGGGGCTTCACATGTTTGCACCGGTGTACTATGCCTCTTATCTTTTCCCCGTCCGTCACTTTGTCGAGATTGGACAGAATCTGCTTTATGGCAACTATGGTTATGCGTATATGTGGGGCAATGTAGCCTGTCTGCTGTTGTTCCTTATTCCTCCTTTATTGTTGTTACCTCATTTGAAACGCTCTTTAATCAGTCGGAAATATGACGATATTGAATAATATATTAGCTGTATCTTGGCACGAGTTTCGTGTGATGTGTACCCGCTATTCCATTTTATTGGTACTCAGCGGTGGCATCTTTGTGTATGGATTACTTTATAACTATATGTATGCTCCCAATGTGGTACGCGATGCTCCGGTGGCAGTAGTGGATATGAGTCGCACTCCGTTAAGCCGCAGTTACATCCGTTTGCTGGATGCCACTCCGCAGGCACGGGTATTGACAAACAATGCTGATTTGCCTGCTGCTAAGGAATTGATGAAATATGATGAAGTGGTGGGTATTGTTTACATTCCCGCGGATTTTGACGCTCGTGTGGGGCGTGGTGAAGAAGCGATATATATTATGTACAGCACCACTACGGCTTTCCTTTATTTTGCTTCCATGCAGGAAGCGTCTGCTGGAGCCATGCTTGCTGTGAATGATGATGTCCGACCCGAGCAAGTGGTTTTTCTACCTCAGGATGATATACAATCTGTGGTTCAAACAAGGTCTGTCGATGTGGTAGGTACTGCCCTGTATAATTATACCGATGGTTATGGTACTTATTTGATACCTGCCGTTTTGATGGTTGTTATTTTTCAGACGTTGATATTTGTTATCAGCATGTTGAGTGGGAAAGAGCGTGAAACTGGAGATATACTGATGTTTGCAGGCCCTGAAGGAAGGGATCTTTCTTTTTTACGTATGGCATCCGTAGTGATAGGAAAATCATTTACTTATTTAGTCTTTTATGCTTTATTCTCTGTCTTTTTGTTGGGGCTTCTTCCTTTAGTTTTCCAATTGCCTCATTTAGCATATCCGTGGAAAATTGTGGCACTTATGATACCTTATATTCTTGCTACCAGTTTCTTTGGATTGGCCTGTTCGTTATTTTTCAGTGATAGTGATGCTCCATTGTTGTTGGTAGCTTTCTTCTCTGTAGGATTGATTTTCCTGTCCGGAGTTTCTTATCCGCTGGAGTTAATGCCTTGGTATTGGCAATGGATTCATTATATGGTTCCTGCGGCTCCCGGAACTTTGGCCTTTGTTAAGATAAATTCTATGGGAGCTAGTATGTCTGAAATCAGTCAGCAATATATTATCCTATGGATACAATGTGCGATATACTTTGTTTTGGCTTGTCGAGCCTATCGCTACAATATAAAGAAAGCAAAGTGTGAAAGACAATAATTTTATGTGTGATTGTTTTTTATGTAATTCGTTTTGCTGATTCTCCATTTTTTATAAGGTCTGTTTGGAGCTGGAGCGAGGAGCCTGAAAGTTGTTGATATTTTAATTCTTGGTGATTATTCTCTTGTTGTTTCTTTTGTTTTTTCAGCTCCTTTTATGAGATGATGCAAGGGGGAAACTTGCAAACTTGCACAACTTGCAGTCTTTCCACACACACACACACACGAGCGCGCGCGATTGCGCGTATGCGTACATTATAATGGCGATGGATTATTATATCCTGGTAAAGTAATGACATACAATCCGATGAGAGTGTGAAGGGTAGAGTGGAGGAAGAGGTGGAGTGGTGTGTTGGCTTCCATCTTTTTTCCTAGTTCTAGGTAGTGAATGGTCTGGTTCTATCCTGTTTTTTTGTAATGGGGGGATGAAGAAAATCTTTCTGGAGGTTATGGTAACCGATGAGCGGTAGGTGAACAGCAGCCGGCAGCTTTTCTGACGGAGTATCTGGGTATTGGACGGGATGCTATGTGCTTTTGTATAGTTTGTGTGTTCCGAAGGGTTAGTAACGTGTGTTCCGTAAGGTTAGTAATGTGTGACCTTGTACGTTACTAACATAGAGGAGATCG
>OIIT01000346.1_pt1 | contig 12944 bp, 10 predicted proteins | sample 1583271 | NCBI WGS metagenome assembly OIIT01 (sample SAMN02675044, study PRJEB24791) | human gut metagenome, SKBSTL002 | isolation source: stool | host: Homo sapiens | place: USA | reverse complement strand
GCTGGTCTGTTTATCATTTACGTTAACCACAACTGTAGTAATTTCTGGATGAAGTTTCCGCAGTGCTTTTACAAAATTGTTTTTGGATGGAAGAATCGGGGAACCGAGCACCAGCACTACCATCACCTCGCCGCTGTGAAAACCACGGCGCACGAGAACGTGCCGGAGCAGACCGTATCCGGTGTCCTCATCATAAGTTTTTATTTTAAATGAATGTAAAAGTCCTCTGATATCACGGATGATAGCGCTTGAAAGCTCATCCTCGATCTCACAGGAATCAATGTTGATGACCTCATGGGTTCCGGCCTTGTATACACCGGAGATCACGCCGCCCGGTGCCGCCTTTGCATGTCCGTTTCCTGCGGTACGTCTGCCTCCGTTTGCATGTTTTCCCCTGCGCTCCACATCAAACACTGCGTGTACTTTATTTCTGTAATGATACGGATTTTCCATTCCGATGATCGGCAGGACTTTACAGTAATCCCCAATGTTTTTGCGCACATAGGTCTGTTTTTCCTGCAGCTGTTGTTCATAGGACATTCCCTGATAATCACAGCCACCACATTTTTTTGCATACGGACAGACTGCTGCCTGTTTCTTTGTATCCTGCGGCGCTTTCTTTGTATCCTGCGTTTTCTCTGATTTCCATGCGTATTTTTTCTGCAATGCTCCCGCATTATCTATGATTTTTTTCTTTCCTTTTGTCTGCATGACTGCTCCTTTTATTTTGGCTTGTTACTTTTCATCTCTATGTGTTTATGCTATCATAGGAACCCGTAAGAATCAAAATATTTTTAGTGAGGTTATGAATATGAATTTTATTAAAAAAAACTGGAAAGGTGTGCTGTTATGCCTGATGATTGCGATTCCAAGCTGGATTTTAGGAAAAATTTTCCCAATTGTAGGTGGTCCTGTCTTTGCGATCCTCCTAGGAATGGTCATTACATTATTGGTCAGCGATAAATCTGCTCTACAGAGCGGCATCACATTTGTGTCCAAAAAGATCCTGCAATATGCTGTTATTTTACTTGGTTTTGGAATGAATCTCTCTGTCATCCTGCAGACAGGAAAACAATCGCTTCCAATCATTCTTGCAACGATCACAACATCCCTTGTTGTTGCCTGGGTATTACATAAAATCCTTCATGTTCCCGGAAAAATCTCCACACTCATCGGTGTAGGTTCCTCGATCTGCGGAGGCTCCGCAATTGCAGCTACTGCTCCTGTCATTGACGCTGATGACGAGGAAGTTGCACAATCAATTTCCGTCATTTTCTTTTTCAATATGCTTGCCGCTTTATTTTTTCCTATGCTTGGCACCATTCTCGGTTTTTCCCAGACAAGCGGAGAGGCTTTCGGTATTTTTGCCGGAACTGCTGTGAATGACACCTCTTCCGTTACCGCTGCTGCCTCCACCTGGGATTCCATGTACAACCTTGGTGCGGCGACTTTGGATAAAGCTGTCACCGTAAAACTTACAAGAACACTGGCAATTATTCCAATCACGCTTGTCCTTGCTTTTCTTCGAACCAGAAGGGAACAAACGGATCATAATAAAGTGGATTTTAAAAAGATTTTTCCAATGTTCATTCTCTATTTTATAATTGCATCCATTATTACAACAATAGCAGTGAACTTCGGTGTTCCAGCAGCTGTTTTCAATCCGCTAAAAACTTTGAGCAAGTTTTTCATCGTTCTTGCCATGAGTGCAATTGGTCTGAATACCAATATTGTGAAATTAGTGAAAACAGGAGCCAAGCCTTTGCTTCTTGGATTCAGCTGCTGGATCGGTATTACCTGTATGAGTTTGCTGATGCAACACGTATTAGGTCTGTGGTAAAATTATGAATCTTTTTGATAGGAGGAAGCGGTTTTCGCTCCTTCTATTTTTGTATTCTGGCAAATAGAAGCGCTATCGCCATCAGAAAGCATCCCACAAACACAAAGCACCACTGGATTCCGATTTTTGTCAAAAATGCTGATGCTGACAGCGTCAGTATCTCCACCAGATTCACGCCCATATTAAGCACAGACAGTGTTGCCGCGCGCTGGCTGCCACACTCTGTCTCGTCCACAAACTGATTTTCCAGATCCATCAGCAGATATTCCGGAAGATTTAAAAGCAACGGCAATATCAGCATTAGAAGCAGTACGGCTGCCCTGAATTTTACCACTCCAAAAAGAAGAAATGCCACCCCTGCTGTGGCAGCTGTAACTGCGGGCAGTTTTCCCCTGCCGGACTTTCCGTTTTTTCCGTCAGACAATTTTCCTAGAATGGGTTCTGCCAGCATCTGTACGGCTGAATAGCTCAAAATGATCAATGACATCCATTCTACCGGCAAACCGCAGTTTTCAAGTTTTTCCACATAAAAGAAGTTGATCAGAAGCCATGCGATACTGAAAATCGCCAGCGAAATCACAAACAGAAATGCTTTTTTGTTTTTAAATATCGCTAAAATCTGTACTTCCTTTCTATCTGCAATTATGGTTTTACTGCTTTCACTTCTCAGGAAGAACGAGCATACAACCGCTATAATATCCATGACTACAGTTGTAATCAGTAGACCTTCCATACCGCTTATTTTATAAATCCCGGCATACGCAACTGTACTGATGATAAAACCTGCTGTTCCAAAGTTTTCTGCATGTGCTGTTTTTACAAGATATCCGTTTTCCCCATACAGATCGTACAGGTACGCGCTTCCCGTTCCGGAAGTAAAGCACGCCGCAATCCCCTCCACAACTGCCTCCACGACAAACAGTGCAAGTGACCGGCTCACAAAGGCTGCAAGCAATAAACTTCTCGCGCCAAACAGTAACACCTGTGCCAGGATCAGGGATTTCCGGTATCCAATTTTATCTGTTATAAATCCTGTTGGAATTTCCCCCAGAAAAATCACGCCAGACAATAATGCCTGAAGGAGGAAAAATATGTGTTCCGACACACCAGCCTGCGTTCTTACCAGCAACGCAACCGGTGCAAAAAAGACAAGTCCATTCAAAAAACAGACTCCATCATAACTATCAAATTTTAATTTTTTCATGAGATATCTCCTTTTTTTCTAATTCGTAATCAGTTGACCGATCTTCTTTTTTGTAACAAAAAAAGATTACACCTATCTGTAACCTGATCTAAAAACTGTGCCGTCTTTGATCTCTGCCAGTTTTTCCATCATTGAATTAGAAAAATATCAATGTCTCATGTATTTGATAACCTCCGGAGTCTTACTTTTAAAATATACTGTTATTTAAAAACTGTATCAGTGAGAAATGTTCACTGACGTAATTTATACTAACATAACGTATTTCAAATTACAAGTTTCAGTGCCCCTCTCACTTATATACCACCTCTGGAGCTATTATAACAACTCTGCCATAACAAGACACATCAGGAAACAATTGTTTCTTTTCCAGATCCATTCCAAATAAAGGCTTTCGACCGTGCTCTTCTCGCACTGCTTTAATATTTTTTCATCACTTTGCAGTGTTTTCAAATTCTCCTTCCAACCGGAAAAATCGGACCATTTTCCCGGAATTAAGTCTGTAAACCAGCTTAGATTTCGTTTGTATTCGTAATGAAGGATCTGACCGTCTAATCCATATCTGCTGATAAATTCTGCCGCAGTCCTGTTAATCGCTTTCGACTTGTCTGTATAGAGCAGACTGATTTTGTCATAGCAGATTTCCTGTTGATTATTTTCTGATGAGCCTGTCTGCTGGTTTCCGTTGCTTCCAGTTTGTGTTCCGGAAGCTGTCTCATCGTTTGCAGCGCTCTGACATAGCATTATATTTTGTGGTTCTTTTACGATACCGCGCACAGTAAGCTCTCTTCCGTTGTATAGGATCTGCTGTCCTTCCACCTCTGTTCCACCAAACAACTGCTCCGCTAAGGATGCACCTAGGATGCAGCCCTCTGTGTCGCTTTCCGGCAGATTTTTTCCCCACGGAAGGACGGAGTGGGAATCTCCACAGAGTAACAAAATATCCGCGTTGCTGCTCCGTTCGTTTATCGTAGCACGAACTGTCTGATTTTTCTGCTCTGTCCACGCTGTGAATGTCTCTGCGGATGCCGTATCCTGCCGGATTGACGCTATTTCGCTCTGGGTAAACTTGTCTTCCCCAGACTGGATTGTGATGATATTGGAAAAATCCTCTGTTTTATTATGATAAACGCATGCAAATACCAAAAATACAGCTCCAAATAATCCAAAAGCCAGACTTGCAATCCCTTTTCCGTAACTTATTTTTTTCATTGTTCTGTCCTTACTCCGTCATCCGCACAACATCCCCGTTTCCAACCGTCCGATCAGAATCTGTGATGATCTGGCAGTCCGCACTCAGTGAGTTTCCGCTTACCGCTGCATAACTGCTGTTTTTATCTAAAATCTGCACTTCCGCCTTCCTCGCGATATACTGCTCTCCGAGCACTGTATTTTCCATCTCTAAGAGTAACACATACGCTTTGTTATTTTCCTGCCAAACGGCTGTAACCGGCACAAGGTAATCATAGATTTCCGATTTTCTTGTGGCAGTCATCTGTGCGCTCTCACCCGGCAAGAAATCATCCCCCTGCATAGCAATTGACACTTTTATGCTGCTTCCGTCTTTAGATGTTTCCAGGGAAACAATGCTGCAATCAGACGTTTCCTTACCGACACCGGTAATCGTTGCATTATCTCCCACTGAGAGATATTCCCTGTTTTTGCTATCCGTTGTCGTAGTAAAAAAAAGTCCACTCTGCTCATCGCTCATGACAACTGCCGCCGTGTCTGTTGTTTTCTGCCCGGTTTCCACACATACTTTTGTAATAAACCCGGAGGATGGTGCAGTTATCTCTCCGTTCTGCTGCTTTAGGGTTTTCAGCTTTTCTAACTGTTTCTGGAACTGCTCTAAAGAAATGGCGTTGATTTCCTGCGTGTGATCGATGTCTGCAGACAGACCTGCATCTTCTACCGCGCGCTCTGCGGCTTTCTTTGCATCCTCTGCAGTACTTGTATTGGATTCCAGCTGTTCCTGCTTCTCCTCTAATGCGACGCTGGCAGAGTCAAGTGCCGCCTGCTTTTCAGTAACTTTTGCCTGAATTGTGTCGTATGTGTTCTGCTTTTCCTGCACAGCTTCTTCTAACTGCTGGAGCTTCTGTGTTATGGTTGAATTTGTATCTTTCTTTTCTGCTTCGCCTGTCTGATCTGCGGTATTTTTACTTTGCTCTGCCGCAGCTGCATCCTTCACATTTTGCAGTTCCTCTTTGACTGCATTCAGCTCCTTCTCCGCCTGTGCGAGTGCATCCTTCGCACTGTTTAATTCCTTCTCTGCCTGACTTTTCGCATCCGCCGCTTTCTGCAATGCCTCATTTGCCTTCCCATCGGAAACTGTATTCTTCGCTATCGTTTCCTCATAATCTTCCTGCGCACGCTTTAACTCCAGCTGCTGCTTTGCGTCTGCCTGCGCTTTATTTTTCTTCAGGGAATCATTTTCAAGCTGAAGCTTTTTGATCTGGTTCTGCAGCTCATAAATCTGATCTTCCAGACTGTCCATATCAAGTGCAAAAAGAGTTTCTCCTTCCCCGATGCTTTCTCCCGTATGCACATTGACCTGTGCAACCAGAATTCCTTCCTCTGTGACAATCGCTTTCTCGCCGCCTGCCTCCACGGTTCCCGATGCCATAACCGTGTGCTCGATCTTTCCGGATGACGGAGCTGATGCCGTTACCTGTGGGACAGTGATGGATGCCACCACCCGCGATGCAATCGTGAAAACCAGCATGACCGCAAGTAAACCAGCCAGCCCTTTTAACCAGAAAATTCCCGATTTTCCGGTTACTGCTATTTCATTTTCCGAATTTTTGTTTTTTCTTATATTTTTCATATTCTCAATTACATTCTGCTCCTGCACTATTCCTTCGCTCCCGCCATCGCAATTCCCTGCTCCAGATAGTCCTGTCCTGCCAGAAAAACAAACATCGCGGGCAGGATCGTCACCAGTGATGCACAGAGTGAAAATCCTGCATTCTGGCTCGTGATCTCCGGCAGAAAAAGTGACAACGGCCAGAGACTTTTTGTTTTCAAAAACGTCATCGGCTGCTCTAACATGCTAAAACAGTCCAAAAACGAAAATACCAGTGCCGACAGGATGCCCGGACTTCCAAGCGGTATGCCTATCCGCAAAAAAATCTGGAATTCTCCCGCCCCGTCCATACGTGCCGCCTCCATGACATTTTCCGGTATTCCACGGAAAAAGCGGTACATAATAAAGACGGAAAACGTTGCAAAAATTCCGGGCAAAACGACTGACTGCGGTCTGTCCAGCATTCCCAGACGGTTTAACACCAGATACTGCGACAACATCGTGACCTGAAACGGCATCATCATCACGAGAATGAACAGCCGGTAAACTGTTTTTCTTACGCGGAAAGAATACCGCGCCAGCCCCCACGCTGCCGGCATGCCAAAAAGCATCTGCCCTGCCAGAATTGCCCCCGTGTAAAAAATCGAGTTCCAGAACATCTGAAAATATTCTGGTGAATCGAAAAGGAGCCCCACAACATTCTGCAACGTCGGGTATTGTGGCAGAAGATGCCAGATAGCAAGCCCATCTCCCTTTCCGAGTGCAGGTGCGATGCACGTATAGATTTCATGGTTTCCCATAAAAGTGCCGACAAGCAGAAAAAGAACTGGAGCAAGGCACAAGCCTGCTGTCAGAATCAGAATGCATGTTATTATTATTCTCTTCATGAAATTCTTCTTTCTATATTTATATTGTACATCTTCCTTTTTATCTGCTGTCTCCTGTTCATTATCCTTCCCGCTCCCAGCTTCGCTCAAGTAACAGCACAAACACCGCAATTACAAACGCGAGCATCACAGATGCCGCCGCCATCTTATCCACCGAGAGCGTCTGGAACCAGTTGTTGAACACATGCTGCAACAGATAAATATTTTCCTGCGGATAGCTGCCTGCTGCCATGTAAACCTCCCGGAACGCTTTAAATGAATTTAAAACCGACAAAATGACAACGGTAAATGCCACCGGGCGGAGATTCGGAAGTGTGATATAGAAAAACTTTTTCCATTTTCCGGCTCCGTCCACCTCTGCCGCCTCATAAATCCCCTGTGGGATTGCGGAAAGCCCCGCCATCCAGAGCACAATATCGTATCCTAAATATTTCCAGACATAGCTGAATACGAGGATTCCAAATGCGGCATCGGTGTTCATCCAGTCTACCTCCTGCACCGACAAAACGTTTAAAATCTGCCCGATTCCGCTCATTCCTGACAGCGCATGGATCGCACTGTTCACAAATCCGTGGCTGTCAAAAAGAATCTTCCACAGTACGACCACACTTGCCGCCGGGATTGCCATCGGAAGCAGATACATACTTTTAAGTGCCGCTGCACTGCCCCGGTAAAACTGTTCCATCGTCACATCCCGGTGTCTTTTCTTTTTCTCTGCCAAAATCAAAACCTGCTGCAACAGCATTGCCAGGATCAGCGATAATAGCAACAGGCATGGAATACAGGTGACCACAAAACGCAGTGTATTTTTCGCTGCAAGATTAAACGCATCATTTTTTATCACCTGCACGTAGTTACTGATCCCGACGAAACTGCCATCCACGGTCTGGAAAAAAGAGCGCCGCACCACATCTGCAAATGGGATCAGTCCAAACACCGATACTCCCAGAAATTCGGGCAATAGAAAATACCAGCCGGGATTTCGTTTTTTTCTGATTTTTTTTATTTTCATCCTCATGCCTTTCTCATCGCCTGCTGCAATCTATCGTCATCTTCCTTTCTACTGCTACTCTGCAAGATAAAGATTCACTTTCTTTGTGATCTCATTTACCGTTTCTTCGAGGTTTTTCTCCCCTTTTACATAGCTTGTTCCATGCCTGATCACAAGGTTCTGGATCGTACGGTCTGTGAGCGCTGACTGCTCCACTGCTTCCAGCTGCGCTAAAATCGCATCTGCTTCCTCCTGTGTCATGGAGCGGTATTCAATCGTATACATTTTGTCGCTTCCATCCCTGTTAAATGACATGCTTGTTTCCGTCCGTCCCATCAATGCATTGATCTGATCCTTTAAAGCTGCCTCATTCACCGGGATTCCGTTGCTGGAAGCTCCTGCCTCTTTGCCGAGCAATGTTTTCACAAACGCTTTCCCTGCATCCTCATTGCCTCCAGATACCACACCTGCCTGTAAAAATGGGACATAAGAAGAAGTTCCACCATTCGACAACACCCCATAAACCGCTCCGTCCGTCGTACCGGCGCTCAACATCAACTGGAAATCCTCGACATCTGCAATGGTTCCAAATTCTACTTTACATCTCTCTGCAAATAAATCCATGCTGTCTAATGTTCCATAACGGTATCCATCGCACATTCCGCTCTCAAAAAAATTGCCATAGGATTCAATATCGCTGTGATCATCCACATCATAAATACGTTTCACCTGTGTCAGATAATCGGAAACTTTCGTTTCATCCAGACTTCCGTCCTCTTTTACCCAGTTTTTGGAATCTACATTGTAAAAATCAAGCAGTAACTCTTCCGCCATCTTCTGCTGTACCACATAAGTCGTACTTTTGTCCTTTGCCAGGGTTTCGATGCGGTCTGCAAGTGCCTGCGTGGACTTTCCTGCATCTACCGTCTGCTGATCTGACGTGATAAATGATACTAAGAAACGTGTCGGAATCGCATATATCTTTCCATCCTTTGTGCTGTCTTTCACAATGGAATCCACAAGTCCATCCGAAGCCTTTACCTCATCCACAACATCACAGATATCTGTTAAAATTCCTTTTTCCACATAGCTGTCCACCGGCATTCCATCTAAGATAAGCACATCCGGTCCATTTCCTGCCAGGATATCCGTGCTCAACGTCTTCAATGCGTCCTCTAACATCACTCCATTATCATCCGTCATGCCAATTTCAAGGTTTACATAAATATCTGCATACTCCTGACGGAAAATATTGACTGCCTGACGCAGCGTATCGGAATCCTGCAATGCATAAATATTGAGTTCCTGATTCAGGTTGGCAGACGCGTCTGCATCGTAGGTGTAGCTGTAGAGTGCACCCTCCATTCCGTTATTTCCTGCCACAAAAAGATGCGTCTCATCCTGCATATACACTCCGTAAAAAATCGCACCGCTGTTGCTCAATGCAGTCTGCTCGCCCTGTACCAGCTCCTCCACAACTGCTCCACCTGTTGTATAGTGGAAAATTCCTTTATAGTCTGCAAAAATAATACTGTTATCATTCTCCGCTTTTGCAAACGTCACCGGAAGTCCGGTATCGGTATTTCGATAAACGAGGTTATCATCTGAGCAAATCTGCTCAGTCAATGCGGTCAGCTCGTCCGTCTCTTTTCCGGTTGTCGTGTCATAGCAAAGCACCTTGTCACTTGTGACGATATAGCAATTCGTTCCAACCACATCAAAATAAGGAATATAGGTATCCTCATCGATTTCAAATGTCACTGTTTTGCTTCCATCTGTACAGTCAATGCCATACAAACCGCCCTCTGTATCGCGCACAATCAGCTGTTTGTTACTGTCAAATGCTGCAACTGATACAAAGGCATCTTCTGCAGGCATTTCAATCGAAAATGTATGTGTGCTTCCGTCCGCGTCCACAATTGTAACCGGACATAATCCGTTTTCTGTGTAATCAAGAAACGCAACTGTTCCATCCTCTGCGACTGCGACATTACTGTAAGAGATATCTTCAAGCGGTGTTGTCTCCCAGCTGCCGCCTCCATCACTGCTTTTTACCACATAGATGCTATAATCTGCATCCTGCCCTACGATTTCAAGTGTTCCATCCGACAGGGCTTTAAACCGTAAAATACTGTTGATTTCTTCCGGAAGTGCTACTTTTGATTCAATAAATCTTCCTTTGCCGCCTCCTGCGCTGCCATCAGCATTCGTGCCACTGCTTTCTGTTCCATCTACGCCTCCGCCTGCATTTTTTCCACAGCCGGTGAATATTCCTGCTGTCAATGTCATCAGCAGAAGTAAAATTACTGTGACACCTAGCATGCTTCGTTTTTGTCTGTTTTTTATCTTTGCAGTTTTCATTTTGTTTTCATGACCTTTCTTTTTTATTTTGCTTTTATGATTGCAGCTTCGCAATCATTGCCAGAATAAGCAGCTGTTCCTCTGCTTTGGCATTCTACATGTAGTATTTTTCGTTTTTGGTCTTATCTTACAGAAGAAATCTTAGAAAAATCTTTAAATTTGGCTTTAATTTAACTGTTACATTTCAAAATAATCTATAATTTAAAGATTTTTCTAAGATTTCTATGCTATACTCATCCTTATAAATCTCAGGAGACATTATCATGCGTATTTTATTGATCGAAGATGATCTGAATTTTTGTGAAACCCTGCGTTTTCAGTTGGAGCAGGAAGCTTATGAGGTGGATGTATGCCACGACGGAAGAGACGGTCTTGACCTCTTCTTACAGGACGCGCACGACATTGTCCTGCTCGACCGCATGCTCCCGACTATGAATGGTCTGCTCGTGCTGCAAAAAGCTAGACAGGCCGGAATTTCCACGCCTGTCATACTGATTACCGCCCTCGGCGAACTTTACGACCGGATTGAAGGGCTGGATGCCGGTGCAGACGATTACATTGTAAAACCATTCGCCTTCGAAGAACTGACCGCCCGCATCCGCTCCCTCGGCAGACGCAGCGGCAAATGGGAAGATGACAATTTACTTACCATCTGCGACATCAGTTATGACTGCAACGCGAGACTGCTAAGTGGATCTACTGGCTCCATCCGGCTCTCCGGCCGTGAGGGCAGATTGCTTGAAGTTCTTCTGCGAAGTTTTGAGCTCGTCATCCGCCGTGAAGTACTTCTTAGCCGTGTCTGGGGCGTGGATGCAGAAGTGGAGGATTGTAACCTTGACACTTACATCCATTACCTGCGCAAGCGGCTCTCCTACGTTGGAAGCACGCTTGCCTTAAAAACCATCCGCGGTGTCGGATATACGCTGGCTTCCTCCTGATCCCTGATTTTCCATATAAGATCATGAAGCTTCTGTATAGCTGCCGTTACTTTTCAATTATTTTATCCTTATTGCAATTTACAGATACCTTTTTTCACCATCTGCTTTATGTACATTATCAGGAGGTTTCTCATGTTTCCACACTTCACCTTTTCCGGCACAACCTATCAGGCTTTGCATCGCAAACTCACCTTATTTTGTACCTGCGTCACACAGATCATTCTCCTTGCCTTAAGTGCTCTGTGTGTTTTTGTTGCAAAAAAAATATAAAGCAGGGAAACGAAACCGCTTTTCTCACAGAGACAAGTTCTGTCATTTCCCATTTGCAGGAGCAGGATGTCATCTCACACCAGTGGTTAAACCAATTACAGGAAAACAGTTCTATCCAGATTTATCTTTATGAGAATGGGACTCCACTCTTTTATGACCAGTATCATCAGACAACTGCAGACGAGCAATTATGTGAAAATGCACTTCTCGCCGCAGAAGAGCTTACCGGGAACCCTCCTTTTTTCACGAAAAATAAAAGGCTTTCCTCGCATACGGAATATCAGTTCAACTCCGGCGATAACATTCCCTGCATTGCATCCGTCGGCAGTATCCCAAAAGGTGACAGCTACTTAAACTTTCTGATCCTACGCTCGCTCGCCGAACAGTCTCACCAGATGCTGTCGTTAAGAATTATCGTGATCATTGCAAATATTGCCGCATTTTTACTGCTGTTTCTCTTTTTCCACTTCTTCATCCGAAAAATGTTAGAACCAGTCGAAACTGCACAGAAAAAGCAGACACAATTCATCGCCTCCGCCTCCCACGAGCTACGCACCCCATTAGCGGTTGTCCGCTCCGGCTTGGAATCCGTTGAAAAATGTTCAAATGAAGAGGAACGAAACCACTTTCTACATCTGATGTCCGAGGAGACCGTCCACATGAAACGTCTGATCGACGATATGCTGCTCGCAAATTCGGATGCTGACACGCTCACCATCAAACCGGAAGCCTGTCAGCCGGATTTGCTGCTCTTAGACACTTATGAAAAGTTCGAACCACTGGCAAAGAAAAACGGGCTTCACCTTATCCTCACTCTGCCGGAAGAAATTCTCCCGGACTGCTTCTGTGATATCCACCGCACAGAACAGATTTTTTCCATTATCGTGGATAATGCACTCTGTTACACACCATCCGGTGGAAAAGTGACACTCTCCTGCCATGCTGAAAATGAAATGCTTTGTTTTCTATTCGAAGATACCGGATGTGGAATTTCAGAGGAAAAGAAATCCCATATTTTCGAACGATTTTACCGCGCCGACGATGCCCATACCGACAGAGAACACTTTGGACTCGGACTCTGCATTGCAAAGGAACTTACCGAAAAGCAAAATGGGAACATCCAGGTTGTGGATGCTCCCATTTCCGGCAGCTGCTTTATGGTACAATTGCCATGTGCACTTTAATTTTTATGTGATTTCTACGCTCTCCTGTCAGGTTATATTTTTCCTGTTATTCCACATTTTTCAGTGCCTGATCCATCGGAATACGCTTGATCCTTCTGAAATCCAATACCATGACAAGCAGATATCCGATCAGGATAAACAGGAACATTTTCACATAGCCCATCGTGCTTATGCGGAAAGCGTACCATCCACTGTAGGAAAAGAGCATGATCCTCCAGACAGCCTTCATGATGACGACACCTAAAATCACGCTGACAACATCGATCACCACAAGAACGATGGTCGTGGACAACAGATATAAACTTGCAATCTCCCGGTTCTCATAGCCCAGGATTTTTGTCATGGAAATTGCATTTTCGTTCTTCTCGATGATCAGCTTCGTGAGCAGGTAAATCAATACTGCGGATAACAGGATGCACAGATACTGGAAGTAGGTCATATAAGAGCCCATGGAATGATCGAGCTGGTC
>OIIT01000345.1_pt1 | contig 12955 bp, 16 predicted proteins | sample 1583271 | NCBI WGS metagenome assembly OIIT01 (sample SAMN02675044, study PRJEB24791) | human gut metagenome, SKBSTL002 | isolation source: stool | host: Homo sapiens | place: USA | reverse complement strand
CTTTAGCCGAAAGATACTGCGCCTGCACCGGAATCAGGGCAGCGTCTGCCGCCGCCAATGCGTTAATCGTCAGCATCCCCGGCGATCCGCAACATCTTCCGGGTTATCCCCCCAGTATACCACGCTTTTTCCCCCTGCGGAAAAGATACCGCGCACAAAAGGCTGGAGCCGTCAGCAGCTTGCCGACCATGCAAAGGTCAGCCGGACAAGCATCCGCTGCTGGGAAAGTGGACAAAAGACCATCAGTCAGAAGTGCTTTTGCCATCTGGTGGAAAACCTTAGTTCCGATTTTCCATCTATGCTTCGCATGTGAGGTATGGTAATTTTTCTCCGGTCAAACGAAAAAGCTCGTCTGCAAGCCACGATATGTGGCAGCGCAGACGGGCTTTCGTTATGGAATCATTCTGTTTCAATTATTCTGATATTCGCTCTGCCTTACATGGCGTTCCGTAAAACATGCAGTCGTTCTTCAAACGTTGCTTTCCATGCCGGATGCTCGGAGAATACGGTGTGCTCCACCTGACGGACTTGGTTCAGTCCGATGTTCCGCACCGCTTCCACTGCAGCATCTTTTTGGCTCAGATGGCGTTTTCCCACGGTCAGACAGTTTGCGCCTTCTGGCGTGTCGTACTGCTGAAACGCCCGGTTGAAGTCCATCAGGTCATGCAGACGGATGGGCTGATTGGTTTCGTTGTCTACCAGCAGACCCCAATTTTCCCAATGACGGTCAGTATTGCCCACCAGATAATCCAGAATGTTCATCATATAGTAGCCGGGAGCATCCAGCTCTAAGATCTTATCCAGCGTGTTCCAATCATGGTTCGTGCAGTAGACGTCATAGGCTGCATAGGTCACAAGACTGTATCGCTGAGATGTCATGATTTTGCTGATAGAAACCGGCTCATTTTCAAACATCCCCTGCTCATACAGTACCTGATGGCAGTCAAAGCACCGGCAGATTTTGCTTGCCAGCACTTCACGTTCCACCGCTTCCCTGCCACCATCCTTGTAAAGATAGAAGCCATCCTCTTTGCGCACCCACGCCTTGGGGTACAAGCCGCCCGTAGACAGGTCATTTGCCAGAAGATGGGCGTTTGTCACCGTCATTTGGTGCCCCCGCAGCGCAATATCCACAAGCGCATTGCTTAAGGAGTGTGCAAAAAGGTTGATATCCTCGAATCGAATCTTCTCGTTTTCTTCTTTCACCCAGAACACATCCAGCAAAGACAGACAATGGTAGGATAATGCAATCTGTGCTCGTTCCCTGTCCGTAACACTCTGAGATGCACCGATACTGTTCAGGATTTCCTTGGCGTAAGTGCGATCCAACGTCAACATCCGGGAGGCGCACCAATAGTAAAAGTTCGTTACATTATTGATGCGCTCGTCAAAATCATCCGATTCCACCAGAACCAGATCATAGGGCATGAAATCCTCGAGGCAGACCCTGCATTCCCCTGTCGTGCTGAGTTGTGCCACACAGCTTTCCCGGTGCATGATCTCGTAAAACATGGTTTTCATCCCTCCCTGCGTTCTGTGTCTTGCTCTGTATTTATATTACCTTCTTTTTTCACGGGACGCAAGAGCTTTTACTTTTCAAAAAGCTTTTTCTGCTGCTCCATCAGGACGGTTTCGATATACCACCACTTCAATGGGGGCACTCTTTCGCATGGCTCACTCACCTCCGATTACATCGCTATCACCTCATTTTTACGGGTTACTGGTTGTCCGCTATTCGCTGCGGTTTCCGCTCAGAACGTTCAGAGCCAGACTGACCAGCAAAGCCATATCAATGCGGAGCATTTCAGCCTTGCTGGCATAGCCCATAAAGCGTTCGATGCGGGATTTATCGATCGTGAAGATCTGCTCCAGAAGAATCATGGACGGTTCTTCAAAGGCCGGGTTAGAATCCACCAGCACATGGGTGGGCTGGTTTTTCTTCTTTTCCGTCCGGGTGGTAACAGTTGCAACGATCAATGTAGGCGAATGACGGTTTCCAATGTTGTTCTGCAGAACTACCACAGGGCGTTTCCCGCCCTGTTCCGAGCCGATATGCGGCTCCATGTCTGCATAGTAGATGTCCCCTCTGAGATATCTCCAATTGTTCGGTAACATAAAAATCAACCTCCTTTTTATGTAAGAAACAGCCGCCGCAGACGGATGCCACGACGGCTGTTGTTCAGGAGGTAAAACGAAATTGTCAGTTTTTCAGCGGCAGACTCATCTCACGGCTGGCACCGTTATAGATGCGGAGAATCTGCCGCATGTGGCGGTTTGCAGAACTGCCGGCGTCTTTCTGTGCCAGCTGCGTGATGGTTTTCGGGTGTGTCCTTGCCAGCTGCTGCACCAGCCGCTCCCGGCTGTACTCGCCCTCGTATACGGAGATGAAGCGGGCCACACCCCGGATTACACCGGCAAGGTAGGAATCCACATTGCCCTTCCACGCCTCGTTGATGATGCGAAGCATCTCGACGTAGCGCTCACAGCCATACTGCTTGTACAGCTCGTATGCCGTTTCGATGCAGTAGATTTTCCAGGGTGCCCGGATGCCGTCATAGGCAAATTCCACACCGGCATTCGACGTGATCCCCACAAAGTAAAGTGCATCCGGGTTTTCGGCCACCAGATTTGCACGAAGGCGTTCGCCCGCCGTCAAGCAGGTAGCATTGCCGGTCTGAATCGCAAACAGCGTTGCTTCGTCTTCTTTGGTAAGGCCGTAGAAGACCTTGCAGCGGATGGGCAATTCCATACCACCGTTGCAGGTTCGACGGGCTTCCACCGTGTTCTGCCCATCAAAAACATAGAAGCGCCCATCCCGGTAGCTGACCTTCGGCTCGTTTGCAACGTACTCCGAAAAGTTTTCCGCGATCTGCGAAACCTTCTCCATCCGCAGCATACGCTGATATTCAATGCACGGGATCAGCAGTGCACTGTTTACCATCCGATAGGCAAACTTGCATACTTTTCAGCACGTCGTACCGTCGCAGACCCAACACCATGTTCTACGGCGATTCGTTCGCAAGTGCGTTTTTCTGAATCGATGTGATCATTTTGATCACATCGATTTATTTTATTGCAATTTCCGGGCTGCCCGCCCACTGCCAGTTTGGTCGATTCATACTCCTTGCCCAGAAGAAACTTCTTTCGTTCCGGGCTGAGATTTCTGCGGCCAAGCTGATTTTTGCAGATCCATGCAAGCGCTTCGTACTTGTTCGCAAGCTGGATTTCTTCCACTTCAAACTTGATAAAACTGTGCTTTTTCAGGATGCGGTAGCGGGTGTGCCCATCCAGAATGTAGCCATTCCTTGTGATGATGGGATTCACGACCCTCGGCAATGATGTTCTGCTCAAGCTGCTGTTCTTCCTCAAACTGCAACGGCGGAATTTTGCTTTGGAGCTCCGGGTCAATTTTAAGTTGGCTCAGTTTCACGTCGGTTCTCCTTTCCGGTCATTTTCGATTTACGGACAATGGGCTGAACGTAGTAGTCAAACCCATATCGTGTCTGGCAATACGTGCAGACATCCTTGACGAGCTGCCTGGGGTCGGCTCTGCGGAGCCGGACGCCCTTTGCGTCCAAAAATGCCCCTCGGCAGACAGCGCACAAAGTTGTCAGAGTGGATTCATCCACCTTTTTTGTGGTCTTGCGATTCATTTGCGTACTCCTTTTCGCTGATATATAAAAACGCCGTCCGTGGTTTCCCTCGAACGGCGTTTGGAAAAGGTTTTGTATGGTTTCTCTTACGCGGTGACAGACCAGACTCTGAAAATCAACACCGAGAAAAAGGTCATCTCGCTGAATCTGCAGATCGACACCGACATTTGCAGCATGTACGAATATTTTGAGATTTTCCTGCAGCGGATGCTGATGTGCCGTGGGGCTGCCGATATGCTGGGAGCAACCTTCAAGTTGACGGCCAATGGGGCCAAAGTTCTTTAATGTGTAGCCATCTCCTTAAAGAACAGGAACCAGCCTTTACAATAAAAAACAAAAAGTCCCGCCTGAAAGTAAAGCTTTCACTTTCAGGCGGGATGTCTTTCAATATGACTGCTATGGCGGCATGCGTGATCATGAACTCTGCACGATGTCAAGTCCTAGACAACTTTTTTCAAATACAAATCTTCAATGATGGTGGTTTCATCGTATGCAGCAACTGTGCAAGCGATCCCTGTTCTGCTACTACTCCATCTTTGAGCACCACAATCTTATCTGCACTGGAAACAGTGCGCATCCGGTGGGCGATGATGAGGACGGTTTTATTTTTTTATCAGCCGGGATATTCAAGACTCCTTTTTTATTGAGTGTGACTTCTCTCATAAACCGCAGCCGCGATGCACCAGACCATAATGGCACTGTTCGTGCTGCTCTGGCTCATTACGGACATCCATGTGGCCACCGGCACCTGCATGGCCTGTGCAATATCAGGAACAGTAACCAGCAGAAGATTCCATGTGACCGGGTGAAAAGCCAGCATCCACCGGGAATACCGTGTCTTGCCCGCAAGCAGCATCACGAAATGGATGCCGAAAGCCAGTATCATCGGAACGTACATCGGCGCAATGGCGAGGAGCATGCCGTCTTGATAGGCGGTGACCGCCGCGATGGCAGCTTCTTCTCCGATGCGCGGGCCCAGATAGGTGGTGAACCACGCCATGGTAGCCACCCAGGTGTGGATAGTCAGCGCCACCGCAACGGTGAAAATTCCGCACAGATACTGAATGATCTTTGTTTTTCTGTACTTTGTATCAATGTCCGCATTCAGCGCTTTTACTACGAAGTAATAGAGAAAGCCGCCGACCGCTCCCAGCCCAACGGTAAGCACAGGCTTCCACAGCCCGTAGGAGCCGGACAGATAATAGGCTCTGTTGAAAAGACCGGTGTCGGTTTCCCGAAGCGGAATGCAGCCCAGCAGCCAGTCCCCGGCAGCCATAAATCCGCATCCGACTGCGCCAAGAATGCACCAGCGAATCAGCTTTTTCGGTTTCTCCGTCTTCATCTTTTTTGCCTCCGATTGCAGTTCATGATTCTGCTTTTCATTTGGGCAATTTCCAACTTCTTAGAAAATCAAATGGACAATACCGCCGACAATTGCCGCTCCCGCAACCCAGATCAGCGCCAGTATGCTTCGCTTTTTCAGCACCTGCCTCCAGGTCTGCACGAACGGCGCATCTTCAAGCCCTGGCAGCACCCAAAACTGGCTGTGCCCGACCCATAGCTTGTCGATTACAACGCCGTCATAGATATTCATAACCTCAAGAAACAGCAGCGCCTGCCAATAGGCCTCACCAAAGGAGGAAGCCCCGTTCCACAAACCGATGATCAGCACAAGAGCAGCAAGCATCACGATAAAGAACGGTATCATAAAGCATTTTCGTTTCCGGTTCATCGTATTGCGGTCGATCAGTCCCAGTTCGATGGCGCGATCCTGCACCTCCTTGGGATAAAAGTACAGTCCATTGACAGCACCACCGATCACAGCGATTTTCACCATTGCGGTAAACAGCAGACAATAAAGCAGCAATTGCAGCACGATCATTGTTTTTCTCCTCTCAGTCTGCGTGCGAATCGGGCATATGCTCCCATTTCCTTCGTCTTCCATCGTGGTTCATACAAAACAAGAAAGTATGCCAGAAATACCATGTACCGAATCGTTTGATCTCCATGCCAATATGCCTCCCCGCTATTATCTGACCTTCATGCAGAAATCGCAGCGGTCATTTCCGCGCCCCAGCGTCATGCTTCTCTCCCAGATCAGCTTCGGATGCAGCCCGGTATAGCTGATGTCATCACTGTCGCAAAAGCAGCGGCACAGCTCCGGGCAGCCGTATTCTGTGCAGGTGTCGTGATAGGGACACTTCATCATATCCACACGCCAGACGCCGTTGCCGGTCTGCAGTTCTTTTGGGGCAAAGCCCGCCGCCGGGCCGAAAACGCTCCGGGTGGATTTGACAAAAACGCCGGGAACAAGGCGGTAAAGCCCCGGTATGTGCAGCAGGGCGGCAAGCTGTTTGTGGCTCGTTCTCGCCAAGTGCTCCACATAGCCGTGAACGGTTTGCAGTGCCTCCTCTTTCGGCATGACCCGCTGCAAGGTCTCGTAGGCCGCAATGCCCGGCAATATCTGCCGCTTGAGGTGGTATTGCTTTTCCTTGCTTGCATCTGCATTTTCAGCCAGCAGCGCACTCAGGCGCATATCAAAAGCGGCGTTCAGCTGCTTTGCCTGCGCAGGAAAGCGTTGCGCGGCAGTCTCCCGAAAGTCACGGGAAAGATAGGTTTCCTTCGCCCTCATCGTCCGTCACCCCTTCTTTTTGTACCCGCAGTCGCAGTAGGGTCCGCCGGAGGCAAGGGTGTACTGCCGCACAAAATTTGTCACGCCGCCCGCTTCGCTCATGGTGTAGTCCAGACGGCACAGCGCGGGAGTGAGGTCATATAGCCCCAGCTTTTTCATCAGCACACAGATGCCGCATTTGGTGAAGCGTCCCTCGTAGCCGCTGCCGTCGGGATATTCGTAAAACTCCATGTTCCACGAATATGGGTTACGGTCGGCGGCTTTCAAGGTGGCGGTCGCCTTCATGCCGGAAATATCTTTGGGGGTAAACTTGTTTTTTCCGCTCTTGCGGCAGAACCACTGCATGGGCTTTGTCATCATGGACTTTGCGTAGTAATCCGTCAGCCTGTCCACCTCCGGGCGCTGCGGCATGGAGAGGATGAACGCGCCGAGCATTGCGCAGTTGACGATGTTCATCTTGAAGCGGTCCGCTTTTTCAAACTCCGGTAGCCTGCGGATGATCTGCCGGTATTGCGGCTTTGCCTTTTTCGTGATGGCTCTTGCGGTGGCTGCATCATAGCCCAGCACAGCGGTCAGCTGCTTTTGAAAGGAGCCTGAAAACAGCACCCACATTCCCAAAGGCATCCCGGCGTATTTCATTGCAGATACCTCCCGGCTTCCGTTTCCAGTGCCTGCCATACCGGGTAGGCTGCGCCATGTTCATCGAAAAATTTCTTAAGATCCCGGTTCAGCGCACTCATTTCGTCGATGGCGTTCATGGCATGGTCGGAGGCGCAGAGTTTTCCCAGCGAGGTGGCGCACATCAGCTTGAAAAAGCGCAGGCAGGTCTTGCGGTATTTCTCCCCTTCAAAGTCTGCATCCTCCTTGGGCAGAATGGTGTGCCCGGCATCTCGGATGGCGCGGTATCCCTCGATGTTGGCATCCAGCACACGGTTCAGGTACGCGGTATCTCCCCTGAGCTTTTTCAGGTCGCCGTCTGTCTTATAGCAGGCGAAGGCCGCAGGCATCACAAACGCGGCATGGCAGAGCAGATAGTCCTCCATGTTCGGCTCGTAAACAACCTTATATTTTGTGCCGTGGAAGATGCGCCCGATCAACTGTTTATTGGACTTTGCACCCGTCAGCTGTCCGATGGTGATCTTTTTCAGGTCGATGGAGACCACCCGGTCAACCTCCCGATGCCCGGCAGAAAGTGCAAAGGCAAACAGGACGTTCTTTTCCGGCAGTACCGCCGCCAGTGCCCTCGCCTGCACATTGTTCCCCACAAAAACGATGTTCTTCGTCCGGTTCGCCCGCAGCGTGTCCAGAACGGAATCCAGCTGTGTATAGCGCAGGACCACAAAGATCACATCGTACATTGCATCCGGCGCAAGCTCCGTCACCACCGGAATGCGGCTGACCGAAGTGCAAAGCGAAAACTTATCCTTGATCCGCAGGCCGTTCTGCTTGATCTCCGCTGCCCAGTTTCCACGCGCAAGCAGAGTGACATTTTTTCCGGCGCGCAGCAGATTTCTTGCCAGATTACACCCCAGAACGCCTGCACCATATACCAGAATTTTCATGCCTTCGTCTCCTTCTGTTCCTCGTTTTCTGTTTCCGTTTTGGCTTCTTTCCGGCAGACAAACCATGCAATGCCCTTCACATTTTCAAGGGTTACGGCTGTGTACATGTGCTCCAGCCGTTTTTTTAAGCTGGAAACTGTTTCATAGAGCGGTGTGAAAAATCCCGCCTTTTCATAAATATGCCGGACAAACCAATCCGTCCGCTTGTGCTCGTCCGCCACATAGAAGCAGCCGCAGAATGTCCCGCCGGGTCTCAAGACCCGGAAAACTTCCCGATAAGCGGCTTCCTTATCCGGGAATGCGTGAAAGCCGTTCAGCGACAAAACGATGTCGAATTCACCGTCTGTAAAGGGAAGCGTACCTACATCCCCCTGCTGAAAGGTTACATTTTTCAGGTGCAGTCGATTCGCCTTTTCCTGTGCCTGCCCCATCATATCGGCCGAGTAATCCAGACAGGTAATATCCGCTTCCGGCAGCGTCCTGTAAAGCGGCATGGTCAAAATTCCGGTTCCCACCGGCACCTCCAGCAGTTTGCCGGAGAAATGTTCCGGGATACCGGACAACGCATTTTCCAGATAGGCATCGCATTCCGCCTGATTCATATCCCAAACCAGGCGGCACACCGCTTTTCCGCTCAAGGTAGAGCAGGTGATCATGCCATCATAAAAATTGTTGCCGCCTGTCAGCCGATAGGCGCTGCGAATCGCTTCTTTTCGCTCCATGTTCACTCCTCCTGCACTATTTCACCGCTTTTTTCACCATAACGCACAGACAGCCCTATTTGGCTTTGTGATTCTTCATCGCGACCGGTGCCTTCTTTTCCTGCTCCCGACCAGAAAACCGGATCTTCACAATCTGCATCTTCATCATTCCATCACCGACTTTTGCCAGAAACCGGAAAAAGCCGCTGACAGAAGGATCTTTCAAATCGTTGTACCCCAGCATATAGCCCCGGCTGGATACTTGCAAACGGCTGTCCCATGGGGAAAGCTCGCTTTTCGCATCCGAAACCGCGAAATATGCTCCCACATCCTTGATTTTCGCCGTCCTGAGCCACGTTTTGGCGATCATCTTCACCGCCGTACGGTTGGCAGCATCAAAGACCAGCACCCCGCCGGGAAAAGCATCTGCCATCCCCTGCACCAGTTCCCGAACCTGCTCCGTCAGGAAGTAATAGAACACCCCGGAGGCAAAAAACACCGCCCCGCCGGTGGCATCGATACGGTCAAACCATGCGGGGTCTTTCAGGTCGCAGGGGATGTTTTGCTCCCGCTCCCCGGCGGGCAGCAGCTGCTGCCGCAAGGCGATCACATCCGGGAAGTCCAGATTGTAGATTTTACAGCTGCCGTTGTCGCAGGCTCTGCCGGTGTTATCCAGCCCACAGCCCAGATTGACCACTGCCGCACAGGGGTGCGTTTTCAGGTATGCCCGCACCTCCCACGCAAGGTCATTCTGCCGCATGGCGACCTCCAGCGCACCGAACCGCTGCATCAGGCTGCGGGAGTTTTCCTCTGCCTCTGAAAAATCGTAGTCGATCTGGTCGATCAGATGCACCGCTGTTTCGTCCCGATAAAGGTTTGGATACAGCTCGGTGCACAGCTTCCGGGAATACAGTGGGAGGATCAGCGTCTCCTGCACGGTGTTTTTCTCGATTTTGCATTTCATATCGGGTCCTCTCACTTTCTGATAAACGGCAGCTTCGGCATACCGTCCTGCTCAGCGATAAATGCCAGCATTTCAGCAAAGCCCTTCGGATCACGAATCTGATATTGCATGTGATCGTATCCCTCAAATACGGGGTAATTGCCGCAGGGATAGGCTTCTATCACCGCTTGACGGTATTTGAAATGATCTTCTATGCTGCCAAACTCGAAATAAAGATGCTTTTGCAGTTCTTCGGAAAGTGCTGGAAAGGGTTTATCCTCCAGGCTGTCCAGAATCTGTCGCCGCAAATTTGTGTAGGTCAGATTTTTCCCTGCGGCTATAAAATATGGCTTTATGGAATCATCGTCACACCACAGGATCTTTTTCAGTGTGCCGCCCTTTGACCAGTACAGGCTCTTGATTGCCAGATACAGAAACGGTGTCATCATGCGGCGCGTACCTTTTCCGATTTGTGCAAACTGCCCGCCGTCAAAGAAAACATGTCCGATGGGCAGCTTCGTGCCTGTCAAAAACGCCATGGCAAGGTCGGCACCGATCGAAGAAGCAACAACCAGTTCAAGGTGTTCCACTCCCTGCGATTTCAGATATGCTTCCACCTGACGAACCTCGTCTGCCTTGCTGACATATTTCTGCCCTTTGCAGTACACGGTGGAGGTAGGTAAAATGCAGAAATACCGATCCTGTAAATAGTTTGCAACCGGTTCGCTGCTCTCCCCCGTCACGCCCATTGCGTGAAAAAACAAAACAGCGGGAGCATTCCGATTTCCCAATGTCTTAAACTTCATTGTCTCTCCTTTCCTCAGTGAGTAAAAACAGTCATAATTGCCGCCAGCGCCGCCGCTATGGCTGCCATACCTACCGTACCGAAAATCCATTTTTTCTGTTTGTCTTTTGCGGTGATGTACGGCTTCAGATCTTCTGTTCCGGGGATCGTCCATGCGTTCGTGTGCCCCACCCAATAGCCGTCAACCAACAGGCGGTCCATGAGATTCATAATGGACAAGATAACGAGTAACTGCCAGAAACCCTGAACAAAGCCCTTTGCACCATTTATCCCATAGACACAGACCAGCACATAGCTGATATAGCCGGGGACGCAGACGGCTTTGAAAATCAGAGAATTTCGCTTGATTTTCTCGTGTGTTGTAAGTCCCAGCTTCACGCACCGCTGCTGCACCGCCGGGCTGTAAAGATGCACCATCCCAACAGCCCCCTTGCGGATGCCCACGGCGCAGATCAGAACCAGCAGAACTTCCAACCCAAGACCTTCCAGAATCACCTGTAAAAGCATTACTTATTCCTCTTGTATCCGTTTTCATCCCGGTATTCGGGATGTTCCTTTACGTATGGATCCTTATCGCCGCAGATGGTATAGTCGCATCGGCAGCCGTCCACGCAGGTGGTCGTCCGCACGAGCTTGGCATGGAGCAGTTCCATGGACGCATAGTCCACATTGCACAGGGCGGGCATAATGTCCGTAAATCCGAACCGCTTGGCAAATTCCGCCGCCGGACACGCCGTAAATTCATAATAGATGGGCTTGCTGTTTTCGTAAGGCGCAACATCCATCTCGTAATCATGCCATGTGTCACAGTGCTTTTGGGCGGTGCTGAATGCCCGATACATCAGCTTTTTCCAGAATGGCTTGTTGATGTCAACGAATCGCAGCTTCCGGAAGGACGGCAGGATCAGATTTTCTTCTATCTCTTCCATTTCGCGGAATGTGACCACATCCCGGCACACATCGTAAAAGCACATGATGGCGATGCAGTCGTAGGTGCCGCCTACGCCGTTGTGAAAATTCTTTTTACCGCCGAGGTCGGTGCGCCACTTGGAAAGAAGCTCTGCGTATCTCAGCTGCACCTGCTCCCAGACCACCTCGCGCTCCACCTCCGGATAGTGCAGAGTGATTTTCGCCAGAATTTCCTTTTTGCAGGGTTTGGAATATAGCACATGGCAGCTACGGTCAATTTGTAATTCGCTGTCCTTCATCTTCCCACGCCTTTCAGAAAACCGCTCTTTGCATTTTCTTCGGTGTCGTCCGATTCGTCGTAGGCATCATAGGGCGCCGATGGGTCGTGTACTCGTTTTTTGAATGGTGAACAGCTCTTGTCTTTGTGGGCAAACGCAAAGGCAAAATTGTCCGTCCATCCCGTGTGACCGGTGATGAAATATGGATGCAGCCCACGTGCGCGCAGTTTCCGCTCCAGCTCCGCCAGTGACTGCACAGCCAGCTTATTGTCCTCCGCCAGCGAGGAAATGAAGCTGTAGCCGCCGTCCGCGCCAAACCACAGCGTGTCGCCGGTAAAAAGGTATTTATCGTCAATGAGGTAGACCATATGTCCCCATGTATGGCCGGGAACCAGAAAACACTCGATCCTGACGCCGTCAATGTCAAGTACCTGCCCATCGTGCAGCAGTACCTTTTCGTTGTTGATCGTGACCTGCGGCAATTTATAGAGATGATAGATGACTTTTCGCCGCACCTCGCCGGTGAGATACCGGTTCTCGATCTCGCCGATGTACAGCTTCGCATTCCGGAACAGCCCCGGACTGTCTGCTTCCACCGCACCCACATGGTCGGTGTCCTGATGGGTGATAAGGATATGGTGTATCGACTTCGGATCAATCCCAAGCCAGCCCATTTTTTCGGCAAGGCGGTCGTAGTTATATCCCGCATCGACCATAATGGTCGTATCGCCTTTGCGGTAGAAGAAGATGTTCGCCACCCATTCGCGCACGCAGGCAACATTCTCGTCGATCCAGCCGGTGTTCAAAGGCTTGAAGATTTCCTTGCCCCGGTACATCCAGCTCATTGCTTTTCTTTGAAATTCCGTTGCCTTTTTCGGCACGCTCACGGACACCTTTAACATTATCAAGAATCCATTTTAATTTGGTTCCAGAGAAATATGCATCAATAACAAGACCGGTTTTATTACGGATTGTTTCGGTAAGCCCTTCCTCTTTAAGAGAATCTGCGTATTCTGAAGTTCTTCTGCACTGCCACACAATAGCATTGTATACGGGCTCACCGGAATGTCTGTCCCATACAACTGTTGTTTCACGCTGGTTGGTTATTCCTATTGAGGCAATATCTGACGCATTAGCACCTACATTTGCAAGAGCCTGCCTGGCAACTTCCAGAATCGTTGACCAGATTTCATCTGCATCATGTTCAACCCAGCCCGGTTTCGGGAAACGCTGGGTAAACTCCTTCTGCGCAAGGCTTACGATCTGTCCTTTCTGATCAAACAGAATACAGCGGTTGCTCGTTGTGCCGGCATCAAGTGCCATGATGTATTTTCCCACGTTTAAAAATCCTCCTGTCTCACATTTCAAGAAGAGAGCCTGACAGAATCCACTGCCACGCTCTCTTCCTTTTCTTTGTATGTATCGTATCACAGAATTCTTTTTCTGTAAATCAAATCGTGTTTTTCTGCAGC
>OIIT01000325.1_pt1 | contig 13765 bp, 10 predicted proteins | sample 1583271 | NCBI WGS metagenome assembly OIIT01 (sample SAMN02675044, study PRJEB24791) | human gut metagenome, SKBSTL002 | isolation source: stool | host: Homo sapiens | place: USA | reverse complement strand
TGAGGGTCCACCTGTTCCCATACCGAACACAGAAGTTAAGCTCAGTGGTGCCGAAAATACTTGGCTGGTGACGGCCCGGAAAGATAGGGAGATGCCAACACAAAGCATACACCCAAAAGGGTGTTTTGCTCTATATTCCTCCATAGCTCAGTCGGTAGTGCGAGTGTACAGAAATGTACCGGAAACTATTACTTAGCCTGAGGAACAACTAAATATGTTGTTTAAATCCACTACCGGGGATTTAAGTAACAAAAAAGATTGCTTTTATGCAATCTGAACAAAAATCTTTGGCAATATCCAAAGAAAATTGTATATTCCTCCATAGCTCAGTCGGTAGAGCGCATGACTGTTAATCATGATGTCACTGGTTCGAGCCCAGTTGGGGGAGCCACAACAGAGTAGTTTTTTGACTACTCTGTTTTTTTATCTAAATTTACTGTTAAATCGGGCGAGAAGGTGAGCGTTAAGAAAACAGTCCTGTGGACTGTTTTGGCTCTATAATAAAAGTTGGGGTAAGGGATAGAGCCTACAAAAAAATTTCGGCTCAATTTCAATAGTTGGGGTAACCCGAAAAATAGAATATATGATAATTACAAGCGACAAAAATTATGCTGTCGCTTGTTTTGTTGTAGAATTAATATGTTTATGAACATACGCCTGACTATAAATCTTAAAATATCACCGCGGGCATGGTGCCAAACTTTTTAATCTATCATTTATTACATTGACATTTTCAACCATACAATAGACAATAATACATATATATGTTATGATAATCATATAACTAATTCTAAATGAGGAATACATAATGGTAAAACGATCATATTATTCAAATGACATTCAAAGTTTCCTAAATCAAGATAATTACAGTATATTTGGCGAAATAACAACGAATGACCAGTTTTCTGCTGAGGACTTACAAAAGAATACTTGGAATAGAGAAATTGAAATTTTGAAGCGAGAGTTATCTCAGCTTTTAGATGGATATATTATATTTGAATATACTATTCCACGAATAGGTAATCGAATTGATAATATTGTTATTTATAAAGGAATAATTTTTCTGTTAGAATTTAAAGTTGGTGAAAAGAAATACCCTTCATATGCTATTGAACAAGTAACTGACTATGCTTTTGATTTGAGTTGTTTTCACAAAGAAAGTCATAACAGACTTTTAGTTCCAATTTTAATTTCTACTAAGGCTCACAGCGTAAAACAAGAAATTCGGATTTCAAAAGATAATGTTTTAGAAACGATTTGTTGCAACGAATACGAAATTGCCAAATACATAACAGAAGTTTCTTTAAAATTTATTCAGGATGAAATAATACCTGATGATTGGATTAACTCACTTTATATGCCAACACCGACGATTATAGAGGCTGCACAGGCCTTGTATCTTGGTCACAATGTTGAAGATATTTCGAGAAATGATGCAAGTGCGAAAAATCTTAATCAAACTACTAAAGCGATCAATAAAATTATAGATTATAGCAAAGCTCATAACAGAAAATCAATTTGTTTTATTACAGGTGTTCCGGGTGCAGGAAAAACTCTTGCAGGTCTTAATATAGCTGTAGAAAGGCAGAAAATAGCTGAAGATGAGCATGCTGTATTTCTCTCGGGCAATGGACCGCTTGTTGATGTTTTACAAGAGGCACTTGCTCGTGATGATGCAAAGAGAAATAATATTTCAAGAAAAGAAGCCTCCAGAAAGGTAAAAGAATTTATACAAATTATTCATCATTTTAGGGATGATGCAATATCTGTTGATACTCCTCCTGTTGAAAAAGTTGCAATTTTCGATGAAGCTCAACGAGCTTGGGACGAACAAAATTTGACTGATTTTATGAAAAAGAAGAAACACATTGAAGATTTTAATATGTCAGAACCTGAATTCCTGATTAGTATATTAAACCGTCACAATGACTGGGCAACAATAATATGTTTAATCGGTGGTGGTCAAGAAATCAATAAGGGCGAATCGGCCGGTATTTATGGGTGGTTTGATTCTTTGAGAAATAATTATCCAAACTGGGACATTTATGTTTCAGATAAAATCACTGATGACGAATATTCCAAAGGGCATAATTTTGCCGAAATGACGAAAAATATGAATGTAAACATAATTGAAGATTTGCACTTAGCCGTTTCGTTACGTTCATTCAGAAGTGAAAATGTTTCAAATTTTGTAAAGGCTCTTCTTGATGTTGATATTGATACTGCTAAAAGATTGTATGAGCAGTTTAACAATGATTATCCTGTCTTTGTGACTCGAAATCTACACAAAGCAAAACTATGGGTTAGAAGTCAGGCAAAAGGATCGCAAAGATATGGGCTTACTGCAAGCTCCGGTGCCAAAAGACTCAGAAAATACGGTATATGGGTTCAAAATAAAATTGAAGCCACGAATTGGTTTTTAAACGGTAAAAACGATGTTCGTTCATCATTTCATTTAGAGGAAACCGCAACAGAATTCGACATTCAAGGTCTTGAACTTGATTGGACAATTGTTTGTTGGGATGCAGATTTAAGATTTGAAAACGGTAATTTCAAACATCTGAAATTTGTTGGCACAAAATGGCAAAATATAAAATCTGCAGATAATATCCTTTATTTAAAAAACGCTTATAGAGTCCTCCTGACGAGGGCAAGACAGGGATTTGTTATTTTTGTACCGAGAGGTGATGAAACTGACATGACCGCAAAACCGGAATATTATGACGGAATTTACCGGTATTTGAAAAGTGTAGGAATCAAAGAATTGGAATAACATTATCGTTCAGAAGCTGAATTTGAAGTAAATAATGTAAGATACTCACGAAAAAGGAATGTTCAGACGCTATTTTATCATACTGACCTGCTGAGATTACTACGGGAGTCGCCTGACAATTTAAATCAAGGAGACCGCCGAGAATTTTGTGTTTTGAGAATAGTCCGGTCTGTGCCTGCTTAACCTTATCCTGCCAGTCGGGGTCATACCCCTCAAGATTTGCGTTTGCACTTGCAAGCTGATTTGATACATCATCGTACTTGTCCTTTTCGACATACTGACCACCTGCAAGGTTGCCGAGCTTAACATCTGCCGCATTGTTTACCTTTTCGGCAAACTGTTCAAAGGTTAATGCCTCGTCACCAAACAGGGCTTTTAAAATTTCCATTAAGTCCATTTGTTTGCTCCTTTCAATTTATTAGCAATTGTGTGTATGCTCAGATATTTGAGCAATATTAAAAGCCCCCGAAATTCGGGAGCTTATAACCATAATCTGTAATTTTCGGGGTAAAAGTAAAAGGAATGTTCTAAACACCACTTTAATACCCTTTTAAATTCGTTTAATTTTGCTTTTATTCAATCAACTATGTAACTCTTTACCTTTCGGCATTTAAAGCCAATACAATTAAAAATAAGCATAAATAATTATCTACCTTTTGCTACAGGCAAATCATCATAATTACTCTCAGCTCTTTCTGTTTCTATTGTATAATGCTTGCAAAATTGCTTTTCGGCTAAAAACTCTTTTGGAATTCCTTTTAAATAATATTTACATATAGTACCAAATTTGTTTTTTCTGTTAGCACAACTACTACACCTTGGTAAATTTGCCATTTTAATATCTCCTTAAATAAGTGTCTATATATTCATAATATACATCCAAATATTTCTTGCTTATACTTTTTCCTTTGTTTATAGCAACATACACCTCATTAAGAAACTCATCAGGATATTATCAACCAATTTACAAAAACCTTTTACACGAGTATCTTCATTTAAAAATTGATATAACTGTTCAGTCTTCTCAAACGAATTATAGTAGTTAATGCAAGCATGCATTATTTCGTGATTTACTAAATCTTCGATGTTCTCACTTTGCCACCAACCTGAATCGTAATAATTCAAACAAGCAGCATTAAACTCATCTAATGTTACATTTAAAAAATAATCTCTATTTAAATACAACTGAGTTTTAGGGTGTACACCTGTTTCATAGTTAGTAATGAATACAGATTTATTCCCAATAGGAAATTTAGCAATTTTAATTTCATCAAATATGAAATCGTCATTTTCGGATAATCTTTTTTCGATTGCACCGTTAATTGCTTTAAGAATATCTGCAGATAACTCGCTTTCATTATATTTTCCAAAATTAGTTTCTGATTTTAATAAATAATTACAATTATCAGGAAATTTCACCGATTTAATTATAGTTTTAATTATACTCTTTTCAGCGGAATTTGCAACTGCTTTCTTATTTCTCCACACCGCTTTTTGAGCAGTACTTCTGCCAAAACCATAAGCCTGTTGACGAGAACCGTCAGGAAGTAATCCTGTTCTTTTACAAAAGCTATTCAGTTCTGACTCCTGCTGTTTCAACTTGCTTGAATAGTGGCTGAAATTTTTTCTAATTTTTGTAATAGTTCTTCGTCAGAGAGGTTATTAAGAGCCTCATCACAAGCGGCAAGTATTCGTTTTGTTTCACGAATTTTGCGTTCAAAAGCTCTTTGCTGTTGTTCTGCCTCATACAGCGTGTGCATTGAGCCGTCTGGATACTCAATTTTTTTAGCATTAAGTTCTTCGATGTCTTTGGCTGAGTACATTCGAGCAGAACCATAAGAGCTTTTCTGTAAAATATCTGTAGAGCATATTTTGTCCTCCGTTTCAGGTTTTTAAGCAATTCCTTTTAACGGATCTTGGCAAAATATGCTCTACTTTTTTTACTTTTTATTTGCAGCTCTTTTTCTGCCCTAACTTTTATTATAGAGCAATATTTGAAATAGAAGGGTGTTGATGAGGGTTAGGGTTACGCTCTGCAAGCAATTGGCGGGGCAGAAATCTTTTGATTTTAAAAATGTATAATACGACATACTGATAGTAGTATGTTATACTATGCAAAATATATAGAAAGTATACCGAAATTGTATAATTGAATAAAATGTACTAAAAATAAGGATAAAATAACTTAAAGATATTGAAAATAACTACAGTATGTGCTAAAATTAGACAAAAGAAAAGGATTCGGAAAACCGAATCCTCAAATCACACACTGTGATGGTTGCCTAAGCAACGGATAGAATGAATTTTTATTTGAACTCATAGTGTAAATCCAATAAGGTAATTAGATTATCTTAATAATATTACAAAATAAATACTTTGTCAATAGAAAAGGAGGAAATTTATGAAGAATTTTAATGACGATTATTATGTAGGATTTGATATAGGAACGGATTCTGTCGGATATGCAGTAGCCGATACCGATTACAATCTTTGCAAATTTAAAGGCAATGCTATGTGGGGTGTTGATCTCTTTGAGGAGAGTAATTCAGCTGCCGAGAGAAGAACTCTTAGATCGGCACGAAGAAGAGGCTTGAGAAAAAGAAACCGTATTGAATGGCTGCAGATGCTTTTTGATGAGGAAATTTCAAAAGTTGACAATGCTTTTTTTCAGAGATTAAAAGAAAGTTGTCTGTATCTTGATGACAAATCATCGAATGTTCCGTATGCGGTTTTTGCAGACGGTAATTACACCGATAAAGAATTCCATACAGACTACCCCACAATATATCATCTTAGAAAAGAATTGATTAAGAGCTCACAACCACACGATATAAGACTTGTATATCTTGCGTTACATCATATTATAAAACACAGGGGACATTTCTTGTTTGATAATATGGGGTCTGATTTTGAAAGTGAGTCCTCGTTTGAAGCTCTTTTTGACGATTTAAAACTTTACTTAAAAGAAGAATATGAAATTGAATTTGAGTGCAATGATTCGTTAAGATTTTCAGAAATATTAAAGGACAAAACATTGAAGAAAACTGCAAAATCGTCCGAATTATACAAGCTTTTCGGTTACAGTAAAAGGAATAATCCATATGAAACCGCTTTGATAGATTTGATGTGTGGCAGAAAGGTTAAATTTTCTGATATGTTCGGTGATAAGTCGTTTGACAGTGAGGAGGTAAACGGTATTACCTTTGAAAGCGGTTATGACGATAATGAAAATACATACCGTGATTTGTTACAAGAAAAGTTTGAACTTATCGAAAAAGCAAAGGCGGTTTATGACTGGGCAATTCTTGCAGATATTTTGAACGGTGAAAAGTATATTTCATTTGCCAAAGTTAAAACATACGAAGAACATAGTTCAGATTTGAAAATGCTCAAAGATTTCGTTAAAGAGAGATGTAAATCGTTATATGACGAAATCTTTAGAATTACAAAGGACAAGCTTGATAACTATACGGCATATTGCGGAAAGTACAAAGAAAACGGCAGAAACGGTGTGATTCAGTACCGTACAAATCAGGCGGATTTCTGCAAATATCTGAAGAAAAAGTTTGAAAAGCTTGACAAAACAGGCTATGAAGAAATGTTTGATAAGATTGAAAACGGCACATTTATGCCGAAAATTGTCGTAAAAGATAACGGCGTTATTCCTATGCAGGTGAATAGGAGTGAACTGAAAGCAATTCTGAAAAATGCTTCAACTTATCTTGAATTTCTTAATAAAAAAGATGAAAACGGAATTTCTGTAAGTGACAAGATAGTCAAAATTTTTGAATTCAGAATACCGTATTATGTAGGTCCGCTGAATAATCACAGCCTAAAATTCTGGCTTGTCAGAAGTGATGAAAAAATATATCCGTGGAATTTTGACAGTGTTGTTGACATAGAGCAATCGGCAGAGAATTTTATAAATAATCTGACTTCAAAATGTACATATCTTCCAACGAAGGATGTAATACCTAAGAATTCGATTTTATACAGTGCTTTTACGGTTCTTAATGAACTGAATAATTTAAGACTTGACGGAAAAAAGCCTGATGTAAGTCTTAAACAGGCAATATTTAATGACTTGTTTATGACGCATAAAAAGGTCAGAAGAAAAGATTTGCTAAATTATCTAAAAAGCGAAAAAGGTGTTGCTTTTGATATCACAGGCATTGACGGTGATTTTAAGTCAAGTATGCGTTCCGCAATTGAAATGTCACAGTTTAATCTGACCGACAGCGAAAAAGAGGACGCTATAAAAGCTATAACTGTATTTGGCGATGATAAAAAACTTTTAAGAAAGCGTTTAAAAAGGCAGCTCGGTTCAAAATTATCGGATGAAGATATAATGAGAATTTCTAAACTCAAATACAAGGATTGGGGAAGATTATCAAAGGAGTTTCTTACCGAAGTTTATAATGTCGATAAAAATACAGGCGAGTTGCAATTTAACATTATCCATGCACTATGGCAGACAAATGATAATCTTATGGAGCTGCTTGGCTCAAAATACGGTTTTGAACAGAGCAGACAAAACTATCTTGATGGTATTCAGACAGGGCAAAGCCTTGAGAAAATGGTGGAGAATCTCTATATTTCTCCTGCGGTAAAACGCCCTGTGTATCAGTCTTTGAAAATTATGCATGAAATCAACAAAATTCAAGGTCATGCACCTAAAAAGATATTTGTTGAGATGACAAGAAAAGACGGTGTGAAAGGTGACAAAGGCCGTAAAGAGTCAAGAAAGACCAAGCTTGTAGATTTGTATAAAAAGTGCGGTGAGGATTCGGGCGAACTCTGGGAATCTCTTGAAAAAACACCTGATGATGAATTTAAAAGAGACAGACTGTATTTTTACTATACTCAATTCGGCAAGTGTATGTACACGGGAGAACCGATAAATCTGTCGGAATTGTACAATCAAAACATTTACGATGTGGATCACATTTTCCCTCGTTCAAAAGTTAAAGATGACAGCCTTGATAACCGTGTCCTTGTAAAGAAACAGGTTAATGCTCACAAGGATAATACATATCCGCTTGACAGCTCCATTCGTGAAAAGATGAAAGGCTTCTGGCATTTGCTTATGGATAAAGGCCTTATTAGCAAGAAAAAGTACGAGAGGCTTACAAGGGCAACTGAGCTTACTGACAGCGAACTTTCAGATTTTATTGCAAGACAGATTGTTGAAACATCTCAATCAACAAAAGCAGTTGCGTCACTTTTTAAAGAATTGTATCCCGATACTGAAATTGTGTATGTAAAAGCGTCAACGGTTTCTGAATTCAGACACGAATATGATTTCTTAAAATGCAGAGAAGTAAACGATTTTCACCATGCAAAAGATGCCTATCTAAATATTGTTGTCGGCAATGTGTATAACGAACGCTGTACACACAACAAATCCATATTTATAAAAGGTTTGCAGACTAAAACATACAGTCTTAACAAAATGTTCAGTTTTAATACACCGAACGCATGGTCAATTGATGATAATAAGTCAATCAAAATTGTCAGAAAGACTATGAACAAGAACAATATCCGTTTTACAAGGTATGCTTTAACAAGAAACGGCGGACTTTTCAAGATGAATCCTCTGAAAAAAGGAAGCGGTCAGGTTTCGCTAAAACAGAACTCTCCGCTTTCGGATATCAGTAAATACGGAGGTTATGACAAGCCGGCATCTTCGTACTTTTCATTTGTGAAATATGAGGGTAAAAAGGGTAAAGAAATGCGTCGTCTTGTTGCAATTGATTCTTACATTAAAGCTCGGTATGAGGCAAATCCTGAAAAATATCTGAGTGAAACTCTTGGCTTGAAAAATCCTGTGGTTCTGATTCCAGTTGTAAAATATAATGCCTGCATTGAAATTGACGGTTTCAGAATGCATATAAGCAGTAAGTCAAATGGCGGCAAAAAAATTGTATACAAACCTGCTATGCAGTTAACAGTTAGTTATGATACGGAAAAATATATCAGAAATGTCGTTAAGTTAAATTCCATGCCTGAAAATTACAATATTAAAGAGCTTGACAAAGTGAGTGCCGATGAGAATTTGAAGTTGTTTGATATTTTAACCTCTAAAATGACAGATACAATTCTAAAGGTTAAATTCGGTGATATGGGTGTTAAAATCGCAGCTCACCGTGATGCTTTTGAAAAACTGGATGTAAGAAAACAATGTTTTGTTCTTGCAGAAATTCTTAAAATTATTCACTCAAATGTTGTTACCGGTGACTTAACTTTAATCGACGAAGCTAAAAAAGCGGGAGTTGTTTCTACAAATTCCGTATTGTCGGAGATTAAAGGTGTAAAGTCGATTTATCTTGTTCATCAGTCGGTAACAGGTTTGTTTGAGAAAAAGATTGATTTGTTAAATATGTAAGTTATCAGAAAAGAGGAAATTTAGATGAGTTGGAGAACGGTAGTAATTACGAAAACATCCAAGCTGGATTACAGCATGGGACACCTTGTTGTGCGTGATGTTGAAAGCACGGTAAAGGTGCATATAAGTGAAATATCCGTGCTTGTTATTGAAAGTACAGCTGTTTCGGTTACTGCCGCTCTCCTTTGTGAGCTTATCAAGAAAAAAGTAAAGGTCATATTCTGCGATGAAAAGCACAATCCTCTTTCGGAACTTACGCCATATTACGGTAGTCATGACTGCAGTCTTAAAATTAAAAGACAAATTGCGTGGAATGAAACGGTAAAGCAATGTGTGTGGACTCAGATTGTAGCCGAAAAAATTAAGAATCAAGCTAAGGTTCTTGAAATATACAAACTTCCACAAAGCAGTATGCTTATGGGTTATATAGATGAGCTTGAACTTAATGATAAATCAAACAGAGAGGGACATGCCGCCAAGGTGTATTTTAATGCCTTGTTCGGAAAATCATTCAGTCGCAATGACGAATGTCCTATAAATGCTGCTTTGAACTATGGCTACAGTATTGTTCTTTCCGTTTTTAACCGAGAAATTACAGCAAACGGATATCTCACACAATTGGGATTATTTCACGATAATATGTTTAATCAATACAACCTGAGCTGTGATTTAATGGAACCTTTTCGCCCATTTGTTGATATAGCGGTAAAGGATATGAATCCTCATAAATTTGAAAAAGAAGAGAAAATATCAATATTCAATTTGTTAAACGATGAATTCAAAATTGACGGTAGAACACAAACTTTTATAAATGCCGTGAAAATATACTGCAAAAGTGTTTTTGATGCAATAGAAGAATGTGATACCTCGCTTATAAGGTTTGCAGGAAAATGAGTTACAGATTTATGAGAATAATGGTTTTATTTGATTTGCCCGTTGAAACTCCTTTACAGAGGCATAACTACGGAAAATTCAGAAGATATTTAATAAAAAACGGTTTTATGATGATGCAGGAATCTGTGTATGTTAAGCTTGCGTTGAATCAAAATACGGCAGCGGCAATAATTGACGCTTTGAAAAAGAATAAACCGCCGGAGGGACTTGTTCAGATTTTGTCAGTTACCGAAAAACAGTTTTCAAAAATTGAGATAATTACAGGCGATTATTCAAGTGATACCGTTGACAGTGACGAAAGGTTGTTAATGTTATGAAATTTCTTTTCAAGTATATGTCGGAGCCTTTTGATTTTTCAAAAAGCAATGCGGTCACTCTTGTTATAGAAAATAAAAAACTTTTCAGACATACAATACTTTCGGTTAGTGAATGTGATTGTAATGAAATGTTTGTGTTTTCCGAAAATTTTAAGCCGCTTGATTTTTCAAAATCAGTCAAATATGTTGACAGCGTTCTTACATTTGAATTTTCTGACAGAAAAATGATGACTAAGGTAAATTCTTTTTTTGAAAATTTGTGTAATACAAAATATTTTCCGCAAATTTCAGAAATTAAAGCTTTATGTGTGAGCCTGTGCTGCGAGCTTTCTAAGGAAAATGATTATGATTTTCAGTTCTGCGAAAGTATCGAAACAATGGCATTAGTAAAATTGTTTTCATTTGCGCCTGCAGATGCCTCGGATGATAATGTCGGTCATCTTTTAAGATATTTCAAACTTATGAAAGAGTATCTTGGAATAAAGTGTTTTATTGTTCAAAATCTGCATATTTATCTTGATGACAGAGAATGTGAAAATCTTTTGGAATCCGCCGTTATGCACGGTATATATTTGCTTAACATTGAAAACTCAGTACCGAAAGAAGTTTCTGAATACGAAAAACTTGTTGTGATTGATAATGATTTGTGTGAATTTTATTGACAATCATTATACAAATGTTATAAAATAACCTTATAGATTTGCCGTGCATAGTATAGTGGGTGCATTTTATTCCCAATTTGAGGTTTGAGGTTTGAGAATAGTGTAAATCTATAAGGTAGTAAAACGCTTTGGAATTTTATTCAAGAGTATGGTGTGTTTGAGAATAGTGTAAATCTATAAGGTAGTAAAACAATGAAAAAACCTAACACAACAACAACGGCGTTTGAGAATAGTGTAAATCTATAAGGTAGTAAAACTCCTCGCTTTCTGATACTTCGGGCAGTCCGTTTGAGAATAGTGTAAATCTATAAGGTAGTAAAACTTGCAACATTGGCAGTATTCAAACGAACGGGTTTGAGAATAGTGTAAATCTATAAGGTAGTAAAACCAGAATAACATTACCGAAAATTGCAGAGCAGTTTGAGAATAGTGTAAATCTATAAGGTAGTAAAACGGGAGGTTAAAGATGAGGCATAGTTTTACAGTTTGAGAATAGTGTAAATCTATAAGGTAGTAAAACAAAAAAACATTGACAGGTGAATCAATGTTTGTTTGAGAATAGTGTAAATCTATAAGGTAGTAAAACAGTTTTCGCCGTGTGTACTACGATAATGTAGTTTGAGAATAGTGTAAATCTATAAGGTAGTAAAACAAGAGGCGGTCATAATTCACTTGGAGCAAGGGTTTGAGAATAGTGTAAATCTATAAGGTAGTAAAACACCTACAACCGTGCATGTCACAACAGAACCGTTTGAGAATAGTGTAAATCTATAAGGTAGTAAAACTACAAAGTTGGTCAGCTTGCACAGGGCTATGTTTGAGAATAGTGTAAATCTATAAGGTAGTAAAACAAATTCGACTGTTGCAATTAATATAGCGCCGTTTGAGAATAGTGTAAATCTATAAGGTAGTAAAACTAGGACAGCCAACATACGGAGTGCCGTACGGTTTGAGAATAGTGTAAATCTATAAGGTAGTAAAACACACCAAATCATTGGTTTGCCCTCAGCGGGTTTGAGAATAGTGTAAATCTATAAGGTAGTAAAACATCAGCCGGAACAGAACCCTTTATCGTGCAGTTTGAGAATAGTGTAAATCTATAAGGTAGTAAAACTGCGGATCTGCCGGTACCGTTGGACAGCCTGTTTGAGAATAGTGTAAATCTATAAGGTAGTAAAACTGAGCGGCGACAAACAGGCTTGCAGTACATGGTTTGAGAATAGTGTAAATCTATAAGGTAGTAAAACGTCAGAACCGTACAAGTCGGGTGTCAGACTGTTTGAGAATAGTGTAAATCTATAAGGTAGTAAAACGCCTTCACGCCGAAACGAATAGGCAGGCCAGTTTGAGAATAGTGTAAATCTATAAGGTAGTAAAACCGATGTTTCTTATCCGCTTAAACTTGCTGTGTTTGAGAATAGTGTAAATCTATAAGGTAGTAAAACGATAGTAGCGCTTGTGGCGGTCACAGATGCGTTTGAGAATAGTGTAAATCTATAAGGTAGTAAAACCTATGATGACGGTTGCGATTCGCCAGTAATGTTTGAGAATAGTGTAAATCTATAAGGTAGTAAAACAAGTTTCAAGCGCCTTAGATGCTGATGCATGTTTGAGAATAGTGTAAATCTATAAGGTAGTAAAACAAAATTTGTGTGAAGTGAATCCTGCATTGGTTTGAGAATAGTGTAAATCTATAAGGTAGTAAAACTGGATTATCTTTTATGTAATCCCACATCCCGTTTGAGAATAGTGTAAATCTATAAGGTAGTAAAACACTTCGGAATCCACATTGTCTTGCGCTGGTGTTTGAGAATAGTGTAAATCTATAAGGTAGTAAAACGCCATTACATATAACGGCGAAACGGAAATAGTTTGAGAATAGTGTAAATCTATAAGGTAGTAAAACAATGGTGCGGTTAAGTTCGCCCGCTACATTGTTTGAGAATAGTGTAAATCTATAAGGTAGTAAAACAAAAAAGATTTGTGACATTTACAACAATGGGTTTGAGAATAGTGTAAATCTATAAGGTAGTAAAACTGCCGCAGCGTTGAGCGGTATAAATCCATGGTTTGAGAATAGTGTAAATCTATAAGGTAGTAAAACGTTGAAGTTTGGGGATAAGGTTAAAATACTGTTTGAGAATAGTGTAAATCTATAAGGTAGTAAAACGCTGTGGGTTTGCGATGAAGTATGGGTTTTGTTTGAGAATAGTGTAAATCTATAAGGTAGTAAAACAGTCATACTTAAACCTCCTTCAGTTCTTCCGTTTGAGAATAGTGTAAATCTATAAGGTAGTAAAACTTGACAAGCTTGTTGCAACCGTTGAAATAAGTTTGAGAATAGTGTAAATCTATAAGGTAGTAAAACTTACAGATACAATGAAGGATTGCCGACTGTGTTTGAGAATAGTGTAAATCTATAAGGTAGTAAAACTCGGTTGCTTACACAAATGCCACCAAGCGTGTTTGAGAATAGTGTAAATCTATAAGGTAGTAAAACTGTTGCAGCTTGCAAAATATGCAGTGGGTAGTTTGAGAATAGTGTAAATCTATAAGGTAGTAAAACTTGACGGTTAGAGAAGCAAGGCTCAGCGCCGGGTTTGAGAATAGTGTAAATCTATAAGGTAGTAAAACGAAAAAACTCTTAAAGAAGTTGAAAGCAAAGTTTGAGAATAGTGTAAATCTATAAGGTAGTAAAACCTTTATAACCGGCGTGAATTACTTCTTAGATCGG
>OIIT01000295.1_pt1 | contig 15006 bp, 9 predicted proteins | sample 1583271 | NCBI WGS metagenome assembly OIIT01 (sample SAMN02675044, study PRJEB24791) | human gut metagenome, SKBSTL002 | isolation source: stool | host: Homo sapiens | place: USA | reverse complement strand
CTAAAAGACTAAAGAAAGGGTCGTATCATTACTCAATACAGAGCTTGATACGACCCTTTTAAGTTTATAATTACTATCTGTAACTTTTCGGAGCTGTCATTTTAGTTTTGACACACCTCCTCCCTCTTTTCAGGAACTATCCTTTTACTTTATCCACAGTAGGAGCAACTTGAGTTCCATAGCAGTCCGAACACATAATATCAGTATCCTAATTCATAAGGCTGTTCTACAGCCGGAACCCCATCGGACATCCATCCAGGCATTGCTTCTTTTTTCAGATAATGATTAAAGAACTGGAACATACGTTTTTGAAAATCTATTTTGTTGGCAATCTTTGTCGGCCAATGCGGTTCGCCTGTATAGTTCAGCATCCAACAAGGCTTTCCAAGACGTTTCATTGCCACAAAATATTCTATTCCCTGATACCAGGGCACATGTCCGTCAGCATCATTATGCATAATTAAAACAGGTGTTTGTACCTTGTCCATCGTGAACAGAGCAGAGTTTTCCAAGTAACGCAACGGAGTACTCCAAGGCGTACCGCCCAGACGACTCTGAGTATGTTCATACTGGAACGAGCGTGCCAGCCCCGATCCCCAACGGATACCTCCGTAGGCACTGAACATATTGACCACCGGAGCACCTGACTCAATAGCCGCAAACAAATCAGTACGTGTAGCCAGATAAGCCACTTGATAACCGCCCCAACTATGTCCCTGCGCACCTATGGCTTTCTCGTCAATATAACCTTTGCCTATCAGCATGGCAACCCCCGGCATCAGACAGTTATAGCAACTCTCACCCGGATAACCGTCTACATAACGTATGTCCGGATTGAACACAATATACCCGTTACTGTTATAAAAATGATAATCAATGGTAGACCGATGCGGTTCCGGCATCCGGTAATTAAACAGAGTTTCTGAATTTCGCTCATAGAAACTCACAATCATCGGGTATTTCTTGGCCGGATCAAAATCGGCAGGCTTGTACACCACCCCTTCCAACTTACGGCCATCTAAAGATATCCACGAAACCAGTTCGGCAGTTCCCCACAAATAGTCTTTCTGTTGGTCAATGCCATGAGTCAGCCGAATAGATTTCTTGAAATCGAGTGTAGCATAATGAAGGTCAGGATATTGCTCAAAACTTTCCATCGTATAGATTACATGGTCTGTATTTTTCGCCTTATAAATACTGCGTAACATATAGTTACCCGCTATCAATTCTTTGGGAGAAGCAGCGGTGGAAAGACGAGCCTTGTAATACCCGTTCCCTTTGGTCACTTCGTTAAAGCCTTTCAACAACTGTGGCTTGTTCAGGTCAACCACACGCTCCTCCTTATCCAGTTTTACCAAACGATATGAAATCCGGTTCTTACGTCCATTCATCGTCAGATTGACAGGTTCCTTCATGGCATCCGGATCGAATTTCCAAATATCATAACGGTCATAAATTAAAAGGGACTCATCCCGTTCCGTCCATCCGGCAGTTCCATGTGCGTTCGGATAGTCAGGTACATCATTCTCTTCATCCCATGCGAGGAAAGAAACAGGGGTAGTCAACTGAACCTTTTTCCCATCTGCCATAGAAAGAGTATACCAACAACTGTCTGTTTCAGCATACCAATACGCATACTTGCCTTGTGGTGAAAGACGGTATCTGCCATAATCCGCCGATGCCAGTAATTTACGGCTGCCATCTTCCAAAGACACAGTGTAATAATCACTGCGTGTCCGCCCTTCCCACATGGAGGACAATGAATAAGGACGCGAAGTGGAAAGCAATGCCAACGGGGCATCTCCTTCATCTCCCAGCAAAATCTGAGACAGCTCCTCATCTGCCAGCTGACAAATACGACCACCATTTATATGATAAACCGCTTGATAGCTTCTTTTCAGCTCTTTCTCCTTATTATAATTCTGTACAGTATATTGCACCGGCTCGTCCCAACTCCACACCTGCACATTGGGACGGTTCTCCGCCAATTGCAACGTATCCTTTTGTCTAGGCTCAGGCGATGTGCCAAAAAACAACCGGGAAGCACTCTTCGAAAATTGTAATTTCCCATGCTCGCTGATTACCCATCCTTTCGGAAAAGCCCGATTGCCACGTGCCGCAACTTCTGTTGCCGGTGCTCCCTGCTGTGACAGCCACAAGCTCATGGCTTTATAACAAGAATCTTTCTGTGCACAATATAAGAAAGCCAAGTTTGCTCCATCTTCATCAAAAGTGACCTGTTTAAACACCCCGTCACCTTCTTTTATCAGCGTCTTCACACCTGTTTCCGTATTCAGAAGATACAATCCCGGCTTTTCCTCTGCTTTATCACCTGCGGTAATATAATAAAGCATTCCGCTTTTCTCCGCAAAGTTGAAAGCTTTCACAGCAGGAGCCTCATACCGGGTACTGAGGTTTGCATTCAACGGTTGAACATACAAAGTCGAGTCTTTCCTTCCCTTCTGAAAAGCAACCCAGTCCGCCTTCTCTGCCAGCCTGAATGTTTTCAGTGAATCAATCACTTCCCTGCCGCCCGAAAGCGAATAAATTACCAATGCATCCATCGGCATCTTTTCTTTCTTCGTTTTCTTTATTTTCAGAGAATCCACTATCATCTTGCCGGGTTTCTGCGACACAACCAAATAGTCGGAAGAAGCCGAGAAAAGAAAACGGTCCGCCCGCGGAAAAGTGGCAAGTTCCTTCCCTTGTGCATCATACAAATTCACCACAGCATCTCCTTCCCAAGGTTCCATCTTGCATGCCACCCACTTTCCATTATCAGAAATAGCTTGCCCGCTGATACGCTGCCAGGCAACTAAATTGTCTACTGTGAGACTTTTCGAGGCTGTCTGCGCCACAACAGGCGACAGATTCCCTATGCATAGGACAAGAGCCAGATACTTTACATGTTTCATATCCATTTTATCGTTACTGATTAGTTCGATTTTTATAAAGGCTTATCTTTCTCATATTCCGTTTTATCTTCGGCCGCAACCAGATTTAATTCCCTGCCGCTCTCTCCATACGAAACCGCATGACGTACTGCAAAATTTTCCAAGAACAAATGGTTCAGCGTAAACAATGCCCCATTCAGGTGCTCATTTCTGACAGAAGGTTTTGTATTCCTACTACGAATCCGAGACATGCATTTACGATGCTGTCCGGGAGTCAAGACACCCGCCATCCATCCACTTTTTAAATAATGCAAATATATAAAAAACGGATAAAAGTCTGATTCTAAACAATAATTTTGTACTTTTACTGTCGCATATAATCCATATACATTCAACACCAAACAATAAAAGCCATGACAGCAAGAAACAAAGTTCTAACCATCATGGGTATCATTATACTTATCGGGATTATTTCAATAGGATTCTTTGTATTTCCAATCGGAATTTCCATGTGCGCCATTACAGGCTTATGCTATGGCTGCAAATATAAAGACAAGTTGTTTATCAGATGGTCATCTGTAGGATTGGTAATAGGCATCGGACTTTCCATTTACACTTGGTGTTTAATCTCGTCAATGTAAAACAGCATAAGTTCAGTAAAAAAAAGAGGGGTTACGACAACCCCTCTATTTCACCATTCACGATATCAATATGCAATGCCTGCGGTTCCTTCGGCAATCCCGGCATACGCATTATTTCTCCGGCAATGACTACCAGCATCTCAGCTCCGGCATTCATCACAATATCTTGTACATGGAATTCAAAATTGTCTACCGCACCGTAAATTTTGGGGTCGGTAGAGAATGAATACTGCGTCTTGGCAATGCAGATAGGGAAATTTCCATATCCCAATTCTACAATATGCTTCAGTTTCTTACGGGCAGCGGCACTATACGTAATAATGCTGGCACCGTATAAATTACAAGCCACCTTCGATATTTTAGTTTCTACACTATCCTCATCATCATAGGCATATTGCAAAGGCTCGGAAGGTTGTTCCTCAATGGTTTTCACAACCAGTTCCGCCAATTCTACTGCCCCTTCGCCACCATCAGTAAAGGCGTTGTTCACTGCAAAGCCCACACCTTTCTTCTCGCAATGGGTACGGATATAATCCACTTCTTCCTCCGAATCATCCCCATAACGGTTAAACGCAACGACAACTGTTTGACCAAAATATCTCAAATTACGCAAATGCTTATCCATATTGGCCACACCCTGCTTCAAAGCTTCCAGATTAGGTTCCTTTATCTTATCCTGTGATACGCCGCCATGCATTTTCAATGCACGGGCAGTCACCACCAAGACGGTCAGTTTAGGTGTGATACCTGCTTTACGGCACTTGATATCATAGAACTTCTCCGCTCCCAGGTCAGCCCCGAATCCGGCTTCGGTAATAGTATAATCACTAAAAGTCATTGCCATCTTGGTTGCCAGAATAGAGTTGCAACCGTGAGCGATATTGGCAAACGGTCCCCCATGAACAAAGGCAGCAGTATGTTCCGTAGTTTGTACCAGATTAGGAGAAAGAGCATCTTTCAAAAGAACTGTAATGGCTCCGGCAACTCCTAAATCTTTTACAGTAAAAGGCTTGTTGTCATACGTAAAACCTAATAAAATATTTTCAATGCGACGACGCAGGTCCTTTTCATCCTTAGCCAGACACAGAATAGCCATAATTTCAGATGCAGGAGTAATATCAAAACCTGACTCCTGGGTAATTCCGTTGGTCTTCGGTCCTAGTCCTGTAACAATATAACGGAGGGAACGGTCGTTCACATCCAACACACGACGCCACAGCACTTCCTTCAATCCGAAACCATTATCACGATTCTGATAAAGGTAATTGTCCAACAAGGCCGAAATCATATTGTGAGCGGAAGTGATGGCATGAAAATCACCTGTAAAATGAAGATTAATCTTATCCATTGGCAAAACCTGGGCGTATCCTCCTCCGGCAGCTCCCCCTTTCATTCCGAAACAAGGACCTAGCGACGGCTCGCGCAAGGCAACAATTGTTTTCTTTCCTATTTTATTCAGTCCCAAAGCCAATCCGATGGAAACAGTGGTCTTACCAATACCGGCTTTGGTAGGAGTGATGGCAGTAACTAGAATAAGGTTACTCTGCTGCACCTTTTCTTCGTTTATCTGACTTTCATCCACTTTGGCAATATAGCGCCCGTAATTACTGATGTGCTCTACAGGAATACCGGTTTCCCGAGCCACCTGTTTAATTTTGACCAGCTCAATGCTGCGTGCTATTTCAATGTCCGTTTTCATCTTTTTACTAAATTTAGGCGGCAAAGGTAATATATTTCCTTAACTTTGTTTTGGTTTCAAACAACAAAATAATATAAGGAGTAAGCAAATGAACAATTTTGTATTTTACAGCCCTACCGAGTTTGTATTTGGCAAGGATACAGAAATCCAAACCGGTACTCTTGCTAAAAAGTATAACGCCCGGAAGGCAATGATTGTTTACGGTGGAGGCTCTATTATTCGCAGCGGATTACTGCAACGCATAGAAGATTCTCTGCAACAGGCAGGAGTGGATTATGTAAAATTAGGAGGCGTACAACCTAATCCTACTGACCCGAAAGTTTACGAAGGCATTGAACTGGCGCGCAAAGAAGGCGTGGACTTTATGCTTCCCGTAGGGGGAGGCTCTGTCATTGACACTGCAAAAGCCATTGCGGCAGGAGTGCCCTACGAAGGTGATTTTTGGGATTTCTATATAGGAAAAGCCAAAGTGAAGAAGGCCTTAAAAGTGGGTGTGGTACTTACTATTCCCGCTGCCGGCAGCGAAGGTTCGGGCAATACGGTGATTACCAAACTGGAAGGTCTGCAAAAACTAAGTTTGCGTGTACCGGAATTACTACGGCCTGTTTTTGCTGTGATGAATCCGGAACTGACCTATACTCTCCCCCCCTACCAGACAGCTTGTGGCATTGCCGATATGATGGTACACATTATGGAACGTTATTTTACCAACACTCCCGATGTAGAAATCAGTGACCGGCTGTGTGAAGGGACTTTGATGACTATCATCAAAGAAGCATATAAAGTGAAGCAGAACCCGAACGATTACGAAGCACGCGCCAATATCATGTGGTGTGGGACAATTGCCCATAACGGTACTTGCGGAGTAGGTTGTGAGGAAGACTGGGCATCACATTTTCTGGAACATGAAATCAGTGCTGTATATAATGTGACACATGGAGCAGGACTAGCAGTAATCGTACCTGCATGGATGACATTCATGGCAGAACACAACCCGAAAAAGATTGCCCGGTTTGCAAACCGCGTTTTCGGAGTTCCCGAGAATGAGGATTTGGAAGAAATGGCACTTGCCGGCATATCACGATTGAAGCATTTTTTCAGATACATGGGCCTGCCGGTCAATTTCAAAGAATTGGGTATAGAACATCCTGATATTGAACTGCTAGTGAAAAAACTGCATGAAAACAAAGGTGAATTAGTAGGTAATTATGTAAAACTGAACAAAGAATACAGTAAAGAGATATTCGAACTAGCCTGCAAATAACCCACACAACTAAACAGTTCTAAAACATAGGCACCCGGTTTATCAGTCTTTACCGTAAAGTTCCTAAAGTATTCTATTTTCCAGATGCGATGGCACGGATATCTTTATTCTAACTACGTTATTCGTGTCAACCGCATCTGAAAAATATAGCATCATACAAGCGACAGAAACTCCATACAACGACCTCCTTCTTACTAATTTACTCCTCAGCATTTTCCACCTTTTACTTCACTATTTATATGCTTTTTAGCATAAAACGCTAGGTTTTTCCAACCTTTTGGAGTAACTTCGCCGGACTTTTTTGAAAAAAACAATGTATATATTCCGGTCAATTCACGAAATTATAAATACGATTTTTGTAGCTAAAGGGCTGTTGGTAGAGATGTTTGAGAAGAGAAAAGTACACAGTTTTCGATACTCGGACGCACTCACCCTATTGAAAGAAGACGAAAACCGTTTAAAAATACTCATCGAAAAGGAAATCATACACCAAAACGGAAACTTTGTGGAACTGGATGCCCGATTCCTTGATTTCTTCGAACTGCTGCTGGAAGCGAACGAGGAAATCAACACGGCTACCGTAGAGGAAAACATAGAGTACCTGCACGAACTGATGGACTACTACCTGAAAGAAAAGATCCAGTCGCGCAAGGAAAGTTATGTACGCAATATCAAGATTACCTTTCAGAAACTGGCACGTGTAACGATACGGAACATTATCAACCTTCAACACAATATTGATAATGCTTTCAAACACGAGCCCACATACCAGATAAAAATAGCCAAACTGCAAAATCTGGACAAGAAACGAATCAACATCCAGCGGTTGATAGACTCTACCGAACATCTGATTCTGCATGAAGAACGGGATTTCTTCCGCCAAGCCACTGACGAAGAGCTGACCCGCATCCTGCTCGAACTGCGGCAGGAACTGCAACTATCAGCTCACAGTCTGATTCGTGCCCAGCAGGATATCATCAATTACCTGAACCAAATAAAGAATCAGGTGATACTGGTAGAAAAAATACGAAAAGTAAAATATCTGCAAGATCAGTTCGAGTTACGTGCCCGGAGTAATCTGTCCGAAATAATGGAAAGGGAACGCTCCCTCCTGTTGGAAGGCAATACACAAGCATCGTTCAAACTGTCCCCCAGCTATCTGGCCAGTGACGAAGTGCGTCCCATCATTCTGAAAGTTATCAGCAATCAGAAGTATCGTGAAATTGTACGGAAAAATGAAGCCGGAGCTTTCAGTGAAGAAGACTTGGAAGCACAGGCCATGTACGAAGAAGTGATTAATCTGGACGAAGTGGTAACCGCCTTTGTGCAGTCGGGGGCAGAAGCCCGCTGGAAAGGAGAGCCGGTCAGCGACCTTTTTTCCTTTCTGTTACAATATCATTTCCATCGCGAAGTGGATGAAAAGGAACGTACCACGTTCTTCTGTCAGATTGTCTCACTTTACGAAAACCAACTGGAAATCCGGAACGAGTTCGGACTCCACAATCAATATGAATATGCTAAAATATACCCACTCTGAGAATTATGGATTTAAATATACAAATACCCGATAATACCGCATCCATCTTTGAATACCTGCAAAAAGGACTGTTCATCAGTTCCAACAGCACCAGTGAAGAAGTACGCGATATGTATAATGAAATAGATGAGAATTACGAGCCCCTCTATCAGTATTTTTCACAGATAAACTATACGCTGGAACGTGGAAACGAATATTTCTTCTTCTCCCGTATAGAACCTAAAGCCACACTGGAGCAAAAAATCATGCGTGCCTATTACTGGATAGATGTGCTCGATTTTTTCAAAACCTACGATGAAACATTCGGTCCCGGATTCCGCTTCCAGCCCGAACAGATATTGGTGGAAACCAACATCAACATGCTGCTCCAAAACAAACTGGACGGTATGCGGAAACACTTCTCGGACAAGGACATCCGCAAGGAAGTGCTGGAAAACATGATACGCCAGCTCACCAAAGACTCGTTCCTGGAACAGGAAAATGAGAAAACCAATACGTATAAAGTGATGAGCGCCTGGCATTATCTGGAAAGACTGATTGAAAGTATCAACATTTACGACGAAACCGAAGATGAGAAACCTGAGTAGAATAATCTTTATCAATAGTGCGAATATCCCTTATTCGGACGATATTTATCTGGACGGAAACGTTCACTTCATCGGCACGCAGGGAGTAGGGAAAAGTACCATTCTGCGTGCTATCCTTTTCTTTTATAATGCTGACACGCAACGACTGGGCATTTCGGTGGAAAAGCAGAATTACACGGATTACTATTTTCCCTACTCCAATTCGTATATCGTTTACGAAGTGGCAACAGAGAACGGCGCGTTCTGTATTCTGAGTTTCAAATCGATGAACCGTGTATGTTACCGCTTCATCCACTCTCCTTACCGCAAAGAATTCTTTATAGACGAGAATCGGGTGGCCTATAGCGAGAGCGACCGCGTGCGTGCCGTGCTGGACCAATATGGCATAGAATATTCACGCATCATCTATACCTACGACGAGTATCGGAACATTCTGTATGGAAACAGTACAAGTCCTGAGTTCAGCCGGTACTCGCTGATGGAGAGCAAGCAATACCAGAATATTCCGCGCACTATACAGAACGTGTTGCTGAATTCGAAACTGGATGCTGAATTTATCAAGAAAACAATCATTTCTTCTCTGAATGAAGATGAAACGGCCATCGACCTGAACAGTTACAAGGAGCATCTGAAAAACTTTGAAACCCGTCTGAAGGATATCGAAGAATTTCAGAAACGGGAAACCCGGAAACAGGCTCGGGAAATCACACTGTTATCCCAACAAACGTCCAAACTGCAAGGCGGACTGGTGCAGAATTGCCGCGAACTGGTTGCCGCTTTCCGCAAAGCCGAAAGTATCCTTCCCCAATGGAAAGAGAAACAAGACCGCACGGATGCCGACAAAGGAAAACTGATACGCCGGAAACAGGAGCTTCAGGATGAATCGCGCAAACGCAGCGACAAGTTACAGGAAGCCCTGGCAGTGCTGAACAACGAATTGCAAAAGGCATTAGGCAAAGAAAAGGACTATCAGAAAAAGAACATAGAAGAGATTATAGAACGTTCTTCCAAGAAAGAAGAATGGAAGAACCGGCAGGTGGGATTGCTGGAAGAACAACGCATCCTTACCTCACAATATATGGAAATATCCACCAAGTATAAATCGCTGATTCAGGCCTTGGACGAGCAATGGAACAAGATTCATGAAGCGAAAATCAAACAACTGGATACATTAAACAATGCATACAACGAGCGTCTGGAAGAGGCCCGCAAAGAATACCAGCGGTTCACTGATTCCCTTTACCAGGAGTTCGAAAGCCTGTCACAGCAACTCCATCCGCTGAAAGCCGAGAAACTGGGCGAACTGAACGCTATAGATTACCAGATAAAATTATGCAGAAAGGAGGTTTTCTTTGAGGAAGAGCAACAGGAATTGAAAACACGTATCCAAAACTATGCCAACTTTCATACGGAACGGAAAAACCGTATCGCCCAAGCGCAGCTCATCATCAAGGAACTGACCATGACTTGGGAAGAGGAACAGCAGAAACAGTTGAAAGAAAAAGACCTGACCTTGCAAAAACTGCAACAGGAGATGCTGCAACTCCGTCCCCGCATAGACGAATTACAAGCTTTTCTGAACAACAGCAAAGACACCTTGCAAGGCTGGCTGAAAGAAAACAAAAAGGGATGGGAAGAAAATATCGGCAAACTGTGTGATGAGAGCATTTTATGGCAACGGGGGCTTTTTCCGCAAATTACCATTGAGGGGGGAAACTCATTCTATGGCATTTCCATTAATCTAGACAGCATCCACCGCCCCATCAAATCCATAGACGATTATATCGTCGAGAAAGAAAACGGTGAAAAACGTCTGGAAGAAATCACTGCTGCCATGCAACGCCAGCAAACTGAAAGGGAGGAGTTGCAGGAACAGTTGAAACGCAAATACCAACCGCAGATAAAGGAACAAAAAGCCATTATCAGCCAAATAGAGTATGAACTGGAACAATTGGAACGCCAATACCAGCAGGATATGCTCGACTTGGAAGAGTGGAAGAAGAAAGCCAATGAGGAACGGAATGCCAAAATAAACCGATTGGAAAACGAACAGCGCAAACGGGTTGCCGAACTGGACGGTATAAACAGCAAGCTAAAAAACCTGAACAAAGAAAAGACAGAGAAACTGGATAGCCTGAAACAGGAATGGAACAAGCAACAACAGGCTCTTGCCGCCGAAAAAAAGACACAAGCGGAAGTTATCGGGAAGGAAGAAAAAGAAGAACAACGCAGAATTTCCTCCATCAAAACCGAATATGAAGCGGATATGCAGAAAGAGCTTCACTCGCAGGGAGCAGATACCGAACGTCTGCAAGACATAGCCAACCAACTGGCCCAGCTGGAGAAAGAGCTTTCTTTCATTAAGGAGAATGCGACCCTGGTCATCGAATACCAAAAAGACAAACGGGATTTGATAGACCGTATTCCCGGATGGCAACGGGAGCACGATGAACAAAAACGTCTGCTCCAATTGGAACGGGAAACGCTGAGAGTGGAAACATCCTCCCTACAAGAAAAAATAGACCTTCTGAACAAAGAATGGGAAGAAGCGGAAGAAAATGTAAGGGAACTGCAAAAGAACCTGGAGGCTTACAGCAAGATTCCGGCATACGACTGGTATAAACCGCATCAGGATATATTCCGTTCCGAAAACACGCAAACCATGCAGACCACCAAGACCTGTATGGAGCTGATTGACGAACTGACCCGCCAGGCCAACCAATTCACGCAGGTGCAAAGCAAGCTCCGTAAAGAAGTGAACCTTTTCACCGGACATTTTGATGAGGACAACACCTTCAAGTTCCGCGTAAAATTCAACGAGGATTGGGAATATGTACGCTTTGCCGACGAACTGCACGACTTTGTGGAAGAACACCGCATAGACGAGTACATCCGCCGCATCAACAACGAGCATTGGGATACCTTCAAACGTATCAGTATGGACACCTCCATGCTGACTTCATCGGAAGATGATATTCAAGATGTGATCCGTGAAATCAATAAAGGTTTCGCCACCTGCAATTTTGTGGGAGTCATCCAGCGCATTGAAATGAAAGTGGAAGAGAGCAGCAACCGCGTAGTGAATATTCTGCGTGAGATACAGAAATATTACCATGATTACGGCTATGACCTCTCACCGGAAACCAACCTGTTCTCCTCTGCCAAAGAGCAATTGGTGAAAGAAGAGGCTATCACTTTGCTGCGTACCTTTATCAAGGAAATACATGCTTACCGCTATGACAGTATCCGCCTGTATGATTCCTTCGAGTTGCGTTTCCGCATTGTGGAGAACGGCAATGATACCGGATTTATCGAGAAGATAGCCAATGTGGGGTCGGAAGGAACCGACATTCTGGTAAAAGCGATGATAAACATCATGTTGCTGAATGTGTTCAAGGAAGGAGCATCCCGCAAATTCAAAGATTTCAAGTTACACTGCATGATGGATGAAATAGGCAAACTACATCCCAACAACATCAGCGGTATCCTGAAATTCGCCAATGACCGGAACATCATTCTTATCAACGGTTCTCCCACCGAACTGAACCGCGATGCGTATAAGCACGTTTACCTGCTTACCAAAGGAACACAGAACAAGACCCGCATCGCACGGTTAATCTCAGATAAACAGCTATAAAAGCCAGTAATAACAAACTGTATATTTCTATATTATAATGCACAATCTCTCAAAAAAAGATTGTGCATTATTCTTTTTCCGTGAACATTCTCCTTACATGTACCTGCTACGGTTAGGGCGGAGAGCTTGTGAAAGTTCCTCCACCTTTTTTCCACAAAGAAAAGAGCGGCTTCCATTCCTGCAATATTCATATCAGAGTAACCCAAACAACCGGACAAAGAACAAATTTACATCCACTTTTCTCCATACAAAGAGAATAACATTAAACATATTTGTGTAATTTCGCCCGGTAATAAAACTACAAACCAATACGCGCTATGATATTTAACCGGACTGAAAAGGAAGAAAAAGCCTATCTCATGGATATTATTGCTTTATTAGCTGCCAATATCGAACAGATGGATAAGGCCATTGAAGATAAATCCAAAGACGTAATGGAGCACAAACTCTACTTGTGGGAAAATCTGTCCGAACTGGACCGAGCCGAGAAAAGTGCGGTCCGGCAGATAGTCACCCAACAAGTAGCAGCCAGCGAGTCCTTGGCCGAGAAAAAGAAACGTTATCGCAAAATGATGGCCATCCCCTATTTCGGTCGCATCGACTTTCAAGAAAAAGGGCAACCCGAAGTCCTGCCATTATATATAGGTATACACTCATTTTTCAATCCTCCCACCAATGAAAATCTGATACACGACTGGCGTGCCCCCATCTCCAGCATGTTCTATGATTATGAATTAGGAGAAGCACATTTCGACGCCCCCTCGGGAGAAGTGAAAGGTAACATCCGTCTGAAACGCCAGTATCGCATCCGTGACGGAAAAATGGAATTCATGCTGGAAAGTTCACTGAATATTCAAGATGACATCCTTCAGAAGGAATTGAGTGGAAACTCCGATGACCGGATGAAGAATATAGTAGCCACCATCCAACGGGAACAGAATAAAATTATCCGTAATGATACATCGAACACCCTGATTATCCAGGGAGTAGCCGGTTCAGGAAAAACATCCATCGCCTTGCACCGCGTAGCCTATCTGCTATATCGGCACAAAGGGGAAATCACGTCCAATGATATCCTGATCATTTCCCCCAATAAAGTATTTGCCGATTACATCTCGAACGTACTTCCCGAATTGGGAGAAGAAAAAATTGAAGAATGCGGCTTTGAGGAATTAATGCTCAAAATACTGGACAACAAATATAAAATACAAACCTTCTTTGACCAGGTGGCCGAAATACTGGACAAAGAGGAAGAAGATTTTATAGAACGTATCCGATTCAAATCCACCACCGAATTTATCCAGCAGATGGATAAATACATTCTATATTTGGAACAAAACGCATTTCGGCCAACCGACCTGAAAGCAGGGCGTATCCCTATCCCTGCCGAGTACCTGAAAGAACGTTTCGCGGCATGGCACCGCCTGCCCATGCGCAGCCGTTTCCAACCAATGGCAGAAGAAATTGCCCGCGAACTGACTTTCACCTATCACCAAGAGCCGATGGGAAAAATACAGATACGGCAGTTGGGTAATGAACTGAAAAAGATGTTCAACAATAAAGACCTCGACTTGTACAAGGGATTTTATGACTGGCTGGGAAAACCGGAAATGTTCAAGCAGGGTAAAAACCGGAAATTGGAATACGCGGATGTAGCTCCATTACTTTATTTGAAACTGGCCCTGGAAGATAATAAAACCATGTATGGCATCAAGCATCTGCTGGTAGACGAAATGCAGGACTATACTCCGATACAATACAAAGTTCTGGCTAAATTATTCCCTTGCCGGAAAACAATATTGGGAGATGCAAAGCAATCAGTAAATCCATACAGTTCCACCACCTGCGAACAGATCCAACGTGTATTAGTCGGCTCGGAAGTGATGAAGCTTTGTAAAAGTTATCGCTCCACGTATGAAATCACAGAGTTTGCCCAACGCATTGCCAAGAACGAGGAACTGGAAGCTATAGAGCGTCATGGAGAGGAACCGGCAGTCGCCTTGCTGCCTACTGAAAAGAAAGAGATAGAATGGATAGAAAACCTCATCACCTCTTTCCTGAAAGGAGCTGATGTATCCATGGGTATAATATGCAAAACCGTAAAACAAGCGGACAAGTTGTATGCAGCCATCAATCATTTGTCTGATAAGATCTGTTTGCTGACAGAAGAAAGTGTAGCTTTTGTCAATGGGGTGGTCATTACTACAGCCCACATGGCAAAGGGACTGGAATTTGACGAAGTGATTGTTCCATTTGTAACTGATAAAGACTATAGAACAGAAATAGACCGCAGCATGTTATATGTAGCCTGCACCCGTGCCATGCATAAACTTTATATTTCCGCATCGGGTAATATAAGTACATTTCTATCATAAGCATTGTCAAAACATCATCCATTGCAGGAATGGAATGAAATCCATCCCTACAGTGGACGAGCAAGTCTGCAAAAGGGTATTCCTCCGTAAGGAATGCGTAGCCTTGTAATCTGATTCATCCTTAAAAGATCTTACCCATATCTCTAAACCTTTCCCGCCGTAGGGTTAAAGGTTTTCTTCCTGTTTGTTTTATCTCCGCAAGCCTTTGGAGTTATCTCCATAGCCTTGGGAGTCAACTCCAAAGCTTATGGAGATAACTCCAAAGACTTGGGAGATAGAATACATCCGTATAAAAAGGCTTGATCAAGGAAGAGAAAAGGCTTATGTAACAGCGACGGATGCGATATGTTGTTATTACAAGCCGTTTCCAAT
>OIIT01000286.1_pt1 | contig 15329 bp, 11 predicted proteins | sample 1583271 | NCBI WGS metagenome assembly OIIT01 (sample SAMN02675044, study PRJEB24791) | human gut metagenome, SKBSTL002 | isolation source: stool | host: Homo sapiens | place: USA | reverse complement strand
GGGTCACGCCCACCCACTTGCCAAAGGTGGCGCTGTGGGGGCGGCAGTCCACGGCCACATCGTACACCTCGCCCTTGGTCACGCGCACCAGCTTGCCCTGGGTGTGGTTCTTCTGGAAGTGCAGCCCGCGCAGCACGCCCCGGGTGGAGCGGCTCTGGTTGTCCTGCACAAATTCCTTGTCGATACCGGCCTCTGCGAACTGGTCCTTCTGGTAGGTCTCCATAAAATAGCCACGGTCGTCGCCGAACACCTGCGGCTCAATGACCACCACGCCGGGGATCTCGGTCTGCGTAAAAATAAACTTACCCATGATATTGTACCTCTCTTTTTTTCTGAAAGCTTTTTCTTTATCTGGAAAAGTCTGGTTTTGAACAGGCTTTTACGCTTTTTTATGGTGCCTTGCCGTTTTGCGGCGCTTTTTCAGGCGGGAATGTACCCGCAGCACCAGTACGGTAACCACGGCTGCACCTATGGTGCACCCCACCGAGATGCCCGCCAGCACCCATGCGCTGCTGCCCGGTTCCACGTCCCTGGCGGCTTCCAGCTTTGTGCCGACGCTCTGCTCCAGCAATTCCGCCAGACCTGTGATCTCCGCCTTTACCCGCACGCTGGTGCTCTCCTGCTGCGCGCCGCCGTTCAGGGTGTACACCGCATACACGGCGGGCTCTGCGCCCAGCAGATACTGCTCCGGCAGCTCCAGGTCCACGGTCACATCCTGCGCGGATAAGCCCTCGGCCAGCAGCAGCTTCACCCCGGGGTCGGCTACGGTAACGGTGCCAAGGCTCTGCCCGCCGCCCGCCACAGCCAGCTGTGCGGTGACCGTGCCGCCGGGCAGCTGGGTGTAGCTTTTATAGGTGGAAAAGGCGTAGTCCAGCAGGGTGCGCATATCGTTATATTTATCGGTGCTCAGCTGGCTTTGCATGGTCGCGCAGATCAGCCGCACCCCGTCCTGCTCCGCCAGACAGACATAGCTGTACCGGGCGGTGTTGGTATAGCCCAGCTTGGAGCCCAGCACACTGTCGATATGGTAGCGGCTGGAGCCGATGCGGATCTTATCCTGCTGGGAGAAGTAGCGGGTCACCGGCTGGATGTTGGTGGGCTGCATGGTGTACATCTCGTTGCGGGTGAACAAGTCCTCAAACCCCGGCTGCTGCAGCGCCCAGCGCAAAATCTGTGCCATATCGTAGCAGCTGGTGTAGTGGTCGTTGTCGCTGATGCCGTGGGGGTTTGAAAAGTGGGTGTGGGCAAGGCCAAGCTCCTCCACCTGTGCATTCATGGCCGCCACGCCGTCCGCGATGGTGCCGCCGCCGAAATACTCCGCCAGCAGGTTGGCGCCGTCGTTGGCGCTGGCCATCTGGGTGGCGTACAGCGCGTCCACCAGAGGAACTTCTTCCCCTTCCCGCAGGGCAATATGGCTGGAATCCGTGCCCGCCAGCGAGTAGACGTCCTCGTGGGTCACGGTCAGCTTTACATCGTCCCAGTCCCCCTGCGCCTTCTCGCAGGCAAGACCAAGGGTCATTACTTTGGTAATGGAGGCCGGGTGCAGTTCCTCGTCCATATTCTGCTGCGCCAGCACAAGGCCGGTGTCTGCATCCATGATGCAGTATGCCCGGGTATTGGCCAGCGCCGGGCCGGCTGCTGCCGCGCCGGGCACCAGCACAGCGCCTATCAAAAGCAGCACGGTGCACAGTGCTGCGGTAAATTTTTTCATCTGGTATTCTCCGCTTATCCGTTTTATGCCGACAAGACATCATTTGAAGTATACCACATTTTTTCCCCGCTGAAAAGAGATTTACGCATTCCTTTGTCCCAGCAGCACCGGCTGCAGCTGCTCACCCCGCAAAGCGGCGTCCACGGCGGCGGGCAGCAGGGCAAGGTCGGCCTTCAGGCTCTGGGGCTTGGCAAAGGGGTCGTCCTGCCCGTAGGGCACAAAGTAATAGTGCTTGCGCTGGCACAACCGCGCCATATTTTCGCCGGAGGCGCCAAGGCCGTCGTTGGTAGACACTGCCAGCACCACCGGGCTGCCCACCCGCAGCAGGCTTTTGGCGGCAAGGGTCACCGGCGTATCTGAAAGTCCCGCCGCCAGCCGCGCAAGTGTTGCGCCGGTGCAGGGCGCGACCACCAACGCCTGCGCCAGCCGCCGGGGGCCCAGCGGCTCTACTGCCTGCAGGGTGTCCAGCACCGGCTGCCCGGTAACGGCCTGTAAGCGCTGCCGCCAGCTTTCCCCGGTGCCGAACCGGGTATCCTGCTGCGCGGCAAAGCTCATGACGGGCAGCAGCGTCCAGCCCTGTGCCGTCAGCGCCTGCGCCGCGCCCAAGGCGTCCTCCAACGTGCAAAAGCTGCCGCACACCGCAAAGGCAAGACAGCCCTTTTTCTCTGTGGTCATATTGTTCCCTCCCGCTCCTGCAAAATGGTTTGCACCGTGCGCGCCAGCGCCTCCCCTGCCGTTTCCGGTGCCCAGACCGTCGGCAGGCTCAGCGCGTGCAGCGCCGTGTGCCCCAGCCGCCGGGCGGCGGCAAAGTCCGTGCCGCCGGGCTTTGAGGCCAGATCCACGATCAGGCATCCCTTCGGCAGCGCCGCCAGCACTGCCGCCGTCAGCACCGGTGCGGGGATGGTGTTCACCACCGTATCAAAGGCGGCAGCTGCGGCAACAAGGTCTGTCAGCGACACCGCCCGCAGACCCAGTTCCTCTGCCATGGCCCGCTGCACCGGGCGGCGTGCCGCCACGGTCACCCGCGCGCCCAGTGCCGCCAGACGCACCGCAAGCGCCCGCCCCACCGGGCCAAAGCCCAGCACCAGCACCGCCGCGCCCCACAGGGTACGGCTGCGCCGTTCCAGCAGAATGCCGATGCAGCCCTCGGCGGTGGGGATGGCGTTATACACGGTCAGCTCCGGGCGGGCAAAGTAGTCCACCAGTTCCACCCCCGCCGCCCGGGCGATGGTCCTTGCGCTGTCCGTCACCTTACCGCCCAGCGCCAGTGCCCCGGGCTTTGCCATGCCCAGCAGCTGCGCCAGCGGCAGACCGGACTGTTCCAGCGGGAGCGGCAGCAGGATGCAGTCTGCCTGCGGCAGCTGCTGCACGCCACCCACCGTATACCCCGCCCGCGCCAGTGCACGCCCTGCCGCCGCCTGCCGGGCATCGCTGCCCACCACCGCAAACCGCTTTGTCTGCCTCATGTCGTCATCTCCCCTTTTCCGCTGTGCACTATCCTATGCAGGAAGATGAAACCGCGTGAGCGGAAAGATGCTGACCGGCAGAAACAAAAAAGCTCCCCCTTTCGGGGGAGCCGTCATCGCGCAGCGATGACTGAGAGGATTCTTAGTTCAGCGCTTCTTCCAGCACCTTCAGCAGGTGCGGGATATCCAGCGGCTTTGCGATGTGGCCGTTCATGCCCGCATTCAGGGCGTTCTGCTTGTCCTCCTCAAAGGCGTTGGCGGTCATGGCAAAAATGGGGATGCCCGCCTTGCGGGGGTCGGGCAGGGCGCGGATACGCCGGGTGGCTTCGTAGCCGTCCATCCGGGGCATCTGGATGTCCATCAAAATCAGGTCATACTGCCCGGGCACGGACTGCTCCATTTTCTCCATTGCTTCAACGCCGTCTCCGGCGGTATCCACAAGGAAGCCTGCTTCCTTTAAGATCTCTATGGCGATCTCCCGGTTCAGGGCGTTATCCTCCACCAGCAGCAGGTGCTTACCGCTGAAGTCTGCCTTGGGCGGCAGGGCGGGCGTCTGGGTCGACTGCACCCGGAAGGGCTCTGCCAGCACCTTGCGCAGCTCCGAGAGGAACAGCGGCTTTTCGCAGAAAGCGGTCACACCGGCGGCGCGCGCCTCCTCCTCGATATCCGCCCAGTCGTAGGCGGTCAGGATGATGATGGGGCAGCTGTCCCCGATGACCTTGCGGATCTGCCGCACGATCTCAATGCCGTTCATATCCGGGATGAGCCAGTCGATGATATACACGCTGAAAGCATCGCCCTGCTCCACGGCGTACTTGGTGCGGATGACTGCTTCCTTGCCGGAGATGGTCCACTCCGGCCGCATGCCGATCTTGGAAAGCATGGTGCTGACGCTCAGGCAGGTGTTGGTGTCGTCGTCCGCCACCAGCGCCCGCAGCCCTTCCAGCTGGGGCAGCTGCTTGATCTCCGCCTTCTGCCCGCTGAGGGGGAAGCAGAGGTTCACGATGAACTCGCTGCCCTTGCCCGGCTCGCTTTCAAGGGCGATGGTGCCGCCCATCAGGTCTACAATGTTCTTGGTGATGGAAAGGCCGAGACCCGTGCCCTGGATGCCGCTGACGGTGGAGCTTTCCTCCCGGGTGAACTCCTCAAAGATGTGCTTCTGGAACTCCTTGTTGATGCCGATGCCGTTATCTTTAATGCGGAACTCATAGTTGCCGCAGCCCTTGGGCGCGCCGGGCTTCTGGGCAATGCGGATGCTCACCATGCCGCCGGTGGGGGTAAACTTGATGGCATTGGAAAGGATGTTCAGCAGCACCTGATTCAGCCGCAGCGGGTCGGTGATGATATCCTCGTCCACCACATCCATGGTGTCGATGAACAGCGCTAAGCGCTTGGAGCTGATGTTGGGCTGGATGATGGAGCGTATATCGTGCACGAGATCCGGCAGATGCACCGCCTTTTCCTCGATCTTCACCTTTCCACTCTCGATGCGGCTCATGTCCAGCACATCGTTGATGAGGGAGAGCAGGTGCTGGCTGGAAGTGGAGATCTTTTTCAGATAGTCCAGCACCTGTTCTTTATTATCAACATGGGTCGCCGCCAGCGAGGTGAAGCCGATAATGGCGTTCATCGGAGTGCGGATGTCGTGGCTCATGTTGAACAAGAACTCCCGCTTGGCGCGGTTTGCCGCTGCCTCGTGCCGGACGGCAAGCTCCAGCTTGCGGTTCTGCTCTTCCAGCTGGGCGTGATACTTCTGCTCCTGCTCCCTTTTTTGCTGCTCCGCAAGCTTCATGGAGCGGCGGCGCAGCGTTTGCAGCACTGCCACACAGATCAGATAGAAGATCAGTGCCGTCAGCAGTGCGCTGCTGAAATTGCGGAACACCGATTTTTCGTTGATATAGAGATACAGGTCAAAATTCTGTCCGTTGCTGTACATCCCGAAATAGCAGCCGGAATTTGCCCAGTCGCGGGTGTGGGTCAAAGTATCGGGCGCACCTGCTTTGCGGATGCCCTGCACCAGCGGGCTGTTCGTGGTGTACAGTCCGATGAGGCTCGGGTCGTTTGCGGCGATCACCTTGTTGTCCTGCACGATAAAGATGGTGCCGCTGATGTTCTTCGGGTAGCCGTCCAGCACGCTCTGGATGGACAGGGCTGTCCCCTCCACAAACTCCGGCGGGGTCACCCGGTACGCCAGCAGCACGGCGTCCCCTGCTGCGGCGCGGCGGGTGGCAACATCCACCGCCGTGCCATCCTGTAACAGAATGCGCTTGAGGTAGGTCTTTTGCGGGTTTTGCAGCACGTTCAGCGCGGCTTGCTCTCGCAGCGATTCCGCAAACTGCGCATAGCCGATATTACCATCCGTATATTCGCACAGTGATTCTCCATTTTCGTCCAGCACGGCAATGCCGGTAAGCCAGAGGGGCTCCGTTTCTGCCCGGAGGCTTTCGGGGTCGTAGAGATCCAAGGTATCATTTTCGGCCAGCTGCCGCACCGAGACCGCCATCCGGCGCAGCGACTTTGCGGTGATGGTATCGTTATATTTTTCGTAGCTGGTGGACTGCACCTTTACAAAGTTGATGGTGCGGTCAAAGTATTCCTCGGTAGCGCGCATGGACTCCCGCCCGGAGAAGAGGGTCACTGCCAGCAAAAGCAGCACGCCCATCAGCAGGTAGAGCGCCGCCACCCGCATATTGGGCGTGAACGTTTTCTTGTTACGGTTCAAGGGCGTCCACCTCCAGATATTTTTCCGGGTCCGGCAGATATTTGCCTACGATCTGCTTCATCGTGCCGTCGGCGCGCATGGCGGCAAAGGTCTCGGTCAGCTTTTCGTCCAGCCCGCGGGTGTCGTTCAGCGCAAAGGCCACGCCGATGCCGGTGACCAGCAGCGGCTCCTCCAGAATGCGGAAATTGGCATTGCAATCCTGCATATACCGCAAAATGGCGGCCTCGTGGGCGGCAATGGCGTCCACATAGCCGCAGTTCAACATGGCGTACTGCACGCTGCGGTCCTCGGCGCTCAGCAGTTCACCAAACTGCGGGATGCGGGGGTCGGTGCCGGCGAGGAAGATTTCCTCCGGCTTGGTGGTGCTTTGCACCATCATGGTCTTGCCCGCAAGGTCGGCAAGCGTTTCAATGCCGCTATCGGCATTGACCGCCACCACCTGACGGCTGACCATATACGGCCCTACCCAGCGGTACAGCTGCTCCCGCCCATCCATGGAAAAGCAGCTCCAGATGCAGTCGATGGCACCACTTTCCACCAGATTGGTTTTCTGCTCCCAGTCAATGATTTCAAACCGTACCGCATACCCTATGCGGGCAAAGGCCTCGGTGGCAATGTCCACATCAATGCCGGTGGGCGTGCTGTCATTGTTCAGGTAGATAAAAGGCGGGTAGTTATCGCTGCCCACCGTAAGCTCGGGCAGCGCTGCCGCCGCCTGTGTTTTGCCGCAAGCGGTCAGCCCGGCTGCCGCTGCCGCCGCGCACACCTTTAAAAAGGTACGGCGGGGTATTTTATGGTTGAATCGCTGTTCTGTCACGCGTAATTGTCCTCACATTACCATTGTAAAATTTCCTGTTTCAGTTCCCCCTGCACGTCCAGCAGGCACTGCAGCAGCAGCGGGTTGAAGGCTCCGCACTCACCGTTCGTGATCATCTGGACAGCCGTTTCGTGCGGGAAAGCCTTTTTGTAGCATCGCTCGCTGGTCAGCGCGTCATACACATCTGCCATGGAGACCAGCTGCGCGCTGATGGGGATATCGTCCCCCTTCAGCCCGTCCGGGTATCCCCTGCCGTCCCAGCGCTCGTGGTGCCAGCGGGCGATCTCGTAGGCGGTCTGCAGCAGCGGCTGGTCTGCAAAGCTTTCAGTCTTTTGCAGCATCTCTGCGCCCAGCATACTGTGGGTCTTGATCACCGCAAATTCCTCTGCGGTCAGCCTGCCGGGCTTATTCAGGATGGCTTCGTCAATGCCGATCTTGCCGATATCGTGCAGCGCCGACGCCAGCGGGATGTTATCCTGCTGCTCGGGGGTCAGGTCGTAGCGGCTGGTCAGCTCCATCAGCCGGTGCAGCAGCGTCTCGGTGATGATGCGGATGTGCCGCACATGAGAGCCGGACTCGCCGTTGCGGAACTCCACGATCTGGCTCAGCACGCCCACCAGCACATCGGTGTTCTTTTCCCGTGCGCGGATCTGGTCAGACACCATCTGCACCAGCCGCCGCTGCTTGGCGTACAGCTTGATGGTGTTGGACACCCGACGGTAGACGATCTTTGCGTCAAAGGGGCGGTTGACATAGTCGCTGGCACCCAGCTCGTAGGCCTTGCGGATGGCTTCCTCCGAGTCGTCACTGGAGATCATGATCACCGGCACGTCCTCAATGGTGTGGTTGGTGTTCATGGTGCGCAGCACCTCAAAGCCGTCCATGACCGGCATATTGATATCCAGCAGCACCAGCGAGATCTGCCCGGCGTTTGCCCGCAGCAGCTCCAGACACTGCTTGCCGTTCCCGGCTTCCAGAATGCGGTAGTCCTCGCCCAGAATGCCGGCAAGCATCATGCGGTTCATCATGGAATCGTCCACCAGCAGGATCACGGGCTTTTCCCCTAAGACATCCTTCTGGGCCGCCAACCGACTGTCCTGTGTGTCCACCGCCACGGCGTCCTTGCGGTTTTTGGCCTGATACATTATAAAATCTGCCCGGCGCACCACGTTCTCCATAGGGTCGGCAAGGGTCTGCATCGCGCCGCCGATGCTCAGCGACAGCCGGAAGTGGGGGTAGCCCGGCACCACCGTTTGCTGCACGGCGGTGCGGATCTGCTCCAGCTTTACCTTGAAATAATCCGCCGGGATGCCGGGCAGCACCAGCAAGAACTCGTCGCCGCCGTAGCGGATCAGCAGATCTGTTTCCCGGATGCAGCTGCGGATGGCCTTTGCAGCGGTTTCCAGCGCCAGATCTCCGGCGTGGTGGCCGTAGGTATCGTTGCAGATCTTGAAATCGTCGATATCCATCAGGGCGATGCCTGCCGGGCCGAGGTTATTGCGCACCACTTCCTCGTAAAAGCGGCGGTTGTAGGTGCCGGTCAGGGCGTCGTGGTTCAGCCGCTGCCGGTAGCGCTTTTCTTTTTCCATGCTCCGGGCGGCGGTCTGGGCAAACTGCGCCTTCTGCTCCTCCATCTGCTGCATCATCCGCAGCAGATTATGGTTGGCGGTTTCCAGCGCCTCCCGCTGGGTACGGTTCTGCTGTTCCAGCTTTTCCCGCAGTTCCATATAGGGGGTGATATCCGTGATCGTGCCCACGATATAGCCTTTGCCGTACCATTCCACCTGATTGGCAGCGTTGGTGACCCAGCGGTAGCCGTTTTTGCCCAACAGCCGAAAGATGTTGTCGCCATTCTTGGCGTAAGTCGCGCTGTTTTCCGCGTTCCGGTAGCGCAGCCCGGCCGCCAGATCATCCGGATGCACCAGCGCGGTGTAGCGGTTATCGAACCTTGCCGCAAACTCTGCCCGCCCCCAGCCCAGTATCTCCAGAAAGCGGTCGCTGATATAAATAAAGGGATAGCCTTTTTCCGGGTCATCCGCACAACAGTGGAAGCCGCCCGGTATATTCTGTGCATAGCGTTCCAGCCGCAGAAATCCTTTTTTTATTGTCTCGTCTGTTTCCATTTTACCTTTCCTGCCTTTTTCTCCGCGCATTGCAGCACGCAGTACCCCCTGTTACCGCAATTTCAAACTTTACCTTCCTGTACACCCTGCTTTTGGGCACACTGTAACAGTGTAATTCTATTATCAAAACTGCCTAGATGCAAGCATTTTTTGCCAGTTTGGCCAATGGAAAGGCAGGTAAGGCAACGCAAAAAAGCCGCCGCACAAAAAGTGCAGCGGCTTTGCGGGGCGTCACCTCACAGCCAGCGCTCTGCGATGATCCACCACATACCGGGCAGGTTGATCCGACCCAGCAGATGCTCCAATACGATCAGCATGGTATTCTCCTTTCAGACCGTCCGTTTCAGCCGAACAGCCCCTTCAGTAAAAACAGAAGCAGCTTAGTCAAGCTGCCGCCGCCCAAAAGGCTGAGCAGCGGCCCAAGGCCTTGAAACATGGGAGGTTTGCTCCTTTCGTTTCATTCCGTCCCGACTGCTGCCGGGTGCCGGTCTGCCTTATATACGAACCAGCCCGCTGCAGGATTGCAAATGCCGTGGTGGTAAATATTGGGAGTATTGCAGCTGCCGTCTGCCTTTACGACCCCTTCCCGTGAAAAAGTTGCTCAGAAACGCCCGCAGGCGTTTCTGAGCAACAAATCAAAAATACTATTTCCGCTGAAAATGCCCATAGCAGCGCGGAGGGCATTCCAAATCGTCTTACTTAAAATGCTTCCATGCCGGGGTAGACGGCGCTTTCGCCCAGCTGCTCCTCAATGCGCAGCAGCTGGTTGTACTTTGCCACACGCTCGGTGCGGCTGGGCGCGCCGGTCTTGATCTGGCAGGTGTTCAGCGCCACCGCCAAGTCCGCAATGGTGGTGTCCTCGGTCTCGCCGGAGCGGTGGGAGCTGATGGCGTTGTAGCCGGCCTTGTGTGCCATTTTGATGGCTTCCAAGGTCTCGGAGACAGAGCCGATCTGGTTCAGTTTGATCAGGATAGCGTTGCCCGCACCCAGCTGGATGCCCTTTGCCAGACGCTCGGTGTTGGTCACAAACAGGTCGTCGCCCACCAGCTGCACCTTGCCGCCCAGCTCGTGGGTCATCTGCTGCCAGCCCTCCCAGTCCTCTTCGTCCAGACCGTCCTCGATGGAGATAATGGGGTACTTTTCCACAAGGCTCTTCCAGTGTGCGATCAGCTCGGCAGAGGTGAACTCGGTGCCCGCCTTGGGCAGCTTGTAAAAGCCCTTGCCCTTGGGGCTCTTCCACTCGGAGGCAGCGGCGTCCATTGCCAGCATAAAGTCCTTGCCCGGCAGATAGCCCGCCTTTTCGATGGCTGCCAGAATGGTCTCGATGGTCTCCTCATCGCTGGAAAGGTTGGGTGCAAAGCCGCCCTCGTCGCCCACGGAGGTAGCCAGCCCCTTGGACTTCAGGATGGCAGCCAGCGCATGGAATACCTCGGCGCACCAGCGCAGCGCTTCCTTAAAGGAGGGTGCGCCCACCGGCATGATCATGAACTCCTGCGTGTCCACGGTGTTGGCGGCGTGTGCGCCGCCGTTCAGGATGTTCATCATGGGCACAGGCAGGCGGTTGCCGTTTACGCCGCCCAGAAAACGGTACAGCGGCATTTCCAGCGAAGCGGCTGCTGCGCGGCAGGCTGCAATGGACACCGCCAGAATGGCGTTTGCGCCCAGATTGGATTTATCCTTGGTGCCATCGGCTTTGATCATGGCGGCGTCCACGGCGTAGATGTCGGAGGCATCCATGCCCACCACTGCGTCCGCAATGACCGTGTTGATGTTCTCCACCGCCTTGGTCACGCCCTTGCCCAGATAGCGGCTCTTGTCGCCGTCCCGCAGCTCCAGCGCCTCAAACTCGCCGGTGGATGCACCGGAAGGGGCGCAGCCGCGTGCCACAGTGCCGTCCGCCAGCGTGATCTCGGCTTCTACGGTGGGGTTGCCGCGGGAGTCTAAGATCTCGCGGCCTACAACAGATTCAATTTCCAGATAATTCATCTTGAAACCCTCCTGAATATCATTTTCTCTCCCGTACTGCCCGGGCGGGCAGACGGGGAACTGCTCTATTTAGATAGTTATACATAACTAACCATCAATATCCTACCACGCTTTGCGCCCCGGCGCAAGAGCCGGTGCGTATGTTTGCAGACCTAAATTTTTAACGGGAACGCAAACCGCCGTGGAAAACCCGTTTACAGTCTGCCCCCTTGCGGCAGCGGGGATACGTTATGCTTACCATGTGTTTTTTATATGGCATATATGCCAAAAATTTTCTTTACTTTTTGGTAGTTCGGTTCTATACTGGTTGCGGCGTTTACGCTGTTTTCCCATTTATAGTCGTTATAGAGGAGGATTTTTGCAATGAATAAGGATCTGACGGTGGGCAAGCCGTCACAGGTATTGTGGCAATTCTGTCTGCCCATGTTTGGCAGCATCATTTTCCAGCAGCTGTACAATATCGCGGATAGTCTGGTAGCGGGCAAGTTCATCGGTGAGAACGCACTGGCTGCGGTGGGCAACAGCTACGAGATCACCCTGATCTTCATCGCCTTTGCCTTTGGCTGCAACATTGGCTGCTCGGTCATCGTGTCCCGCTACTTTGGCGCAAAGGAATACCGCGAGATGAAGACCTCGGTCTACACCTCTCTCATCGGCTCTGCCGTGCTGTGCGCCGTGCTGATTGGCATCGGTCTGTTTGGCTGCGACGCCCTGCTGGAGCTCATCAACACCCCGGAGGAGATCCTTGCAGATTCTGCGCTGTATCTGGATATCTACGTTCTGGGCCTGCCCTTCATGTTCTTCTACAACATTGCCACCGGCATCTTCTCTGCCCTTGGCGACAGCAAGACCCCCTTCTACTTCCTTGCAGTCTCTTCCCTGTCCAACATCGGCGTGGACATCCTGTTTGTGGCAGGTTTCCAGATGGGCATTGCCGGTGTAGCATGGGCTACCTTCCTGTGTCAGGGTGTCAGCTGCGTGCTGGCCATGGTGGTGGTGTTCCGCCGCATCCGCGCTTTCCACACCGAGGGTCATGTGCAGCTGTTCTCGTGGAATATGCTGGGCAAGGTGGCCGTGGTGGCTGTGCCCAGCATCCTGCAGCAGAGCTTTGTCTCGGTGGGCAACATCATCCTGCAGAGCATCATCAACACCTTTGGCGCCAGCGTCATTGCAGGCTACTCTGCCGCCGTCAAGCTGAACAACATGGTCATCACCTCCTTTACCACCTTGGGCAACGGCATCTCCAACTACACCTCCCAGAACATGGGTGCAGGCAAGATGGACCGCGTCAAGGAAGGCTTTGGCGCGGGCCGCAATCTGGTGTGGCTGCTGTGCGTGCCGCTGGTGGTGCTGTACTTCTTCTTTGGCCGCTTTTTGCTGCTGCTGTTCATGAACGACCCGCAGGGCCCTGCCATTGACACCGGTATGCTGTTTTTGCGCATCCTCTCTCCCTTCTACTTTGTGGTGTCGGTCAAGCTGGTGGCAGACGGCATCCTGCGCGGCTGCGGCCTGATGGTGCGGTTCATGATCGCCACCTTCACCGACCTGATTTTGCGCGTGGGCATTGCCGCCGTGCTCAGCGCCACCGCGCTGGGCTCCACCGGCATCTGGATGGCATGGCCTGTGGGCTGGTGCATCGGTACGGCGCTTTCCATGGTGTTCTACGTCACCGCCATCCGCAAGGCACTGGCAGAGCCGGTGGCTGTTGCCGAGGCCGAGGGACAGGCCGCAGAGACCCGCGCCGAGGCCGAATTTGCCGCCGACGCCGAGATGGAGACCCTGTAACCTTTTTGCAACTTGTGAATCTGTTTCATCTCACAGATAAACAAAATGAACAATTTGAAATAGTGCACAAAATCACGCTTTAATTTTTGTATAAAGTATCAACAAAGCCGAGAAAATGCGCCCAAAAGTATGGACGGTTTGTGAATTGCGGATTTGAACCCAGATAGCTATAATAACAGACAAGAACAGAAGCAAGGCCGCTTTAGAGGGGAAGGGCCTTGCTTCCGTTTTTATCAATTTACTTTATAGAACACTCCGGAGGAGGAGATTTTTATGAAAAAGATGATCACTCGTCGTCAGTTCATGGCTGCTGCCGGTGTTGTTGCCGCAGCAAGTGCTCTGACTGCCTGCGGCGGTTCTTCCGCAAGCACGGCCGCTTCTTCTGCAGCCGGTTCCGCTGCTGCTTCCGGCAGCACTATCAAGGTGGGTGTGATGGGCCCCCTGACCGGTGACGCTTCCGTTTACGGTCAGGCTGTTGTAAACGGTGCCAGCCTGTACATGAAGCAGGTCAATGCCGATGGCGGTGTCAACGGCAAGCAGCTGGAGATCATCGCCATGGACGAGCAGGGCGATGAAACGCAGGCTGTGACCTGCTTTACCAAGATGGTGGATCAGGGCATCACCGCTCTGGTGGGCGATGTAACCACCGCTCCCACGCTGGCTGTTGCCGCCGAGAGCGCCGATTACAATATGCCTATGGTCACCGCTTCCGCTACTGCCGAGGCTGTTACCTACGATGCCGAGACCGACACCGTGAGCGGGAATGTGTTCCGTGCCTGCTTCACCGACCCCTTCCAGGGCGTGAAGATGGCAGATTACGCTTACGAGAAGCTGGGCTACACCAAGGCAGCCGTCATCTTCCTGAAGGGCAAGGACTACAACGAGGGTCTGGCCGAGAACTTTGCCAAGGAGTTTGAGGCAAAGGGCGGCACCGTCGTGGATCAGGAGAGCTACTCTGAGGGCGACGTGGACTTCAAGACCCAGCTGACCAGCATCCTTGGCAAGAACCCCGAGATGGTGTTCTGCCCCAACTACTATCAGGAAGTGGGTCAGATCCTGGCTCAGGCTGAGAGCATCGGCTTGACCGTTCCCTTCCTCGGCGGCGACGGCTGGGATGGTCTGGAGGGCTACGCCACCGCCGACCAGCTGAAGGACTCCTACTTCTGCGCCTGCTACGCTAAGGGCTCCAGCACCGCGTTTGAGGATGCCTACAAGGCCGAGTACGGCGAGGCCTACCCCAACGGCTTTGCACCCTTGGGCTATGATGCTGCCATGACCGTCGTGTACGGCATCAAGGCTGCCGAGGAGCAGGGCCTCGAGGCCGGCTCCGACGAGTACAAGCAGGCCGTCATCGATGCCATTGCCGGCGGCACCATCGAGGGCATCACCGGCACCTTTACCTTCGACGAGCACCACAACCCCGTCAAGAGCACTGCCATCCTGACCTACGTGGACGGCAAGCCCGAGCTGAAGGAAATGTTCTGATCCGCGCTGTTCCATCCACCGGTGATGGAGCCGCCCGCACAGAGCAAACCCCATGATTTTTTGGAGAACGCCGGAACAGCTTTTTTCTGGTCAGGCGTTCTCCGTTTTTTATATCAAAAAGTGTAAACGCCGCAAAGAAAGGAAGTATCCAACCATGACAGTGTTCTTTAGCCAGCTGATCAACGGCTTGTCCCTTGGCAGCATCTATGCACTGATCGCACTGGGCTACAGCATGGTGTACGGCATTATCCTGCTGCTGAACTTTGCCCACGGCGATGTCATCATGGTGGGCGCATACATGTCGTGGTTCGTCATGAACCAGCTGGGTCTTGGCCCGGTCACCGCTGTGTGCGCCACCATCATCACCTGTACGCTGCTGGGCGTGGTGATTGAAAAAATCGCCTACACCCCCCTGCGCAGCGCACCCCGTATCTCGCTGCTGATCACCGCCATTGGTGTCTCCTTCTTTCTGGAGTACACCGCAGAGCTGATCATGGGCTCGGGTGCAAAGGTGATCCCCGCCTACTACACCAACCAGACCTTCCGTCTGGGCAAGGTGCCGCTGGGTCTTACTTCGATCATCACGCTGGTGGTCACCGTGCTGTCCATGCTGGTGCTCACCTTTCTGGTGCAAAAGACCAAACTCGGCAAGGCCATGCGCGCCGTCTCGGAGGATATGGATGCTGCCCGTCTGATGGGCATTAACGTCAACAGCACCATCTCCTTTACCTTTGCCGTGGGCTCGGCGCTGGCGGGCATCGGCAGCGTGCTGTACTGCTGCTCCTACCCGCAGGCCACCCCCACCATGGGCTCCATGCTGGGCCTGAAAGCCTTTGTTGCCGCTGTTCTGGGCGGCATCGGCTCCATTCCCGGCGCAATGATCGGCGGTATCCTGCTCGGCATTATTGAGATCTTTTCCAAAGCGTACATTTCCACACAGCTGTCCGATGCGATCGTATTTGCGGTTCTGATCGTGGTCCTGATCGTAAAGCCGGATGGTCTGCTGGGCAAACACGTCAGCGAGAAAGTATGAGGTAGCAGCATGAACAAACTCAAACCTATTCTGTCAGCCAGAAAAGACTGCACAATTTCCTATACGATCGTCATTCTCGCCTTTATCCTGATCCAGACCATGATCGCAACCGGAAACATCACCTCTTCCTTAAAGGGACAGCTGGTTCCGATCTGTGCCTACATCGTCATGGCGATCTCCTTAAATCTTACCGTCGGCATT
>OIIT01000271.1_pt1 | contig 15815 bp, 10 predicted proteins | sample 1583271 | NCBI WGS metagenome assembly OIIT01 (sample SAMN02675044, study PRJEB24791) | human gut metagenome, SKBSTL002 | isolation source: stool | host: Homo sapiens | place: USA | reverse complement strand
TATTTATTTGCGGGGGGGGGTAACGCGGAAGCGCTTTACCACCTGTTCCAGTGCGCTGATGTCCACAGGCTTGGACAGGTGTTCGTCCATGCCGGCTTCCTTACTCTTTTGCATATCCTCAAGGAAGGCGTTGGCGGTCATGGCAAGGATGGGGATGGTGCGTCCCAGCGGGTTTTCGCCGCTGCGGATGCGGCGGGTGGCTTCCAAGCCGTCCATCACCGGCATCTGCACGTCCATCAAAATCATATCATAGTCGCCGGGCTTCACGCTGGCAAAGGCATCCACGATCTCCTGACCGTTGGGGCAGATGGTGCAGCTTGCGCCTTTTGTTTCCAGCAGCATTTGCAGAATCTCGGCGTTGATGGCGTTATCCTCGGCACAGAGGAACTTCATGCCGGACAGGGGAGAAGTGGTCTCTTCTTCCTCCGGGAGCGCCTGCGCCTTTTGCACCGTGTCCGCTTCGGTGTCAATGGGGAATTCCAGCACCACCTCAAAGCGGGTGCCCTTACCGGTGGCACTCTCTACGCTGATGGAGCCGCCCATCAGGTCTATGACGCTTTTGGTAATCGCCATACCCAGACCCGTGCCCTGCACCTTGTTGGTGCCGGAGTGCTCCTCCCGGGTAAAGGGGTCGAAAAGGGTCTTTTGGTAGTCCGCGCTCATGCCGATGCCGTCATCCTGCACCACAAAGCGGTACCGGGCGTAGTGCTCGTTCCGGGGCAGCTCTTCCACCTCCAAACGGATGTGCCCACCGGTGGGCGTATACTTGACCGCATTGGAGAGGATGTTCATCAGCACCTGATTCAAACGGTTGGGGTCGGCCAGCACGTTTTCGTGCTGCAGATTGGTGCTTACCGTAAAGGTCTGACTGCGCTGGCCTGCCTGCTGCCGGATGATGCTGTCCAGCTGGCTGATCTGCTGGGGCAGGTTCATTTTTTCCACATGCAGGGTGGTCTTGCCGCTCTCGATGCGGCTCATATCCAGAATATTGTTGATGATGCCCAGCAGCAGCTGACCGGAGCTTTCCAGCTTGCCCAGATGCTCGGCAAGCTTTTCCGGCTCGTGCAGCTCGTTTTTCATCAGGGTGGTGATGCCGATGATGGCGTTCATGGGGGTGCGGATATCGTGGCTCATGTTGGAAAGGAAGTCCGTCTTGGCTTTGCTGGCACGCTCGGCAGACTGCAGCGCCTCGGCGGCAGCATCCTGCGCCCGCCGCATTTCGTCGTTGGCCTGCGTCAGCTGGACGTTATACTGCTCCAGACGGAGGTTCGTCTTTTTTTCAGCCTGCAGCTCCCGCTGCTGCTTTTCCCGCAAAAGGAACCAGCCAGCAATGACTGCCGTAATCGAAAACACCGTTGCAAAGCCTACAATAACGACCATGACGATATTGACCAGCTTCTGCGTATTCACGGCCACATATTTTGCCGGAACAAGGAACGCCAGCGTCCACTGGGCGTTTTCCATCTGCTTCAGGGCGTAGTAATACTCAGTTCCGTCCAGCACGGCGTTGGAATAACAGGAGCCTGTGCGGGCAAGCCGCTCCTTTGCTGCTGCAAAGGAAGAACCGTGCAGATAGGACATCTGGGAGAGCACGGTGTATACGTTGTGCCCCTTCAGCAGCTCGGTATCATTGGCGTTGAACAGCTTGAAGCCGTTATTATCCAGCACATAGACACTGTTGTTATTTTCGTAGGCGTCGCAGCGGAAATAATCGTTCAGCTGGGTCATGCTCTGCGAAATACCAAAGTAGCGCAGGGTGATCTCTTTCTCTCCGCTTTGCAGTGTGATGGGGGTGGAGAGCTGTTCCAGAAACACCATCCGGGAGTCGTCCACGGTCAGCGAATTGGAAACATAGCTGACCCGCTGCGGCGCGTTTTCCAGATAGTTCATTTCCCGCAGCAGACCCGTGCGGCCATACTCGGTATAATAACGCCCGGCAGCATCCACGGCGATCAGTTCGATCTGTTTTTCATGGTAATTGGAAAGCTCCGACAGCTTTTTCAGATAGCGGTAGAGATCGGTATCAGTCTCCAGCGGGGTGTTGTATAAATAATTACACTGCACATTCACCTCGTCCCAGTGGTTGTCGATCACATCCTCCAGACTGTGGAACATCTGGTGAGTGACCTCTTCCATCTGGCTCAGCCGCTCGTGGTAGACAAGGTTTTGGATGTAGGTCTGGCTCATGACAAAAAGGGTCAGGATCAACACGATGATGACAAAGCCGAAGCCCACAAACAGCTTTTTATAGATTTTGTTGTTCACATCCAGTATCTCCTGTCCGTTTTATTCAACTCCATGCGGTGTCTGCCCGGCTGATGGTGGTGTATCCGCCAAAGAAAGCCTTTGCGGCATCCATGCCCACCACGCCGCTGTCTGTCACCGTTGCTTCGGCAGCCAGCTGGTCGCTCACACCGCAGATGGCAACCTGATAGGTCTTGCCCGCCTCCGGCTGCACCGGGCTTACCAGCACATAGGGGTAGCCCTTGCCGTTGCCGTAGGCATCGTAGCCAGAAGCCAGCAGGTCGCTGATCTGCTGCCCGGTCAGGGTGACGGTCTGGATGGTGCGGTTCCAGCCGGTGGGCAGGATGACCGAAAGGTCGTAATCCGTAATGCCCTTGGCGTACAGCTTGGCGGCTACGCCGTGGTGGTTCTGCTCGGTGGGGTTGCCGGGGATCCATGTGCTCAGCGAGACCAGCGCAAGGTCGCTGCCGGTAGCCTGTGCAAAGCAGCGGCCTACCAGCATGGCGCAGTCCTGCTGCGAAAGCTCCTCCGTAACGGTAGTGATGACATCCGGGGTGTTGTTCACCACACTGTCCTGATCCTCGTCCAGCTGACGGATGACATCCTCCATGGTGGCGTTGCCCTTCATGAAGTCCAGCATTTTAAGGCCGGTGGTCACGAAGGTGTTTTCCCAGCCGGAATAGATAAAGGGCGCGGTGTTGCCTGCGTTCAGGGTATCGGCGATGTCGGCATAGTAGGTGCCGTCTGCCTTTGCACCCTTGAAGGGCAACAGGCTGCTTTTCAGCGCCGTTGCGGGCTGCAGAGCGCTGGTGCCTGCAACGGTGGAAAGCACACGCATCACCTTGAGCGCATCTTCCAGCTTTTGGGGGTTCTGTTTCAGCTTTTTATTCAGACCGTAGAAGCGGTTCACATTCAGCACAAAAACGTTCTGGGTGCCGTCCTCGGAAAGATAGGGCATCAGGCCGAATTTATCGGCGTTGCCGTCTGCCTCCACAATGCCGTTGGTGTTTCCGATCAAAAACAGGGTATTCCCCTCGGCCATCCTCTGCAGGGTCACATTGTCGTCAAGAGCATCGCCGGAGTCGTTCAGCATCCCGATGTCCTTCCACTTTTTGACATACGCCATTGCCTGCATCATGCCGGGGGTGTTGCTGACGTTTGCCTTGCCGGAAAGATAATCCTTCTGCCACAGTCTGCCGTCCAGCGTGCCAAGGAAATCGGCATCTGCAATGTTGCACAGATACTGGAAACCGTAGCCCGGGTACTGGATCTGCGACAGGCAGAGATCGACCCCGGCTTCCTTGGCTTTTGCAGCCAGCACCTCCAGCTCAGCGAAAGAATTGGGCAGCTCCCAGCCGTGTTCCCGCAGCAGGGTCTTGTTGTAGGTGATGCCGTAGCAGTTGTAAACCGAGGGCAGCAGATAGATGGCACCGTTGTCGAACACGTCCTGCAGACGGGACTCCACATAGTTATCCGTAAAATCGTAGCCGGAAAGGTCCAGCAGTTTGTCGGAGACCAGATCGATCTGGGGGTCGTAGTAGGTCAAGGTGCAGACGTCCGGCAGGTCGCCCGCCGCAAACATATTCTGCAAACAGGTGGTGGTGTTATCGCCGCTGTAGGGCACGACCTCGATGTTCACTTCCGGGTAAACGCTGTGCACCTGCTCAATAAAGGCTTCTATCTCCTTATAAGGTGCCATAAAGGTGACGGCTTCGTGCGCATCTGCTGTTTTGCTTTCAGCCTTACCGCCGCCGCAGGCGGTCAGCGCTGCCGTTGCCGCAGTAATGCCGCAAACCTGCAAAAAGGAGCGGCGGGAGATTTTTTTTATCATATAAATATACTTTCCTCACATTTTCGGAGGGCAGTACTGCGCAAGTGCAGGAGCGCAGTGCTGCCTTAGCGATTTTTACACACCCCACAGGAACCCCTACGCTCGCAGCCTGTCCGCACGGGGCATACGCCGATTTTCCCATAAAATAACAATCATATTGTATCATTGTAACAAAAGTGTTTCAAGCTGTTTTTTTGAAGGATTTTGCATGGAAAAGGGCGAACAACCGCGTGCTTTGCAGCTGCACGGCATAAAAATACCCCTGACACCGGGGAAGGGTATCAGGGGTTATGGTATTCCGGGCACGCTGTTTTATTGCAGGGGCTCTTTTGCGCGCAGACGCCGAAAGGTGTCCTCTTTTACAAGCTCGATGACCACCGCTGTCAGGGGGATAAAGAAGATAATGCCGATGATGCCAAAAAGCTTTCCGCCGATCATGGCGGCAATAAGGGTGTATAGCGGCGAAAGCCCCACGGATTTGCCCACCACACGGGGATAAATGAACTGGTTTTCAACAAACTGCACGGCAAGGTACACGATCAGGCAGCGCACCGCCAGCACAGGGTCTACCAACAGCACAAGGAACACACTGACCACGCAGGAGATCAGTGCACCCACATAGGGGATGATGGCGCAGATGGCGGTGAGCACGCCCACCAGACTGCCGTAGGGGATCTTGAAAACGGAAAATGCAAGAGCCATCAGAACGCCAAGGATCACTGCCTCGCTGCATTGTCCCGTTAAAAAGTTTGCAAAGGACTGCCGGAACAGCCGGCAGAACTTCAGCACCCCGGCGGCGTGGGCAGGCTTCAGGTAGGCGCACACCAGCGTGCGGGCTTGGTGGCCGAGGCTCTCCGTACTAAGGGACATATAGACGGAGATGATCAGCGCAAACGAGGCGGTGATCGCGATATTCACCGTGGCAGAGACAGCCCCTACCGCATTGACCAGCACCGTGTCGATGCTTGCGGTGACCTTGTGCAGCAGCTGCTCCCAGTTGATGCCCTCCAGCCAGTTCATTAGCCAGCCCATGTCAGCATCCTGTGCGTTGAGATAGGCAGTCCAGCGGGGAATATTGGCCTCGATCTGCACATACAGGCTGTGGAAGGACTGCACCAGCTCCGGAATCAGCAAAGTCAGCGCCAATACCAGCACCAGCACAACGCCCAGCAGGGTGATGAAAAAGCTGAGAAGGTGGATGGCTTTCGCCGAGGGCTGCTTTTTGGCCTTGCCGAACAGGCGGTTCAGCCGCTTTTCCAGACCGGTCATGGGCACGTTGATAAAAAGCGCCAGAATGCCGCCCGCCAGAATGGGCAGTACCAGATCTATCAGCTTTGCGGCAAAGGCCAGAACGTCAGAAAGCCGCAGCAGCGCTACAAAAAGCGTTACCCCTACCACGGTAACGAGCAGAGATTGTTTTGTTTTTGGTTCCATGAAAAAGTTCCTTTCCCGGAAGATTGTGGCAGCAGGCAGCAAAAAGACCGCCCGCCGGCTCTTTTTGGTATTGTAATCGGAAGAAAAGGGCTTGTCAAGACGAGAGAAAGGGAAACGGGACGTTATAAAAGCAGTTTGCGAGAATGCAAGCGGGAGCTTTTCAGTAGGGAAAAAGCGTGGTATACTTGGCCAGAGCAAATTTAAAAAAATTGAGAGAAACACAGCTTGAAAGGAAATAGATCATGTCGAAAGATGAATATCTGATTACAGATGCGCCGCTGAAAGCGCTGACGGTTTTTGCAATGCCAATGATCCTTGGCAGCTTTTTTCAGCAGGTCTATAATATGGCGGACTCCATCATAGTCGGTCAGTTTGTCGGCTCCTCGGCACTGGCAGCTGTCGGTGCCTGTGCTGCGCTGACCAATGTTTTTATCTGTGTGGCGCTGGGTGCCGGTGTGGGTGCCGGTGTGCTGGTAAGCCGCTATTTTGGCGCTAAAAACTATGGCAAAATGAAAACCATCGTGTCAACGTCCCTGCTCAGCTTTCTGGTTTTGAGCATTGTCCTTGGCGTTTTTGGCTTTAGCTTTTCCCGTGCTATGATGAGCGGCTTGCAGACCCCCGCCGACATTCTGGAGGATGCGGTGCTGTATCTGCGGGTCTATTTTGTAGGCTTCCCGTTTTTGTTCATGTACAACATTCTTTCCACCATGTTTACCTCCATTGGGGAATCCAGGATCCCGCTGGGTCTGCTGATCTTTTCCTCCATCCTGAATATTTTTATGGATCTCTGGATGGTGGCGGGGCTTGGCTTGGGCGTGTTTGGCGCAGCCCTTGCCACGTTGATCGCACAGGGCATTTCTGCGGTGTTTTCGTTTTTGATTTTCCTGCACCGGATGCGGCAGTATAAAAGCCCCTTTAAAAGGTTCGACCGGCAGGAGCTGTATTCCATGCTTCGCATTGCGGTGCCGTCGGTCTTGCAGCAGTCTACCGTGTCCATCGGCATGATGATCGTGCAGGCGGTGGTAAACCCCTTCGGCACACAGGCGCTTGCCGGATATGCAGCAACGATGCGGGTAGAAAATGTTTTCTCGCTGATCTTTGTCTCCATCGGCAATGCAGTCTCGCCCTATATCTCCCAGAATCTTGGTGCAAAGAAAATCGACCGCCTCAAAAAAGGCTACCACGCTGCACTGGTGCTGGACCTGTGCTTTGCGGTCATTGCCTTTGCGGTCATTGAAACCCTGCACACCCAGATCTCCTCGCTGTTTCTGGGCAAGGACGGAACGGCGCTGGCCTATCAGGTGTCCGGTGATTATATGCGGTGGCTGGGTTACTTCTTCATCTTCATGGGCATCAAGATGGCGACCGATGGCGTGCTGCGCGGGCTTGGTATCATGCGCCCGTTCCTCATTGCCAACATGGTAAACCTTGCCATCCGCCTGTCCGTTGCCCTGCTCTGTGCACCGCGCTTTGGTATTGCCTTTGTCTGGCTTGCCGTCCCGGCAGGGTGGCTGGCAAACTTTCTGGTCTCCTATGCGGCGCTCAGAAGATCGTGGCCGACGGAAAATGCAGCGGCACCTCAATGATTTTGTGCAGCGCGGGAGCGGGTGGTGGCCTGCTGGGAAAAGTTCAAGTGGCTTTTCCGTCCGGTGGAGCATTCCTGAGGGACACTGCACTGCGGCGTAAAAAAGCAAAGGGCTGCTGCACAGGGAGATAGCTGTGCGGCAGCCTTTTTCTGCGCCCGCCCCGGTCTGTTACAGCGGTTTACTTTTGGCAGGAGAAATGCTATGATACACCTTAGAAAAAGCAAGGAGGAGCTACGATGGGCATTGCAGGGAACGAATGGGGTTTTCAGGTGGGCACACTGCCTAAAGGTGCGCGGGATAAGATCAGCGATGTGCCGGGGGTGACGGTAGGGCACTGCACCTTGGCAGACGGCGTGGTGCAGACGGGCGTAACGGCGCTGCTGCCGCACCAAGGAGATATTTTCCACGAAAAAGTGCTGGCGGCCAGCTATGTCATCAACGGCTTTGGTAAGACCACCGGCCTTGTGCAGATCGACGAGCTGGGCACGCTGGAAACGCCCATCCTGTTTACCAACACCCTCAGCGTGGGCACGGCGCAGACCGCGCTGGTGAAATATATGCTGGAGAGAAACCCCGACATCTGCGAGACCACCGGCAGCGTGAACCCGGTGGTCTGCGAGTGCAACGACTGCGGCCTGAACGATATCCGGGGGCTTCATGTGACCGAGCAGCACGTCTTTGCCGCGCTGGCAGACTGCAAGGCAGATTTTGCCGAGGGTGCCGTAGGTGCCGGGCGGGGGATGCGCTGCCACGGCCTGAAAGGCGGCATCGGCTCCGCCTCCCGGGTGGTGGAACTGGACGGAAAACCCTACACCATGGGCGCACTGGTGCTCTCCAACCATGCGTTGTTCGATGACCTCATCGTGGCGGGCACGCCTATCCACACCCTGCTGAGCGACAGCATCCCGCCCCACGAGGATAAAGGCTCCATCATCACGGTGCTGGCCACGGATATCCCCCTGAGCGAGCGGCAGCTGCGGCGGCTGTGCCGCCGGGCGCTGGTGGGGCTTTCCCGCACAGGTTCCTACTGCGGCAACGGCAGCGGCGAGATCGTCATCGCCTTCACCACCGCCAACCGGGTGCCGCATTACTCGGAGAAAGCCCTGCTGCCCATGACCCTGCTCCACGATGATGCCATCAACCCCTTGTTCCGGGCGGTGGCAGAGTGCGTGGAGGAAAGCGTTCTCAGCAGCCTGCTCCACGCCGAGACGGTTACCGGCAACCACGGCCAAACCTTCCGCAGCCTGACGGAACTTTTAAAAAACCGCGCCTGAAGCGCTGCAATACAGAAAAAAGCCCTGCATCCGGTGCAGGGCTTTTGCTTTACTTAATAGCGGCGGTGGATCTTTTTGGTGGGCTTGCGGCGGTTCCAGTTGGAGCACAGCAGCCACAGCCCATAGATCAGGCCAGCGATCAGACTGAGCACCAGCACCACCTTCAGGTACAGGCTGGTCAGGAACTCCTTCACCTTGTCCACCCCGAACAGCAGCGGGTTGCGGGCTACGTCCTGCCCGGCGATCAGATCCACCACGCCGATGGTCTCGCCCGCCAGCTTCAGCTCCACCGTGCCCACCACGTCGCCCTGCTGGATGGGCGCGCAGACGTAGTCCGGCAGGTGGAAGTATTTCTGGGTGACGGTGCCGTCGCTGGTGGAGGGCAGCAGGGTCATCATGCTGTCGTTGGGGTACAGCTGCAAGGTGTCGGTGTCGGAGGAATATCGGACCGGGATCTCCGCAATGGTCAAATCAGTGTCCAGCGCAGCCTGAATGGAAAAGCTGTCGAACACCCAGTCCATCAGTTTGACCGTCTCGAACAGGGCAGGGCGGCGGTTGGCGTAGCCGAAGGTATCGCAGCTGTCGGGGCTGTCCATCACGCAGAAGATATAGGTGGCACCGTCCTTGTTGCCCCACGAAACATAACTCTGGGTGCCGGTATCGTTTTTAAAGGCGGTCACATTGCACATGCCGCCCTGCATGGCGCTGCGGTAATAGCTGCCGCCGCTGGCTTTGCTCAGCGCGGCATTCTGGCTGACCAGCACCGAGGAGGAGCGGTGCTTCTCCTTGGCGGGCATGGTAAAGCTGGGCGCACCGGACACCTCCACAAAGGCGTCAAAGCTCATCAGGTAGCGCAGGATCAAGTACATATCCACCGCACAGGTGGTGTTGCCGCTGTCGATGCCGCAGGCGTCCGTCCAGTTGCTGGCGGTGGTGCCGATGCGCTGGGACAGGGTGTTCATCTGCGCCACCCAGCCGTCCAGATCGCCGCCGGCAAGGGTGTACGCCACACCCATGGCTGCCTCGTTGGCATTGCGGGTGAGCATGGCGTACATGGCTTCCCGGTAGGTGAAAGTCTCGTTGGAGCGCATATCTGCGTTATTGGTGTTATAAACATAGTCCGAGATGGCAAAGGGCATCTGGAAGGTGCTGTCCAGCTGGTCGGCGTAGTTGGTCAGCAGCACGGCAAGGGTCATATATTTGGTCAGACCACCGGCAGATATCTGCTTTGTGCTGTCCTTATCATAGACGATGATGTTGGTATCGGTGTTCACGATATAGGCGCTTGCAGCCTGCACCTGATACACCGGGCTGGGGTCGAACATGGCCCCGGCGGGCAGCACAAGGCAGCTGAGCAGGAATACAAGCGAAAGAACCAGTGCAAAAATACGTTTCATGTGGACAATTCCTTTAAAAAGCGATAAAATATACTAGATACGGCTGCGCTGTGCGGCGCGCCGGAGGATCAATTTTGCAGCAAAAGTGCTGTGTTCTATAATAATAACAGGTTTGCCGGGGTGTTACAAGAGCCTTGCGGTGTTTTACACCGTTCTTTCGCCCCGGCAGGGAGGGCAGGAATGGTATATCTTACAGGGGATACCCACGGCGATATCCAGCGCTTCAAGCAGGGCAAACTGCGCTGGCTGGGCAAAAAGGACACCGTGGTGGTGCTGGGGGATTTTGGCTTTGTATGGGACGGCAGCGCCGCAGAGCGCAAGCGGCTGGACTGGCTGCGCAAGCGCCCCTACACGGTGCTGTTTCTGGACGGCAGCCACGAAAACTATGATCTTTTGAAGCAGTATCCCGCCGAGGAACGCTTTGGCGGGAAGGTGCAGGCACTGGGCGGCAATGTGTATCATGTCTGCCGGGGCAGCGTGCTGGAGCTGGAGGGCAAGACCTATCTCTGCTTCGGCGGCGCGGAAAGTCAGGATAAGGACGACCGGGAGCCGGGCGTGAACTGGTGGAAGCAGGAGATGCCCAGCGACGAGGAGTACGACACCTGCCGCCGCAACTTAGAGAAAGTAGACTACAAGGTAGATTATGTGCTGACCCACGATGCACCAAGCAGATTTTTGGATTTTACCGCCCTTGCCCTTGGCGAGAGCAACCGTCTGCACCTGTTTCTGGACGAAATATTGCTCAAGCTGACCTACGAAAAATGGTTTTTCGGCTGCTACCACAAGGATGTGCAGCTTTCTACCAAGAGCCGGTGTGTGTTCTGTGATGTCATCCCTATGGGCGAGCGGCGCACCGGGCTGTTCCGCTGACAGGAGGGAATATGCAGGTCACAATAAAACTTGCCACCCGGGAGGGTGCGGCGCACGTCAGCGGCATTCTGGCGGGCTTTACCCTGCTGGCAAAGCGCGGGGAGCTGACTTTGCGGGTGCAGGACGAGCGGCAGGGCAGTCCCCTTGCACGGGAGGCGCTGCTGGAAACGGAAATTGACGGCCGCACGGTGGTGTTTGACCTGATGGACGGCTACTTCTACAACGACCCGGCGGCGGTGCTGGCACTGTTCCACCGGGCGGATGTGGTGTTCAAACGTTCCTTTTCGGAGGAGAAGAACCGGCAGTTCCCGGGCGATATCCCCGCAAAACTGCGGCCGCTGGGGCTGAACTACTACGTTACCTGTCCGGGCTCGCCGCTGGAAGCGGAGCGCAGCGCAAAGAGCCGCCTGAAGCAGTGGGCGCTTTCCACCCGCTGCTACCCGCAGGACTTTGAAGCCCGGCTGACCCGGGTGCGCAAAAAGCCGCGCATCCTCTTCCTGACCCGTCTGTGGGACCCGGAGGAACCGGCGGTGCAGCAATACCCGGAGTTACAGGCAGAGTGGCGGCAGGTGAACGCAGACCGCATCGAGCTGCTGCACCGACTGCAAGCTGCTTTTCCGGAACAGTTCACCGGCGGCGTATCGGACAACGCCTGCGCCCGGCGGCAGTGCCCGGAACTGATTTTGCCGGACAAGCTGACCGGCAAGCGCGCCTATCTGCACCGGATGCAGCACACGGAAATTTGTGTGGCTTCTACCGGACTGCACGGCTCTACCGGCTGGAAACTGGCTGAGTATGTGGCGGCGGGGCGCGCCATTGTCACCGAGCCGCTGCGGTATACCCTGCCGGGCGGCTTTGAAGAGGGCAAAAACTATAAAACATATACGTCCCCGGCAGAGTGCGAGGCGCAGCTGCGGCAGCTGCTGGCAGACCCGGCGGCGGTCTTAGCCATGGCGCAGCACAATGCGGCGTACTATCAAGCGTGGCTGCGGCCGGAGCAGCAGGTGCGGCAGGCTTTGCGGCAGCTGGAAACAGGGGAAATGTAAGGGGAAAATGGGGTATGGAAGAGCAGAAACGGCATAGCGGCTTTGAGGCGATGCGCATTCTCAGTATGGTGATGATCGTTCTGATGCATGGCATTGGGCACGGCGGGCTGGGCAGTGCGGCACCGCAGGGGTCGGCGGCATTCTGGATCTACTGGCTGCTGTTTATTCTGGCGCGTGTGTCCACCAACTGCTTTGTAATGCTTTCCGGCTATTATCTGTCGGAGCGCAAGGGGGCTGTCCGCGCCGGGCGGCTGTTCCGCATCGGGGCACAGGTGTGGTTTTACTCCATGCTCACTTTCTGCGTTGCGGTCAGGGCGGGGGCAGTCCCGCTTTCGGCGGTCAAGCTGCTTCGGGCGCTGCTGCCCCTTACCTCCAACGGCTACTGGTTTGCCTCGGCCTATTTTCTGATGTACCTCTCGGTGCCGGTGCTGAATGCGGTGGTGCAGAGCCTTGACCGGCGGCAGTACAAAACGCTGCTGCTGGTGGCGCTGCTGCTGCAAAGCGTGTGGGGCACGCTGTTCTACTGGGCAACGGATGAAACCTTTGTGAATAACGGGTACAGCTTTATCTGGTTCTACACTCTGTATTTTATGGCCGCTTATTTCCGCAAATACCGGGTGACCGTGCCCAGCGGGCTGTGTTTGCTGGCATATCTGGCAGCTTCGGCGGCGGGGCTGTTCAACCGGATGCTGGCGCTGCGGGTGGAAAACGCCCTGCACCTGAACGGCTTTGCGAATACCGTCAACGGCTATCAGGCACTGGCTACGGTCATCGCCTCGGCAGCAATGTTTTTGCTGTTCCAGAATATCCGTATCCGCTCGGACTACTGGCGGCGCTGGGTCTTTCGGCTGGCACCGCTGTCCTTTGGGGTGTATCTGCTGCACGACAGCGATTTTACCCGGGCGCTGCTATGGCAGCTGGTGGATCTGCCCCGGTTCGGCGGGGCGCTGCTGCCCTCGCTGGCGTATCTGACTGGTGCGGTGCTGCTGGTTGCCGCTGCGGGCTACGCGGTGGATGCCGTGTATCAGCGGCTCTACCGCCTGCTGCACCTGCCCGCACTGGAAACAAAGCTGGACGCCCTGACCGCCCGCATCCTGCAAAACATTGTTGGGAGCAAGGAAACGTAAAGAAAAGCGCTGTCGCACGAGTTTTTTGTGCGACAGCGCTTTTTTAGTTCATCGGCCCGGCCTTGTCGAACATCTGCTGCACCTGCGCGGCCAGCAAAGCGTGTGCCGGGCTTTCCAGCAGCGGGTCGGCGGCAAGCAATGCAGTGGCCTCGCTCTGGGCGGCGTGCAGGGTACGGGTGTCATTCATCAGGTCGGCGATCTGTAAGGTGGGCAGACCATGCTGGCGGCTTCCGAAAAAGTCGCCGGGGCCGCGGGTCTCCAGGTCGTACTGTGCCACGGCAAAGCCGTCGGTGGTGGAGCACAGGAATTTCAGCCGCTTCTGCACGGCCTCGCTGGTGTTGTCGCTGACAAGGAAGCACCAGCTCTCGGCAGCGCCGCGTCCCACCCGCCCGCGCAGCTGGTGCAGGGCACTCAGACCGTAGCGCTCGGCGTTTTCAATCACCATCACGCTGGCGTTGGGCACGTCCACGCCCACCTCGATGACGGTGGTGGACACCAGTGCGTCCAGTCGCCCGGCCTTGAAATCTTCCATGACGGCAGCTTTCTCCTTGGGTTTCAGCTTGCCGTGCATCAGCCCCACCCGGCGGTCGGGCAGCAGCGTCTTGGCAATGTCCTCATAGTAGGTCTTGACGGCGTTCAGCCCGCCGTCCGGCACATCCTCAATGGCGGGGCAGACCAGATACACCTGCCGTCCCTTGTCGATCTCGCTGTCCAGAAAGCGGTACAGGTCCTGCCGCCGCTTGCCGGTGATGCACCGGGTCTTGACCGGGGTGCGCCCGGGGGGCAGCTCGTCCAGAATGGAGATGTCCAAGTCGCCGTAGATCAGCAGCCCCAGCGTGCGGGGGATGGGGGTGGCACTCATGACCAGCAGGTGCGGGTTCGCGGCTTTTTCTGCCAGTGCGCCGCGCTGACGCACCCCAAAGCGGTGCTGCTCGTCAATGACCGCCAGACCCAGCCGGGCAAACTCCACCCCTTCGCTCATCAGGGCGTGGGTGCCCACCACAAGGTCGGCTTCGTCCTTGCGGATGGCAGCCAGCGTGGTGCGGCGGGCGGCGGCCTTCATGCCGCCGGTCAGCAGGGCGACCCGCATCCCGAAGGGGGCAAGCAGCCGGTTGAGCCCCTCGGCGTGCTGCGCGGCCAGAATTTCGGTAGGCGCCAGCAGCGCGGCCTGATACCCCGCCCGGATGCACGCCCAGATGGCGGCAGCAGCTACCAGCGTTTTGCCGCTGCCCACATCGCCCTGCAACAGGCGGTTCATGGCGGTATCGCCCGCCATATCGTTTAAAATCTCCTCTACTGCACGGCGCTGCGCCCCGGTGGGGGCAAAGGGCAGACTCTGCCAGAAAGGGGATGGATCGGCGCGGCGCATGGGTGCCCCGGTGGCCGCAGCGCCCCGGCTGCGCATCCGCCCGATGCCCAATTGCAGCACCAGCAATTCCTCGTAAATGAGCCGCCGCCGCGCTGCTGCGGCCTGTTCCTCGGTGGCAGGGCAGTGGATGGCGCGTACCGCCTCGGCCTTGGGCAGCAGACGGTATTTTTGCAGCATCTCCGGCGGCAGCGGGTCGGGCAGCAGCTCCGCGTGGGGCAAAAGCTGCCGGATGCAGCGGGAGATGGCGCTGCTGGTAAGTCCCTCGGTCTGGGGGTAAACGGCCTCAAAGGGCGCGGCCTGGATCTGTTCAGCAGTACGCACCTGCGGGTTGACCATCTGGCGGCGCAGCATCCCGCCGGTCACGATGCCCTGAAAATAGTATTCCTGCCCCAGCTGCAGCTTCTGGGTGACGTAGGGGTTATTGAACCATGTGATCTCCAGACTGGCTACATCGTCCCCGGCAGTGATGCGCTCTATGCGCCGCCCGCCCGGCAGAATGCGCCCGCCGGGCTTTGCAAACACCTCGGCCTTTACCACGCATTCGGTGTCGGCGGGAGCTTCTGCGATGGAGTAGGGCTTGGAAAAGTCGATGTAGCGCCGGGGGTAGTGGCACAGCAGGTCTGCCAGCGTCACGATGCCCAGCTTCTCGAATCGCTCTGCGGTCTTGGGCCCCACCCCTTTCAGGTAGCGCACCGGGGTGTCCGGCGTTAAGGTAGTGCGGTTTTCGGTGGGCATGGCGTTTCAACTCCCTTCCAAGCGTAGTATAGCCATTGTAACACGGACAGGGAACAGATGCAAATATTTTGCCCTTGCGCGGCAGCTGTGGTATACTGACAATACAAAAAGGGAGGAGAGATACTGTGGAGATACGCAACGCGACTATGGACGATTTACAGGCCATTGCCGCCGTGGAGGCGGCCTGTTTTCCGGCAGCGGAGGCTGCCACAGCGGAAGAATTTGCCGGGCGGCTGGCACACTATGCCGGTCATTTCTGGCTGCTGCTTGAGCAGGGGGAGCTGGTGGCCTTTGTGGACGGCTTTTGCACCGATATGCTCGACCTGACCGATGAGATGTACGCAGATGCCGCCCTGCATGATGAAAATGGCGCATGGCAGATGATCTTTGGGGTGAACACCCTCCCGCGCTGCCGCTGCCGGGGCTATGCCGGACTGCTGCTGCAAAGAGCCATTGCAGATGCCCGCGCACAGGGGCGCAAGGGGCTGGTACTGACCTGCAAGGAGAAGCTTTTGCACTACTATGCAAAGTTCGGCTTTGTGAACGAGGGCGTTTCCGCTTCCACCCACGGCGGGGTGGTGTGGTATCAGATGCGGCTGCGGTTCTGAGGTAGCGCTACTTTTATTATAGCAATGCCGGAGCGTCTGTGGACGCTCCGGCATTGCATTTTCACGGGAGGAAGCTCCCCCGGCAGGGGACAGCGCAAAACAAAAAATCCCGGAAGCCGAAGCTTCCGGGAATCTTTTGGAGGTGACGACCAGATTTGAACTGGTGGATGAGGGTTTTGCAGACCCTTGCCTTACCACTTGGCCACGTCACCATATAAGGGAGTGATGAATACCACTCCAATGGAGCGGCCGACGAGGCTCGAACTCGCTACCTCCACCTTGGCAAGGTGGCGC
>OIIT01000200.1_pt1 | contig 20575 bp, 17 predicted proteins | sample 1583271 | NCBI WGS metagenome assembly OIIT01 (sample SAMN02675044, study PRJEB24791) | human gut metagenome, SKBSTL002 | isolation source: stool | host: Homo sapiens | place: USA | reverse complement strand
GCTCTTCCGATCTACCTCCGGTCTGGAGATGAGCCAGAACTCCGAGCGTCTGAGCTGGAGCTTCGAAGAGGTCGATGCAAAGCTGAAGGGCATCATGGAGGGCATCTTCCACGCTTCCTATGACGCTTCTGTGGCTGCCGGCTCCGAGGGCAACCTGATGGTCGGTGCAAACTGCGCCGGCTTCCTGAAAGTCGCCACCGCTATGATGGCTCAGGGCATCACCTACTAAGCTTTTTCCTGATCTGCAAGGGTCGCATCCGCGAGGGTGCGGCTTTTTTTGGTTTGCCCCGCCTGCCTGCATAACCGTCTGCCGCCCCGCTCATACTCCTTTCATCAAACGAAAAGAGGTTTTTGCATGGACGAAATGATGTTCTGTTATCAATGCGAGCAGGCGGCAAACTGCACGGCCTGCACCGGAAAAGCGGGTGTCTGCGGCAAATCAGCCGAGACAGCCGACGCGCAGGACAAGCTCACCGGGGCACTCATCGGCTTTGCCGGGCCGCGCGTCATTGAACAGACCATCGGTGAAAAACTGCCCGCCGGGTTCCAGCGCAGCGAATTCCAGATGGAACACGGCTTTGTGGATCAGGTGGTGCCCCGCAGTCAGCTGCGGGATACGCTGATCCAGGTCCTGCAGCTTCATGCCGGAGGGAAACACGAATGATAAAAGATATTTTGGAGCAGCTGGCCCCGCTGGACGCACAGATCGCCGCGCTGAAGGGCAGTGGCAGTGACATGGAGGCCATCACCGCCCATGCGTCCGAACTGGCAGAGCTGGCGGTGGAAGAGGACGAGATCCTGCGCTCCTGCGGCCCGCTGACTGCCGAGGATCGGGTCTTTCTGGCCCGTCACCCGGAGCGTCCGCACATCGACGAGACGATCTCTGCCCTGTTCACGGATTTCTTTGAGCAGCGCGGCGACCGGCAGTGCAAGGAGGACGCGGCCATTCTGGGCGGCGTGGCCCGTTTCCACGGAATGCCGGTGACGGTCATCGGCCACCGCAAGGGCTCCACGCTGGAGGAAAATCTGGCCTGCAACTTTGGAATGCCGGGGCCGGAGGGTTACCGCAAGGCTCTGCGCCTGATGAAGCAGGCTGAAAAATTCGGCCGTCCCATCATCACCTTTATCGACACGCCGGGCGCTTACCCCGGCAAGGATGCCGAGGAGCGGGGGCAGGGCGAGGCCATTGCCCGGAACCTGATGGAGATGAGCGGCCTGACGGTGCCGGTCATCGCCGTGGTCACCGGCGAGGGCTCTTCCGGCGGCGCGCTGGCACTGGGTGTGGCCAACCACATCCTCATGCTGGAAAACGCGGTCTACTCAGTGCTGAGCCCCGAGGGCTTTGCAAGCATCCTGTGGAAGGACTCCTCCCGCAGCGGCGAGGCCTGTGAGATGATGAAGCTGACGGCGCAGGATCTGTACCGCGGCGGCATTGTGGAGCAGGTGATCCCGGAGCCGGTGGGCGGTGCCCAGCGCTGCCACGCGGCCCTGTTTGAGCGCATGGATGCCGCTCTGCGCGCCCACCTGAAAGAATTGTGCCGCATGAGCGACCGGCAGCTGGCCGATCAGCGCTATAAAAAGTACCGCCAGATCGGAGAAACGAGGAACGCATGAGTGGTTTACAGCTGATCGCCACCGGCGGGGCCATCCCCGGCCGAACGGTCACCAACGAAGGTCTGAGCCGCATGGTGGATACCAGCGACGAGTGGATCACCAGCCGCACCGGCATCCGCACCCGGCACTGGTGCACCGAGGACGAATCTGCCGCCACGCTGGCCATTGCGGCTGCGCGGCAGGCCCTTGACCGCAGCGGCCTTGCCCCGGCGGACATTGCCTGCTGTGTCTGCGCGACCCTTTCTGCCCCGGATGCCACCCCCAGCGTGGCCTGTCAGGTACAGGCGGCGCTGGGCCTGCCCGAAAACCGGCCCGCACTGGACATCAACGCGGCCTGTTCCGGTTTTCTCTATGGCATGGCCGTGGCGCGGGGAATGCTGACGACTCTGGGCGGGCAATATGCCCTCGTCATCGGGTGCGAAGCACTTTCCCGCCTGATGGACCCCGCCGACCGCTCCACCTGTGTGCTGTTCGGCGATGGTGCCGGTGCGGCGGTGTTTGAACTGACCGACACCTCCGTGCCTTTTGCCATCACGCTGGGTGCCCGGGGCGATGCCGCCATCCATGCCGGCGGCCCCAGCCGTGCAGGCTCGGCACCTATCAGCATGGACGGCAGGGCAGTGTTCCGCTTTGCGGTGGATGCCCTGCCCAAATGTCTGCACACCGTGCTGGACGAGACCGGCCTTACGCTGGACGGACTGGACTGGGTGGTCTGCCATCAGGCCAACAGCCGCATCATCGACCACTGCGTCAAGGCGCTGCACGCCGACGGTGCAAAGTTCTACAAAAACATGGATCGCCACGGCAACACCAGTGCTGCCAGCATCCCGGTGGCACTGAACGAGCTGGCTGAGAGCGGCCAGCTGCACCCCGGCCAGACCCTTGCCTGCATCGGCTTCGGCGGCGGCCTGACTTGGGGCGGCATGATCGTGGAATATAAAGGATAAAGACCATGAAACTTTTAAACGAGATCTTGGGGACGAAATACCCCATCATTCAGGGCGGCATGGCCAACATTGCCACCGGCGAGTTTGCCGCAGCCTGCTCCAACGCCGGTGCACTGGGCATCATCGGTGCGGGCGGCATGAATGCCGATACCCTGCGCCAGAACATCCGCCGCTGCCGAGAGCTGACCGACAAGCCCTTTGGTGTAAACATCATGCTCATGCACCCGCAGGCAGATGCGTTTGCCCAGATCGTGGTGGAGGAAAAAGTCGCCGTGGTCACCACCGGCGCAGGTAACCCGGGAAAGTACGTTCCCATGTGGAAAGCTGCCGGCATCAAGGTGATCCCGGTGGTGGCGGCTGCCGTGCTGGCACGGCATCTGGAGCCGCTGGGCATTGACGCCGTCATTGCCGAGGGCACCGAGAGCGGCGGCCATGTGGGCGAGATGACCACCATGGCACTGGTGCCGCAGGTAGTGGATGCGGTCAGCGTGCCGGTCATCGCGGCGGGCGGCATTGCCGATGGCCGTCAGCTGGCGGCGGCGCTGGCGCTGGGCGCCTGCGGTGTGCAGGTTGGCACCTGCCTGCTGGCAAGCGAGGAGTGCCCCATCCACCCCAACTACAAGGCCGCGCTGCTCAAAGCCGGGGACAGTGACACCATCGTCACCGGACGCACTGTGGGTGCACCGGTGCGTGTGCTGAAAAACCGCATGAGCCGGGAGTATGTCCGTCAGGAAAAGGCGGGCGCGGACAAGATGGAACTGGAAAAATACACGCTGGGCAGCCTGCGCCGCGCCGTCTTTGAGGGCGACACGGTAAGCGGCAGCCTGATGGCCGGTCAGGTGGCCGGAATGCTGCACGAGGTACGCCCCGTGGCGGACATCCTTGCCGACCTGTGGCAGGGCGGGAGGCAGCGCATCGCCGCGCTGAACACCGAATGCTGACCCTTGGCGGCAAGCCCCTGCAAGTACCCATTTTGCAGGGCGGCATGGGCGTGGGCGTCTCGCTGGGTGGGCTGGCCGGTGCGGTAGCGGCCTGCGGCGGCATGGGGTGCATCTCCACCGCCGATGCAGGTTACCGCGAGCCGGATTTTGCCCGTGACCCGGCGGCAGCCAACCACCGCGCCCTGACCGCAGAGATCCAAAAAGCCAAGGCCATTGCCGGAGGTATGGGTCTGGTAGCCATCAACGCGATGGTAGCCACCCGGGACTATGCCGACGCCATCCGCACCGCCGTGGCGGCGGGGGTGGATGCCGTGGTCTCCGGTGCGGGTCTGCCGCTGGAGCTGCCGGGCATCGTGGGCACCAAAGAGGTGGCCATTGCGCCCATCGTATCCAGCGCCCGGGCGGCAAAGCTCATCCTGCGCCGCTGGGCAAAGGGCTTTGACCGCACCGCCGATTTTGTGGTCATCGAGGGCTGCAAGGCGGGCGGACATCTCGGCTTTGCCGAGGAGGACCTGCTGGCCGACCGCTGCCAGACCTTGGACGAAATTCTGCCCGGGGTGCTGGCCGAGGTAAAGCCTTACGAGGAACAATACGGTCACGCCATCCCGGTGTTTGTGGCGGGCGGCGTGTACACCGGTGCCGACATGGCACATTTTACAAAGCTTGGCGCTGCGGGCGTGCAGCTTGCTACCCGTTTTATCCCCACCTACGAGTGCGACGCCTCCCAGACCTACAAGGACGTGCTGCTGGCGGCAAAGCCGGAGGATGTGCGCATCATCCACAGCCCGGTGGGAATGCCCGGCCGCGCCCTGAACACCCCGCTGGTGCAGGCGCTGGCCGAGGGCAAACGCTTCCCACCCAAGCACTGCGCCCGGTGTCTCAAGACCTGCGACCCCGCCGCCGTGCCCTACTGCATCACCCACGCCCTCATCGAGGCGGTGAAGGGCAACGTGGAGGAAGGGCTCTTCTTCTGCGGCGAAAACGTGGGCAGGCTGGACCGGATGCGCACCGTGCGCGAGCTGATGGACGAACTTGTGACCGAATGGAGGCAGAACTTATGAAGCTTGCTGTACTTTACGCCGGTCAGGGTGCGCAGCACCCCGGCATGGGCAAGGAATTTTACGAAGCATCTCCCGCCTTCCGGGCGGCCTTTGACAGCGCAGCGCTGGATTTTGATCTGCACCGCGTCTGCTTTGAGGACCCGGACGGCGTTTTGAACCAGACCGAATACACCCAGCCCTGCATGGTGGCCTTTGCCTGCGGCGTGACCGCCGTGCTGGCGGAAAAAGGCGTAAAGCCCGCCTATCTGGCGGGGCTTTCGCTGGGCGAATACTCCGCGCTGCAGGCAGCCGGGGTGTTCACCGCAAAGCAGGCCATCGAGCTGACCGCCTTCCGGGGCAAGGCCATGGCTGAGGCCGCAAAGGGCCTTGCCTGCGGCATGACCGCCGTGCTGGGGCTGGACAGAGAAAAACTGTCCGCCTGCTGCGAACAGGCGGCAGAGACGGGCTGTGTGCAGATCTGCAACTACAACTGCCCTGGGCAGCTGGTCATCGGCGGCGAGAAAGCCGCCGTGGAGCAGGCTGCCGCGCTGGCAAAGGAAGCCGGTGCCCGCCGCTGCATCCCGCTGAAGGTCAGCGGCCCCTTCCACACAAAGCTGATGGCTCCCGCAGGGTATGCGCTGGCACAGCGCTTTGCGGGTGAAAACTTCGGCACCATGGAGACGCCGGTGCTGTTCAACTGTCTGGGGCATGAAAAGGCCGAGACCGACAGCATCCCGCAGCTGCTGGTAAAGCAGGTGCAGAGCAGCGTCTACATGGAAGATACCCTGCGCCGCTTGGGCGAGCTGGGCGTGGACCACATTCTGGAAGTCGGCCCCGGCAATGCCCTGAGCGGTTTTGTGAAAAAGACCCTGCCCGGGGTGGTCTGCACCGCAGTGGAGACCCCGGAACAGCTGGATGCGGTGCTGACCGCATGGAAGGAAGCAGAATGAGCGAAGAAAAGCTGACCCGCGCCGCCATTGTTACCGGCGGCAGCCGGGGCATTGGCCGCGCAGTGTGCGTGGCACTGGCAAAGCAGGGCTGCAATGTGGTGGTGAACTACTGCCATGGCGCAGAGCCTGCGGAGCAGACGGCAGCGCTCTGCCGCGCCGAGGGCGTGCAGGCGGTGACCATGCAGGCAGATGTATCCACCGCCGAGGGCTGCAAGGCGCTGTTCGATGCCGCTGCCGAGGCCTTTGGCCGGGTGGATGTGCTGGTGAACAACGCGGGCATCACCCGGGACAACCTGATTTTGCGTCTGACCGAGCAGGATTTTGACGCGGTGCTGGACACCAACCTGAAAAGCGCCTTTCTCTGCTGCAAGGAGGCCGCCCGCCGCATGGTGCGCCAGCGCTATGGCCGCATCGTGAACCTTTCCAGCGTGGTGGCGCTGCGGGGCAACGCCGGGCAGACCAACTACGCCGCCAGCAAGGCGGGGCTCATCGGCCTGACCAAGAGCCTTGCCCGGGAACTGGCCGCGCGGAATGTGACCGTGAACGCGGTAGCGCCCGGCTTTATCGACACCGACATGACTGCCGTGCTGCCGGAGGCGGTGCGCACCGGCATGACGCAGGGCATCCCTGCGGGCCGCGCAGGCCAGCCGGAGGATGTGGCACAGGCAGTGGCGTTTTTTGCCGCAGAACAAAGCAGCTATCTCACCGGGCAGGTGCTCTGTGTGGACGGCGGCATGGCAATGTAAAGGAGAACCCTTATGGAAAAACGCAGAGTTGTGATCACCGGCCTTGGCACGGTGAACCCGCTGGGCAACAATGTGGCGGACAGCTGGGCAGCAGCCCGTGCCGGTAAATGCGGTATCGGCCCCATCACCCAGTTCGACACCACCGACTTCAAGTGCAAGCTGGCCGGTGAGGTAAAGGATTTTGACCCCGAGAGCGTGGTGGACAAAAAGGAAGTCCGCAAAATGGCGCGCTTCACCCTGCTGGCACTGGGCGCTGCCGCCGAAGCCATTGCAGACAGCGGCCTTGATACCGAGGCCGAGGGCAAGGACATCGGCGTCATCCTGTCCAGCGGCATCGGCGGTCTGCCCACGATCGAGGAGCAGCACGCCCGCGGCGAGGAAAAGGGCATGGAGAAGGTAAGCCCCTACTTTGTGCCCATGGCCATTGCCAACATGGCAGCGGCGCAGGTGGCCATCCGCTTTGGTCTGAAGGGCATGTGCACCTGCCCGGTCACGGCCTGCGCCGGCGGCACCAATGCCGTAGGCGACGCCTTCCACCGCATCCGGGACGGCTACGAGCCGGTGATGGTCTGCGGCGGCGCGGAAAGCTGCATCAGCCCCTTGGGCATCGGCGGCTTTACCAGCATGAAGGCACTTTCCACCGCCACCGACCCGGACGCTGCCAGCCTGCCCTTTGACGCCCGCCGCGGCGGCTTTGTCATGGGTGAGGGCAGCGGTGTGCTGGTGCTGGAAGAACTGGAGCACGCAAGAGCGCGCGGCGCACACATCTATGCCGAGGTGGTGGGCTACGGTGCCAACTGCGATGCCTATCACTTTACCGCTCCGGCTCCCGGCGGCGCAGGTGCCATCGACTGCATGAAGCTGACCTTGGTGGATGCCGACATCGCACCGGAGCAGGTGGATCACATCAACGCCCACGGCACCGGCACCCACATGAACGATGCCTGCGAGACTGCCGCCATCCACGCCGTGTTCGGCGCACACGCCAAGGAGATGACCGTGGTCAGCACCAAGAGCATGACCGGCCATCTGCTGGGCGGCGCGGGCGGCATCGAGGCCGTGTTTACCGCGCTGGCACTGCGGGACCAGTTCGCCCCGCCCACCATCCACTACGCCCAGCCCGACCCGGAGTGCGATCTGGACTATGTGCCCAACACCGGGCGGCAGCAGGAAATGCAGTATGCGCTGAGCAACAGTCTGGGCTTTGGCGGCCACAACGCCTGCATCGCCCTGCGCAGATGGGAGGGCTGAGCCATGGCAGAACCGCGCACCGTGCGGGAGAACGCAAACGCCCTGAACAGTGAGCAGATCGCAGCCCTTCTGCCCCACCGCTACCCCTTTGCCCTCGTGGACCGTGTTCTGGACTACGAGCCGGGGCAGTGGGCCATCGGCCGCAAGTGCGTCACCCGCAACGAGGAATTCTTCAACGGCCACTTCCCGGCACAGCCGGTCATGCCCGGCGTACTGCTGCTGGAAGCACTGGCACAGACCGGCGCTGTGGCAGCGCTGAGCCTGCCGGAAAACAAGGGCAAGCTTGCGCTGTTCGGCGGCATCAAGAGTGCCCGCTTCCGCAAGCAGGTCACCCCCGGGGACGTGCTCACCCTCCACTGCGAGCTGGTACAGCAGCACGGCGCTGTGGGCGTAGGCAAGGCCTCGGCATGGGTGGACGGCAAGTGCGCCGTCACCGCAGAGCTGACCTTTGTGCTGACCGACGCAGCAGAATAAAATGAATGAAAAAGAGATAGGCGATCCCTTTCGGGAAAGCCTATCTCTTTTTTTGTGTCTGTTCCGGTCGGTTTACTCTGCGGCAGCTGTCCCGGCGTCTGCTTCAGCAGTGGGGGCAGACTCTGCCGTGGCGGTTTCTGTTGGGGCGGTCGCTGCCTGCTCCTTCTCCATCCACTCCCGCACACGGTCGGGGCGGTTGGTGATGTAGGCATCGGCGCTGGTGCGCAGCAGGCTGCGGACGGAATCTTCCGTGTCCACCGTCCACAAAGACACCTTGATGCCCATCTCGTGCAGTTTGTCAATGAAACCGGCGTTTTTGTAGGCGGTGTGGTACTCACAGCTGACCCACTCCGGCACAAAGTCCAGACTGCGGATATAGGTGGGCAGATCCCGTTGCGCCATCAGGTTTTTATAGATCTCGTTCAGGCTCTCGCCGGGAAAGTTTGCCCGCAGCATACTTACCTTATCGCTCATCCAGCGGGTCATCCAGCTGCAATTTTCCTCGTCTGCTGCGCTCTCCGGCAGGGCGGCGTCCATGGCTTCCATGCCGTTGGTCAGTCCCAGATCCTTCCAGATGATGGGCGGCGGCAGCAGCATGCTTTCCAGCTCGCCGTATACCAGTGCACCCACCCGCAGTTCGGGCAGCAGCTGCTTTGCCTGCCGCAGCAGCGCGTGGTTGAAGGAAACAAGGATCACCTGTTCTACCATCTCGGTCTGCTGCAGCACCTCCAGCACCCGGGGCACAAAGTCCGGGTCGTTGTCCATGGTGGATTTCAGTTCCAGATGCACGGTGCATCCCGGCATCTGCTTGCACAGCTCCATGGCTTCCTGTAAGGTAGCAATCTTTTCGTCCTGATAGATGGCGTCCTTCCAGCTGCCGAAATCCAGCTCTTTCAGATCGCCCATGGTCATATCATAGATCTTGCCGGAAATATCCGTGTGCAGATCGATCATATAGTCGTGGTGGATCACAAGCCCGGCGTCAATGGTCTGCTGTACGTCCATCTCTACGCCGTCTGCGCCAATCTCCATGGCTTTTTTAAAGGCTGTCAGGGTGTTTTCCGGTGCAAGATAGGAAGCACCGCGGTGTGCAATGATTTGTGGTGTCATAAATTTTCTCCGTTATCGGTTCTTCCTCACACTTTTACGCCCCGGCGCTGCCATACCGCAAACAGTGCCGGGGCGCTTGCTCAGGTCAGGTCCTCGCCGTCCGAGGCAATGACCTTTTTATACCAGTAAAAACTGTCCTTCCGGCTGCGGGCAAGGGTGCCGTTGCCGTCGTTGTCCTTGTCCACATAGATAAAGCCGTACCGCTTTTTCATCTCGCCGGTGGAGGCACTCACAAGGTCGATAGGACCCCATGTGGTGTAGCCCATCAGCGGCAGACCATCCTCGTTGATGGCCTTTTCCATCTCCTCAATGTGCGCCCGCAGGTAGTCGATGCGGTAGCTGTCGTGGATGGAGCCGTCCGGCTCTACGGTATCCACCGCACCCAGACCGTTCTCCACGATGAACATGGGCTTTTCGTACCGGTCGTAGATGGTGTTCAGGGTCACCCGCAGACCCACCGGGTCGATGGCCCAGCCCCACTCGCTGGCTTTCAGGTAGGGGTTCTTCACCGATGCAGACACGGCGTTGCCTTCCGCATTCTCTGCCGCCATCAGTTCCTTATCCACCGTGATGCAGCGGCTGGAATAGTAGCTGAAGGACACAAAATCCACCGTGCCCTCCTGCAGCGTGCGGTCGTCCTCGGACTGTGTGTGCAGCTGCACCCCGGCGCGCTCCATCCGCTTTTTAGCCCACACGGGGTAAGCGCCGCGCACCTGTACATCGGTAAAGAAGTAGTTGTCCCGGTCGGCCTCCTGCGCCGCCCGCACATCCTCCGGGGCGCAGGTGCGGGGGTAGAACTGCCCTGCCGCCAGCATACAGCCCACCATGGCATCCGGCATTTTTTCGTGCGCCAGCTTTACCGCCTTTGCGCTGGCCACCAGCTCGTGATGGGCGGCCTGATACTTGACCTGCTCCACATTTTCGCCGGGGTAGAACACCAGCCCTGCGCCGGTAAAGGACAGGTGCAGCAGCATGTTGATCTCATTAAAGGTGAGCCAGTACTTTACCTTGCCCTTGAAGCGGTCGAACAGCACCTCGCAGTAGTGGACATAGGCGTCCACCATGCGGCGGTCTTTCCAGCCGCCGTATTTTTTGATGAGGGCAATGGGAGTGTCAAAGTGGCAGATGGTGACCAGCGGCTCAATGCCGTACTTATGGCACTCGTCAAAAATGCTGTCGTAGAAGGCCAGTCCTGCCTCGTTGGGCTGAGCATCGTCGCCGTTGGGCAGGATGCGGGTCCATGCAATGGACAGCCGGAAGCACTTGAAGCCCATCTCTGCAAACAGGGCGATATCCTCTTTATAATGGTGATACAGGTCAATGGCCTCGTGGCTGGGGTAGAAATGTGCGTCATCACAGCCCAGCATTTCCATATAGCCCGTTGCCACCGGAAAACGGTCCGGGCCGAAGGGGGTTACATCCACCGTAGCCAGACCCTTGCCGTCTGCCTGCCATGCACCCTCGCACTGGTTGGCGGCGGTAGCGCCGCCCCACAAAAAGCCCTTGGGAAATTTGCCCATACTCTTTACCTCCTTGTTTACTTTTGCGCCCCTGCGGAGCGCAGATATACGCATACTACTATGATACCGCAACCGGCGGCGCTTGTCCATGACTGCATTTTGCAAAGGTGCGTGCATTTGAGGATAAAGTACGACTTTTATCGTCAAAACGCCGAAATTTCCTACTGTTTTTTGCGCACTTTTCACGATAAAAACACAAAACTTGCCTGTTTTTCTTTTATTCTGTTCCTTTTAAACCGCGCGGCAGTATGGTAGAATAATAGGGTAAGAACTGCGCTGCGCTGCTGCGCTGCTGAGAACATGGAAAAAATGGAGTGTTTGATTATGACTGAGTTCAAACCCATCAAAGAAGGCAAAGTCCGCGAGATCTACGACAATGGCGACAGCCTGATCATGGTTGCCACCGACCGCATTTCTGCGTTTGACGTCATCCTGAAAAACAAGGTCACCAAAAAGGGCACCGTGCTCACCCAGATGAGCAAGTTCTGGTTCGATTACACCCGCGATCTGCTGCCCAACCACATGCTGAGCGTGGATGTGCAGGATATGCCGGAGTTCTTCCGCCAGCCCCAGTTCACTGGCAACAGTATGATGTGCCGCAAGCTGACTATGCTGCCCATCGAGTGCATCGTGCGCGGCTACATTACCGGCAGCGGCTGGGCAAGCTACCAGAAGACCGGCAAGGTGTGCGGCATCCAGCTGCCCGAGGGCCTGCAGGAGTCCGATAAGCTGCCCGAGCCCATCTACACCCCCTCCACCAAGGCAGAGATCGGCGACCACGACGAGAACATCTCCTACGAGCAGAGCATCGACGTGCTGGAGAAGCAGTTCCCCGGCCACGGTCTGGAGTACGCCACCAAGCTGCGCGACTACACCATTGCCCTGTACAAGAAGTGCGCCGAGTATGCACTGTCCCGCGGCATCATCATTGCCGATACCAAGTTCGAGTTTGGTCTGGACGAGGACGGCAACGTGGTGCTGGGTGACGAGATGCTGACCCCGGACTCCTCCCGCTTCTGGCCGCTGGAGGGTTACGAGCCGGGTCACAGCCAGCCCTCCTTCGACAAGCAGTTCGTCCGCGACTGGCTGAAGGCCAACCCCGACAGCAACTACGACCTGCCGCAGGATGTCATTGACAAGACCATTGCCAAGTATCTGGAGGCCTATGAGCTGCTGACCGGCAAAAAGCTGTAAGCGTATCCCGTATCCATAAAAACCAAGGCCGCTGCGGAAAATTTTCCGCAGCGGCCTTTTTTGCGCCCCGCCCTCTTGACAAGGGGCGGGGAGATGGGTAATATATGTATCGTATCAAACAGTTTCACATCGAACAATTTGAACAGAGGAAAAACATTATGTGTACACAGCACCCTATTGAAGAGCCCTGCAAGCTGGACCCGCCGTGGGAAGGGCCGCAGGTCATCCCTGCCCAGCTGCGCCGGGTGGATAACTTGATCTTCCGCAGGCTGAACCAGTTTTCCCGCGCCAACGGGGTAGAGCAGACCACCCCCATGCACGGGTGGATCATTGAGTATCTCTACCGCCACCGGGACGAGCCGGTGTTCCAGCGGGACATCGAGCGGGAGTTTTCCATCACCCGCTCCACGGTGACGAACATTTTGCAGCTGATGGAGCGCAAGGGCTACATCCAGCGGCTGAGCGTGCCGCAGGACGCCCGGCTCAAGCAGCTGGTTTTGACCGAGGAGGGCATCCAACGGCACGAAAAGACCCTGCTGTCCTTCCACCAGACCGACGATTATGTGGCCGGACTGCTGACCGAGGAGGAGAACGCAGAACTGCTGCGGCTGCTGAACAAGCTGCGGGAAGCGTTGAAATAACCACCTTTTCCGTCAAAGCGCCGAAAAAGGACTTGTTAAATTAGCAATTATGAACATTTTTCGAAAGCTATTGACATTTAAATTGTTATGTATAAAATTGTTTTGTACCAAACAAATAAATTCAACAGGAGGGAACTCAGATGATCAAAAAGCTTGTGTCGCATCTGGGCGAGTATAAAGCCGCCTCGATCAAGACACCGCTCTTTGCTGCGCTGGAAGCCATTATGGATGTGCTGCTGCCCACCATCATGGCCTTTATCATCGATCAGGGCATTGAAAAGGGCGATATGAACGCCATCATCCGCTACGGACTGCTTACCTTTCTGGTGGCAGCCATTGCGCTGGTGCTGGGCGTGCTGGCGGGCAAGTATGCCGCCGAGGCATCCACCGGCTTTGCCGGAAATCTGCGCGATGCCATGTATGAAAATATCCAGCATTATTCTTTTTCCAACATCGACAAATTCTCCACAGCGGGTCTTGTCACCCGCATGACCACCGACGTGACCAACGTGCAGAACGCTTTCCAGATGATCCTGCGCATGTGCGTGCGCGCCCCGGTGCATCTGGTGTTTGCAATGTTCATGGCTGTGGTCATCGGCGGCCCGCTGTCGCTGGTGTTCGTGGTGGCAATGGCCTTTCTGGTGGCGGTGCTGGCTGCCATCATGATCCCCACCTTCCGCATCTTTGACCGGGTGTTCAAGAACTACGATAACCTCAATGCCTCGGTGCAGGAGAACGTCTCTGCCATCCGCGTGGTCAAGAGCTTTGTGCGCGAGGGCTTCGAAAACGAAAAATATACCGCCGCCTGCGAGAGCCTGTACAAGCAGTTCGTCAACGCGGAAAGCCGCCTGAGCTTCAATAACCCCGCTATGCTGGTGGCGGTATACGGCTGCAACATCGCGCTGAGCTGGTTCGGCGCAAAGTATGTGCTGCACGGTGCCATTACCACCGGCCAGCTGAACGCCCTGTTCGGCTATATCATGAACATCCTTATGGCACTAATGATGCTGAGCACGGCCTTTGTCATGATCGCCATGTCCGCCGCTTCTGCCAAGCGTATCGTGGAGGTGCTGGACGAGCACACCGACCTGCCTCCGGCAAAGCAGCCGGTGCAGCAGGTGGCAGACGGCAGCATCCAGTTCGACCACGTTACCTTCAAGTATAAGCACGGCAGCGGTCAGCCGGTGCTGAACGATATCAGCTTTACCATCCAACCCGGCGAGACGCTGGGCATCATCGGCGGCACCGGCAGCGCAAAGTCCAGTCTGGTACAGCTGATCCCCCGCCTGTACGATGCCGAGAGCGGCACCGTGCGGGTAGGCGGCGTGGATGTGCGGGATTATAACCTTGATGTTCTGCGCCGCGAGGTCTCCATGGTGCTGCAGAAGAATGTGCTGTTCAGCGGTACTATTCTGGATAACCTCCGCTGGGGCGATGCCAACGCCACCGAGGAAGAGTGCATCCGCATGGCAAAACTGGCCTGCGCGGATGAGTTCATCCAGCGCTTCCCGGATAAGTACAATACATGGATCGAGCAGGGCGGCTCCAACGTGTCCGGCGGCCAGAAGCAGCGCCTGACCATCGCCCGCGCCCTGCTGCGCAAGCCCAAAGTGCTGATTTTGGACGACTCCACCAGCGCCGTGGATACCGCGACCGATGCCAAGATCCGCAAGGCCTTCCGGGAGGAGATCCCCGGCACGACCAAGATCATCATTGCACAGCGCATCTCCTCGGTGCAGGATGCAGACCGCATTCTGGTGCTGGAGAACGGCCAGATCAACGGTCTGGGCACCCACGCAGAGCTGCTGGCGACCAATGCCATCTATCAGGAGGTCTACAACAGCCAGACGCAGGGCGGCGGCGATTTTGACAAGCAGGGAGGTGCGCAGTAATGGCAGTAAAAGAAGTACATGGCCCCGGCCCGCGGGGCGCACGGGGGCCGCGCCCCAAGGTGGAAAACCCGGGCAAGCTGCTGAAGCGCATTATGGATGAGGTGTTCCGCAACTATCTGCCCCACTGCATCCTTGTGCTTGTCTGCATCGTGGTCAGCGCGCTGGCCAATGTGCAGGCCAGCCTGTTCTTGCAGACCTTGATGGACGATTACATCGTCCCCATGACCCGCCAGCAGAACCCCAGCTTTGCACCACTGGCCGGTGCATTGGTGCGGATGTGCTGTATCTACTTCGTGGGCATTCTGGCCGCATGGGCCAACGCCCGCATCATGGTCAACGTAACGCAGGGCACGCTGCGCAATCTGCGCACCAAGCTGTTCACCCACATGGAAAGCCTGCCCATCCGGTATTTTGACACCCATCCCCACGGCGATATCATGTCCGTGTACACCAACGATGTGGATACCCTGCGCCAGATGCTCAGCCAGAGCATCCCGCAGCTGGTGTCCAGCGTCATCACCATCGTATCCGTGTTCTTCAGTATGTGCATGCTCAGCTGGCAGCTGACCATCGTTACCATGCTCATGGTGGCGCTGATGCTGTTCTGTTCCAAGCAGATCGCAAAAAGCTCCTCCAAGTACTTCATCCAGCAGCAGCGGGATCTGGGCAAGGTGAACGGCTACATCGAGGAGATGATGGAAGGCCAGAAGGTGGTCAAGGTGTTCACCCACGAACAGCAGACCCTTGCCGGCTTCCGTGAGTTGAACGACCAGCTGAAGGAAAGCGCCAAGCAGGCCAATGCCTTCTCCAACATCATGATGCCGGTCAACGCCCAGCTGGGCAACATCAGCTACGCCATCTGTGCGCTGGTTGGTGCAGCCATGGCCGTTGGCGGCGTCGGAGGCATGACCCTTGGCACCGTGGTGGCCTTCCTCAGCCTGAACAAGGGCTTCAATATGCCCATCAGTCAGGTGTCCATGCAGGCCAACAGCGTCATTATGGCACTGGCTGGTGCCGAGCGTATCTTCAAGATGATGGACGAGCCCAGCGAGACCGACGAGGGCTATGTGACGCTGGTAAACGCCAAGTACGACCGCAACGACCAGCTGGTGGAAACTGCCGAGCGCACCGGCCTGTGGGCGTGGAAGCACCCCCACCACGACGGCACCGTTACCTACCACAAGCTGGCGGGCGATATTACCTTTACGGACGTGGACTTTGGCTATGTGCCGGAAAAAACGGTGCTGCATGACATCAACCTGTATGGCCGTCCGGGACAGAAGATCGCCTTTGTTGGCTCCACCGGTGCAGGCAAGACTACCATTACCAACCTGATCAACCGCTTCTACGATATTCAGGATGGCAAGATCCGCTATGACGGCATCAACATTCATAAGATCAAAAAGGCCGATCTGCGCCGCTCGCTGGGCATCGTGCTGCAGGACACCCACCTGTTCACCGGCACGGTGATGGAGAATATCCGCTACGGACGGCTGGAGGCCACCGATGAAGAGTGCATCGCCGCCGCCCGTCTGGCCAACGCAGATGGCTTTATCAAGCGCCTGCCGGAGGGCTACAACACCATGCTGACCGGCGATGGCGCCAACCTCTCGCAGGGACAGCGCCAGCTGCTGGCCATTGCCCGCGCAGCCGTGGCGGATCCCCCGGTGCTGATTCTGGACGAGGCGACCTCTTCCATTGATACCCGCACCGAGGCGCTGGTGCAGCGCGGCATGGACGGCCTGATGTACGGCCGCACCAGCTTTGTCATCGCCCACCGCCTGTCCACCGTCCGCAATGCAGACTGCATCGTGGTGCTGGAACAGGGCCGCATCATCGAGCGCGGTAGCCACGACGAGCTGATCGCCAAAAAGGGCAAGTATTACCAGCTTTATACCGGTAATCTGGCCGAGAACTAAGCAATTTCCAACCTTCTCACAAAGCCGCCGCACAGCCATGCCGCCGTGCGGCGGCGTTTTTTTTGCTCTCGTGAAGAAGCAATTCTGGAAAATCTGCAGATTTTCCAGAATTGCAAATATAAAAATAATTTTCCGCTGAAGATGGCCAGAGCTACGCAGCGGCTATCCAAAATCGTCCGCTCCCCGGTATACAAACGCCCCGGGCTGTGCTAGAATGGAGCAAACGAGTAGAAAAGGCTGGTGAGTGTATGCATCCTTTGACGGAATATCCCCGCCCCGCCATGCGCCGGGACAGCTACGAGAACCTGAACGGCCCGTGGCAGTACGCCATCACCGCTTCGGCACAGCGCCCGGCGGGCTGGGACGGCGAGATCTTGGTGCCCTATGCGCCGGAGTGCCGCGCCTCCGGGGTGGGGCGTACATTGCAGCCCGGGCAGTGGCTGCACTACCACCGGTACTTTGCGCCGCCCGCCGGGACGGGCGGACGGGTGCTGCTGCATTTTGGCGCGGTGGACTACGCCTGCGCTGTGCAGGTGAACGGCCATCTGGTGGGCGGCCACCGGGGCGGCTACTGGCCCTTTACGCTGGATATCACCGCGCAGCTCAACGGCACAGGCCGCAACAGCCTGTGGGTGGCGGTGCAGGACCCTACCGGCCACGGCACACAGGCGCGGGGCAAGCAGACCTTGCAGCCCGGCGGGATGTTCTACCCCGCGCAGAGCGGCATCTGGCAGACGGTCTGGCTGGAGCGTGTGCCGGAAAATTACATCCAGTCTCTCACCGTTACGCCGGACTATGATGCCCGCACCGTGACCGTGAAAGCCCATACCTCTGCACCCGGCGGCGCGGCGAACCTGTGGGCGGTGGTGCGCGCCGGGGGCGTGACCATTGCCGAGGACTGGGGCGGTGATGAGGCCGGCCAAGACGGTGAGGTGACGCTGCATATTGCGGACGAGTATTTCTTTCCGTGGAGCCCGGACACGCCCTTTTTGTACGACCTGACCGTGGGCACCACGCAGGGAGAGGAAGAACAGTTCGACACCGTGCACAGCTACTTTGCCCTGCGCAAGTGGAGCTGCGCACCGGACGAAAAGGGCGTGCTGCGCTTCTGCCTGAACGACAAGCCTATCCTGCTCAACGGCCTGCTGGATCAGGGCTACTGGCCGGAGGGACTGTACACCCCGCCCTCGGATGCGGCGGTGGAACGGGAGCTGAGCGAGGTAAAGGCGCTGGGCTACAACCTGCTGCGCAAGCACGCAAAGATCGAGCCGCAGCGCTGGTACTACCACTGCGACAGGCTGGGACTTGTGGTCTGGCAGGATATGGTCAACGGCGGCAGCAAGTATAACCTGTGGTTCGTCACCTACCTGACCAATGTTTTGCAGCCGCTTATGCGTCGCCTGCCGGACAAGGCGGCGCTGTGGGGGCTGCTGAGCCGGGGCAGCGAGGCAAGCCGGGAAGAATACCGCCGGGAGCTGGAAGATACGGTACAGGCGCTGCGCTGCCACCCCTGCGTGGGCTGCTGGGTGCCATTTAACGAGGGCTGGGGACAGTACGATGCCGCCGGGGCGGTGCAAGCCATCCGTGCGCTGGACGACACCCGTCTTGTGGACGAAGCCAGCGGCTGGTACGATCAGGGCGGCGGGGATGTATACTCCCTGCACAACTACTTCTACCCCCTGCGGGTGCGCCCGCAGACGCGCGCCGTGGCGCTGAGCGAGTACGGCGGCATTGCATGGCCCATGCCGGGGCACGAGCCGCCCCGCAAGACCTACGGCTACGGCACAGCCAAAAGCCGGGAGGAACTGACCGCCCGCTACAAAAAATTGCAGCTGGGCACGGTGCTGCCGCAGCTGCAAAAGGGGCTTTCGGCGCTGGTATACACCCAGCTGACCGACGTGGAGGACGAGGTGAACGGCCTGTTTACCTACGACCGCACCGCCATCAAGCCGGACGCCAACGCCGTCCGTTCGGTGAACGCCGCCCTTGCCGCAGAGTTTGCAAGGGTGGTAAAATAAAGCGCCTTTGGCGCGTTCTGCGGAGCGCTCCAAACGCATTTTCACAAAAGGAGCTGTTGCAGGAAATGCCGTCTGCCGTTGCAATCCCTCCCGTGAGAAGGCAATTCTGGAAAATCCGCAGATTTTCCAGAATTGCAAATATAAAAATATATTTTCCGCTGAAGATGGCTAGAGCGCACGCGGAGGCCATTTGAAATCGTGCTCACCCCGGTATACAAACGCCCCGGGCTGTGGTCGCATTACCACTGGTACTTTGCACCGCCGTCCGGGATGGACGGTGGTTTTTGGTAGGATGATTTTCGTCATTTTTGACAAACCCCGACAGCCTGGCTTAGAGCCTTCTCCAAAGATTTTGACACATTCTTGACAGCACTTTTTTGATATATTAATATATTAGTGACAGCTCTCATCTTATATGGTGAGGAAGTTTCGTACAGTATTCACAATCCGTATTTATTTTTTGGCCCCAAAAGGAGAAGAAACTATGGAACTGAGCAGACGTGATTTTATGCGTAACACTGCTGCCTTTGCGGCTGTTGCCAGTGTGCTGGGTACCAGCGGCATTGCCTTTGCAGCGGACGCCGACCAGAATTGTCTGGTCAAGGTGGACAGCCCCGACCGGGCAGAGCTGGCCAAGCGTTTTAAGGCGGGCAGTGCTGCCGGGGTGGAGTACTACGCCTACAATCCCCGCCGTTACGCCCCGACCCTAAAGGGGCGCCTGCCCCTGATCGTTTTCCTCCACGGCGAGGACGGCGTAGGTCCCAACGGCACCCAGCTTACCGCCAACGACGGTGCTACCTTCTACATTTCTGACGAAATGATCCGGAAGAACCCCACCTACCTGTTTGCACCCCAGTGCCCCGGCAAGAACTGGACCGACCCGGACACCGTTACGGCCCTGAAGTCTGCCATCGACAGCTATGTGGCTGCCCACCGCATTGACCCGGACCGCATTTACATCGAGGGTATGTCCATGGGCGGCACCGGTGTCTGGAACATGATCCTGAGCTACCCCTACTACTTTGCCGCAGCCATCCCCATGTGCGGCATGGTGCCTGCCCAGTGGTACACCGTCCCCGGTGCCTTTGAGGCCATCAAGAACACCCCTGTGTGGGCCTACCACTGCAAGGATGACCCGGAGATGCCGGAGGCCGAGACTGCCAAGGCTGTGCAGGCCCTGAAGGATGCCGGCTGCTCCTGCGTGAAGTACGAGGGCTTTACCGCCGGTTCCATGCCGGAGCCCCACAAGGTATGGGAGCGTGTGTACAGCATCGGCACTCCCTATAACTGGATGTTTACCCAGTCCCTGACCCGGACCCAGCACGGCAAGCTGAACCCCAACATGATGTTCAGCCACTACCCGGTGAAGTACAACATCACCCGTGTCATGGACTTTGGCATGGACACCCTGTGGGTAATGGATCTGGGCAAGGAAGCCCTGATCATTGACACCGCCATGGGCGGCTCCGGCGCAGCAGACCTCTACGCCTACCTGCGGGAGAACGTGCTGACCAACCCTGACGCAGAGCTGGATATCCTGCTGACCCACAAGCACGGCGACCACATTCTGGGCATTCCCTCCCTGCTGAAGTCCGGCAAGGTCCGCCGCACCTACATCCACCCCGATGACCAGGAGGGCCTGCTCTCCAGCATGCAGAAGTTCTTCGGCCTCACCGCCGAGGACCTGAAGCTGGTGAACATCGTGGACGGCGACACGGTCCGCATCGGCTCTGAGGAGCTGGAAGTGGTGGATGTGCCGGGCCACACCAAGGGCTCTGTGGTGTTCTTCTACAAGGACTACATCTTTACCGGTGACGCTGTTGGCTCCGGCGATCTGTTCATGATGGAGGCTGCCACCGACACCTATCTGCCGGGTCTGGAGCACTTCATGGCAGAGGTGCTGCTGCGGAACGAGGATGTGGACTATGAGCTGCTGACGGGCCACTGGGAGAACCTGAACCCCTTCAGCGTGGAGTACCTCCGCCACATGCTGATCCTGGTCAAGGGCGTCATCCGGGGCGATATCCCCATCGGCTACTACACCCGTAAGCCCGGCCGCTGGGCAGGCTATCTGGACGCCAACATCTTCTACCCCTACGCTGTCTTCAGCTATGAGAACGAGAAGTAAGGCCTGACAGTGCTGTGTCCCTGCCCCACTGCTCCAATCAAAAACAGACCCGGCAAGCCCAAAAGGCCTGCCGGGTCTGTTTTATAGCGCTATAAAAAACGGGGTCAGGAAAAATCTCGAACCCGTTTTTGCAATTTTTATGCAGTTATTAGCTGTTTGCGCTGTTGGCGTTCACGATCTTGGCGGCGGG
>OIIT01000184.1_pt1 | contig 22801 bp, 19 predicted proteins | sample 1583271 | NCBI WGS metagenome assembly OIIT01 (sample SAMN02675044, study PRJEB24791) | human gut metagenome, SKBSTL002 | isolation source: stool | host: Homo sapiens | place: USA | reverse complement strand
CGGTGGCAATGCCGGGGCCGGTCAGCGGGACGAGCACCCGGAACAGAATATGCCAGACGTTGCAGCCAAGATCCTGCGCGGCCTCAATGATGGAATCATCGATTTTTGTCATGGCCGTGTAGATGGGCAAAATCATAAACGGCAGGTAGTTGTACACCATGCCCAGCACAACCGCACCTGAGGTGTTGATCATGTTGAAGGGGCCGAGGCCGAACAAACCGAAGAACTTGTTGATAAGGCCGTTTTTCTCCAGCAGTGTCATCCAGGCGTAGGTGCGCAGCAGGAAGTTCATCCACATGGGCAGCATAATGAGCATCAGCAAAATGTGCTGCTTGTTGGCGCGCAGGCGGGAGAGAAAATACCCCACCGGAAACGCCATGACCAGGCAGATCACGGTAGAGATCGCGGCCAAAATCAGGCTGCGGGCAAACACGCTGGAATACCGCCCGATCTGGGTGAGGTTGTCGAAGGTGAACTGGCCGTCCGCGTTCGTCATAGCGTACCAGATGACGATGAAAAGCGGTACGACTGTGAAAATGGCCATCCAGACCAGATACGGCCCGGCCAGCCAGCGGGAGGATTTGGATTTGAGCATGGATCACACCTCCGAACGCTTCATGATATGAATTTCGTCCGGGCCGATGTTCATGCCGATAAGCTCGCCGGGCTGGCTGGCCGTGGCTGTGGCCCTGCTGCTCACGCCTTCCCGGATGTTGGCCTGTCTGGTCAGCCGCCTGTTCCCCCTGCGGGACGAGCAGCCCGCCCCGGAAGAGCTGGAGAAAAAGCTGCTGCCCCGGGCGCTGGTGTACAGCGGCAGTGCGGCGGTGGTCTACCTTGCCGCTTATCCCATCCTGAACGCTGTGTTCGGCACCGACCTGCTGATGCTGGGCATTTACCTGCCCATGCTGGTGGTGGAGCCGCTTCTGACCTACCGCTTCGGCCGGGTGCAGGAGACGGTGCACAAGGCCGTTTCCAAGGGCGTGCGCATCACCGTGGGCTACGCGCTGCTGCTGCTCGTGGTGGGCGTGGTGCGCGAGTGGCTCAGCCTTGGCACCGTGTTCGGTGCCCCGGTGGGGCGCTGGGCGCTGCTGCCACTGGCTAAGATGCCGGCGGGCGGCTTTATCGTGCTGGGCATCCTGTGCGCCATCTGGCGCGCTGCGGCTGCAAAGCGCAAGGAATATCTGAAAAGGGAAGCACGGGATACCCTGACCGTGCACTACCAGAAGGAGGGGAACCGCGAACCGTGAAGGAAGTTGTAAGCAGCTCGGCAGTGTTTTTCAGCTATGCACTGCTGGCCATTTTTGCACAGAACGCTGTCTTTACCCGTGCACTGGGCGTGTCCCGCATGGTGCAGCTGGTGGGGGACGACCGCACCAGCAGCGCCTTGTTCGGCATGATGCTGTGCATCACGCAGGTGCTGGTGGCGCCGGTGGCGTTCCTTGCCGGGCGTTTCATCGCCCCGCTGGATAACCGCGCCCAGCTGCGCCCGCTGGTGTATATTGCCAGCATTGCCGTGGTGTGTCTGGCAGAGCATCTGGTGCTGTGGCTGCTGCGCAGCCTGCCCCGCCGCGCCCAGCTGCTGCGCATCGTGCCGCTGGCCGCGCTGAACAGCGGCGTGCTGGGCACGGTGCTGGTGGAGCGCACCCAGAGCTTTACCCTTGGCCAGAGCCTTGGCTTTGGCCTTGGCAGCGGCCTTGGCTATGTGCTGGCGGTACTGCTGGTCACCGAGGCGCGTCACCGCCTGCGCAGCAAAGCCATCCCCAAGGCATTCCGCGGCCTACCCATCACGCTGGTGTATATCGGCGTGCTGGCGCTGGCGATCTATGGCTTTACCGGACATTCCGTTATCCTGTAATGCAGACAGGGAGGAAAGGATACCATGGCTAAGTATAAACGTCAGAAGGTCAAGCATTATCACCGCAGCTTTTACAGCCGGGAAATGCGCGTCAAGCGCGGCATCGGCATTGCGGTGCTGGTAGTGGCAGTGCTGGCAGCCGCATGGTTTGCCGCACCCCATGTGCTGGATTGGGCCACCCACACCTGGTATACCGTGGTCAAGGACCGGGACTTGGAGGCCGAAAGCGCTTCCCGCGCCGAGGCAGCCGCCTCCTCTGCGGCGGCAAGCAGCGCTGCTGCTTCGCAGGCAGCGTCTGAGCTGGAGCCGGAGGAGGAAAAGCCGCTGGACGGCAAGGCCATTACCGGCGGCAGCTGGGCAGAGCTGGACGTGACCACCCTGACCGATGAAGCCGCCATCCGCACCGCCGCCCGGCAGCTGAAGCAGCAGGGCGCAGACTACGCCCTTGTCACCCTGAAGGACGCCGCTGGCACGGTGTATTATGCTTCCGGGGTGGCAGCCGCTGCCCAGAGCATCACTGAGAACCCGGTGGATGCGGCCAATATCGCCGCCATCCTGCGGGAAGAGGGCATCATCCCGGCGGCGCAGCTTGCCGCCTTTACCGACCCGGTGTCGGTGTACACCGACCGCAGCATGGGCGTGCACTACGACGGCAACAGACTCTGGCTGGACAACGTCAGCGCAGCCAAGGGCGGCAAGGCATGGATGAACCCCTTTGCCGCAAGTGCGGTGCAGTTTGTCGGCGACCTCATTGAGGAGGTGCGGAGCATGGGCTACGAGCAGGTGGTGCTTACCGGGGTGCAGTTCCCCAATATCATCACCCGCAAGCAGGACTTCGGCGCTTCCGGCGGCAAGAGCCGGGAGGGACGCGCCGCCCAGCTGACGGCGGATATCGCCGCATGGCAGACCCGCTTTGCAGGCAGCGTGACCCTGTGGGTCAGCTACCCGGACGCACTGTGCACCGCCGCTACCGATGCCATTGGCACCACCGGCACGTCCCTTGGCATGGAAAACCTGCTGGTCACCAGCAGCACCGCACTGGATGCGGACAGCCGCGCTGCGCTGGAGCAGGCCGCTGCCGACGCCGGTGTGCAGCACATTGTGGTGCACGACACCGCAGCGTTCCGCTGAGAAGCGGCTTTGATAGAGAGGGGAGGAAACGACTATGAAACCGACTACCTGTTTTGCACCCGCACACATCCTGCTGCCTTCGGAGCAGGTGCCGCTGGAGCAGTGGGGCTGCATCGCCTGTGACCAGTTCACCAGTGACCGCAGCTATTGGCAGCGGGCAGAAGAGACCGCTGCGGGTGCGCCCAGCACCCTGAACCTGATCCTGCCGGAGGTGTATCTGGAGGACGGAGACGCCGACGCGCGGGTGGAAAAGATCCACGCCACCATGCAGGACTACGCCCAGAACGTGCTCACCCGGGCGGTGGACGGCTTTATTTATGTGGAGCGCACCGAGCAGAGCGGCCGGGTGCGGCAGGGTCTTGTAGGACGTGTGGACTTGGAGGCTTACAGCTACCGCCGGGGCGAAAAATGCACCGTGCGCCCCAGCGAGTGCACCGTGGAAAGCCGCATCCCGCCCCGCATGAAGGTGCGTACCGGCGCTGCGCTGGAAACGCCCCATATCATGATGCTGGCGGATGACCCGGACTGCACCCTCATCGAGCCCATTGCCGCCCACAAGGACAGCCTGCCCAAGGTATACGAGGGCGAGCTGATGCTGGGCGGCGGCCATGTGGCAGGCTGGGCAGTGGAGGACCCCGCCCTCATCGCACAGATCGAAAATGCGTTGACCGTGCTGGGCAGTCAGGAAGAATTTGACAAGAAATACCCCGATGCCACCCGCCGCGACCCGCTGACGCTGGCCGTGGGCGACGGCAACCACTCGCTGGCTACCGCAAAGGCCTGCTGGGAGGAGCTGAAAAAGACCCTGACCCCGGAGCAGGCAGAGAACCACCCCGCCCGCTGGTGTCTGGCAGAGGTGTGCAACGTGCACTCCCCGGCTATTGAGATCGAGCCCATCCACCGGGTGCTGTTCAACGTGGACTGCGCCACCGTACTGCTGAGCCTCATTACATGGAGCGATTCCAACATGGCAGGCTGCTGCTTTGGCGGCAGCAAAAAGCAGCCTTTTACGCTGGCGGGCCCCCACATGGCCAATGTGCTCAGCTTTGAGGACCCCACCGAGCCGCTGACCGTGGGCACCATCGACGATTTTATTTCGGATTATATCGAGCGCCACCCGGAAGCAAAGGTGGACTATGTGCATGACGAGCCGGCTGTGCGTGCGCTGTGCAAGCAGGGCGCAGTGGCGTTTTTGATGCCGCCCTTCGCCAAGAGCGACCTGTTCCGCGGCGTCGTGATGGGCGGCGTGCTGCCCCGCAAGACCTTCAGCATGGGACATGCGGAGGAAAAGCGCTACTACATCGAGTGCCGGAAGATCACAGAATAATAGGAGAACCATGACATTTAAAGAACTGAATCTGTCCGCCCCGCTGCTGCGCGCTGTGCAGGAAGCGGGCTACGAGACCCCCTCGCCCATTCAGGCAGCGGCCATCCCGCCGGTGCTGGCAGGCCGGGATCTGATGGGCTGCGCCCAGACCGGTACCGGCAAGACGGCGGCTTTTGCGCTGCCCATGCTGGACCGGCTCACCGCCAATGCGCCCCGCCGCAAGGGCGCTGTCCGTGCGCTGATTTTGACCCCCACCCGGGAGCTGGCTTTGCAGATCGGCGAAAGCTTTGAAGCCTACGGCAAGTACCTGAAATTGCGCAGCACCGTCATCTTTGGCGGTGTGGGACAGGCACCGCAGGTGGAAGCGCTGAAAAAGGGCGTGGATATCCTCATCGCCTGCCCGGGACGGCTGAACGACCTGATCGGGCAGGGCTTTATCGACCTGTCCGCTTTGGAAATTTTTGTGCTGGACGAGGCCGACCGGATGCTGGACATGGGCTTTGTCCATGACGTGAAAAAGGTCATTGCAAAGCTGCCCGCCCAGCGCCAGAACCTGATGTTCAGTGCCACCATGCCCGCCGAGATCGAGCAGCTGGCCGCCGGCATCCTGCATGACCCCGCCTTTGTCAAGGTGGACCCGGTGTCCAGCACCGTGGACCGCATCCAGCAGAGCCTGTACTATGTGGAAAAGGGCAACAAAAAGCTTTTGCTGCCGTGGCTCATCAAAAATTTGCAGCCGCCGGTGGTCAACGCACTGGTGTTCAGCCGCACCAAGCACGGCGCGGATAAGATCGCAAAGGATCTGACAAAGCAGGGCATCCCCGCCGCCGCCATCCACGGCAACAAGAGTCAGACCGCCCGCGTGACCGCGCTGGAGGATTTCAAGTCCGGCAAGACCCGGGTGCTGGTGGCCACCGATATCGCCGCACGCGGCATTGATATCAGCGAGCTTTCCCATGTGTTCAACTACGACCTGCCCGAGGTGCCGGAGACCTATGTGCACCGCATCGGGCGCACTGCCCGCGCCGGTGCGGACGGCACCGCCGTCAGCTTCTGCGCCCCGGAGGAGCAGGAGTATCTGGCAGGCATTGAAAAGCTGAACCGCCGCAAGATCCCGGTGGTATCCGGTCATCCGTGGGACGGCGTGCCCGCCCCGGTGCGCCCGGTGCTGCCCGTGCGCGGCAAAAAGCCCCGCCCCGAAGCGGAAAAACCGGCCGAAGCGCCGAAAAAACAGGCCGAAACTGCGCCCGCAAAAGCCGCAAAGGCAGCTGCGCCCGCGCCGAAGCAGGAGCCGAAGGCCGCAAAGAACACGGTGCCTGCAAAACCGAAAAAAGAGGAAACACTGATGCAAGACAGCAACGCAAAGCGCGGGGCCCGCAACGACCGCCGCGCCAACAACCGGGGCGCAAACGCCCCCAAGGAAGCGGCAGCGCCCCGCGCCCGCCGCGAGAATGCCGCCCCCGCCCGGGGCAGCAACGCCCAGCCCAAGTTTGACCCCCATTTTGTCAGCGCCCCGGAGGCTACTCCGCTGCGCCCGGCACGCAAGACCCCTGCCGCTCCGGCAGCACCTGCCATCCGCAGCGCACAGGAGCTCCAGAATAACCAGAACGCAAACCGCAGCGGCAACCGCCGCAACGACCGCAACGACCGGGGTGAACAGCGCAATGCCCGCCCTGCGGCCCAGAGCAATAACGCCCGCCCTGCCCGCAACGAGCGCGGCAATGCCGGCAGCCAGAGCCGCACCGGCAGCGCACCCCGTGCTCCCAAGGCCGAGCCTGCCCGCCGCGGCCGCAATGCCGCCGCCCGGGACGAGGACCCGGGGCTGATGCTCATCAGCCGCCGCCCGCCCCAGCAGAAGTACACCAGCTTTGAGGAGTATATGGACGCCCACGGCGGTGCCACTGCACCCATTGAGGATCACAGCGAAGAAGTATGAGCCGAAACGAAGCCTTTGCCCCGTGGCAGTGCCCCCTGTGCGGCGGCGCGCTGCAAGGGGAGAACGATCTGAAATGTGAAAAAGGCCACTGCTTTGACCGCGCCCGGGAGGGCTACTGGCATCTTTTGCCGGTGCAGAGTATGCGCACCAAAGCCCCCGGGGACAGCAAGGAAATGGTTGCCGCCCGCCGCGCCTTCCTGAACGCCGGATACTACGGCATCTTCGGGCAGGCGCTGGGGGAGCTGTGCCTTGCCCACGGCGTGCCCGCCGCGAAGGACGCCCCACTGCATCTGCTGGACGCAGGCTGCGGCGAGGGCTGGTACGACCGCTGCATCGCGCAGCAGTTCGCGGCGGCGGAAAAGCCGTTGCAGCTGGCCGGGTTCGATATCGCAAAGCCCGCCGTGCGTCTGGCGGCAAAGGCGCTGCCCGTTGCGCAGTACGCGGTGGCGTCCAGCTTCAGCCAGCCGGTGCGCACCGGCTGGGCAGATGTGCTGCTGAACTGCTTTTCGCCCTTTGCACAGGAGGAATTCAGCCGGGTGCTGCGCCCGGGCGGGCACATGATCTACGTTGTGCCGGGGGCAGAGCATCTGTACCAGATGAAGGCCGTGCTCTACGAAAAGCCCTACAAGAACCCGGTGCAGCAGGTGGAGTACCCGGGCTTCCGCGCCATTGATGAGCGTGAGGTGCAGGGAACCATCACCGTGCCCGCCGCCCAGCTGGAAGCCCTGTTTGCCATGACCCCCTACTACTGGAAAACGCCCCGCGACGGTGCTGCCCGCCTTGCGGCTCTGCCGCAGCTCACCACTACCATCGCTTTCCGCTTTCTGGTGTTTGAAAAGCTGTAATAAGATAAAAAAGGATTGCCGTGCAGAGTGCATAGCAGTCCTTTTTTGTACCCATTCTCATGCTTGTTGATTTTCACAAGAACTGGCATACTAATATATCAATTTCGCACAAAAACAACAAAATCTATTTACAAGTGCGTTATATTGTGGTACGATTTGTGCGGATTTCGATGGCATGATACAACTGGAATGTCTATCGGGCCCGGCAGCAGGGCGTTTGCTGCACAGCTTTGGGCGGCTTTGCTCTGCACAAATGAGCCGTCTGCATTTAAAAGGAGAAATGATGATGAACAGAAGAGACTTTATGAAGCTTTCTGCCGCTTCTGCCGTGACTGTGGGCGCAGTGGCTGGCATGGCGCCCGCATCCTTTGCTGAAAACGCTGGTGTGCATACCGATGCTGAGGTGCAGGCCATGGTGGCAGAGGAACTCCGCCTCTCTCGCGAGGTAGCCTTTTATCCGGCTGCTTTCCGGGGCGATTTTGACAAGTTCTATGTGCTGTTCCACAAGCTGTCCCGTGCTCAGTACGAGAAGGTGGACGGTGCAGCTGTGCCCGGCATCAATGCTTCTCACTACGAGATGTGTGTTGCTCTGACCAATGCCCGCAAGGCGCTGCGCCAGATCAAGGACCCCAAGAGCACCGTTTGGGAAATTTGGGGAGATCAGATGGCCGTGGAATCTCCGCTGCCCACCAACTGGGAAAATTGCTACGATAACGAGGGCTTCCGTCCCTTCCTGAACCCGTACCTGTTGCGAGATCAGGGCAAGGTGAAGGGCAACGTGATCATTATTGCAGGCGGCGGCAGCACCCACCGCAACAACGTGGTGGAAGGCTACCCTGTGGCCGAGTTCTTCAACAAGAACGGCTACAACGCCTTTGTGCTGCAGCGCCGCGTCAACCCTTATGCCGCTGTGGATCAGCAGCTGGATCTGGCCCGTGCTATCCGCTACATCCGCCACAACGCCTCTGAAAAACACATCGGCAAGACCGATATCATGATCGCTGTGGGCTTCTCTGCCGGCGGCATGAATGTGATGCAGGTGGTGGCCGACCAGTTCGGCACTACGAATACCCCGGATAAGGTCTACCCCAGCTACGTCTGCGATGCTGTGGACCATGAGAGCGCTGACCTGAATGTGGCGATCCCCATCTACGGCCTGTTCGTCACCGGTCTGAACTTCACGAAGAACCCCAACCTGCCCCCGGTCTTTGGTGTTGTGGGTCAGAAAGATGGCCTGAGTGCGATGATGCTGCCCTCTCTGCCGGAGTGCGCAAATATCTTCACGGACTTCAGCTTCTATCTGGCACCTGATGCGCCCCACGGTGTGGGTCTGGGCACTGGCACCAAGGGCTATGTGGACTACTACACCCAGATCGCCCAGTGGCCGGATATGGCTGTCAACTTTATCGAGAGCCGTCTGGGGCTGATGGAAAAGAAGATCGACATGGACTCCGTGGGCTTTGCATGGTAAGCTGCCCCGACAGAAGTACCTGAAAAACAACGACCCGCCGCATCTCTTTCAGTGCGGCGGGTCGTTGTTTGTAAAAATGTTATGTATGATACTCCATCCACTTGCCCTTCCACGCATACAGGATCATGAGCAATGCGCCCAGACCCCAGCTGACGGGGTAGAGGATGAACACGCCCTCGATGCCGGAGAAGAAGGGCAGCAGAAACTGGATCCACACCACACGGAACAGGCACAGCGAGACCAGCAGCACCACCATGGGCGGGATGCTGGCACCCGTGCCGCGCACGGCACCGGCAAGGCCGTGCAGGATGCTGAGCAGGAAGTAGAATGGACAGAACCACCGCATAGCCAGCTTGCCGTAGGTGACCACGGCCTCGTCGGCGGTGAACAGGTGCAGAATGGCGTCCTGTCCGGCCAATAGCGCCGCGCCGGTGCAAAGGGTGTAGATGACCCCGATGGCAAGGGTGACCCACACCGAGCGCTTTACCCGGTCCAGACGCCCCGCACCGTAGTTCTGCCCCACAAAGGTGGTGGCAGCCATGCTGATGCTGCTCACAGGCAGGATGTTGAAGCCGTCGATCTTCATGTAGGCCGCAAAGCCCGCCATGGCGGCGGCACCGTAGCTGTTCACGCTGGCCTGCACCAGCACGTTGGAAAAGGAGATGACCATGTTCTGGATGCCGGTGGGCAGACCCACCCGGATGATGCGGCCTGCCATTTTGCGGTGCAGCCGGATGGCGGAAAGTTCCACCCGGCAGGCGTCCTCGCTTTTCATCAAAAAGCGCAGGCTCAGCACGCAGGACACCAGCTGGCTTAAGTCGGTAGCGATGGCAGCGCCCGCCACCCCCATCCGCAGCCCCACGATGAACACAAGGTCCAGCACGATGTTGGTCACCGACGCCCATGCCAGATACACCAGCGAGCGGCGGGAGTTGCCGGCGGCATTCAGGATGCCGGCGGTCATGTTATACACCACGCTGAACAGCACCCCGCCAAAGTAGATGCGGATATAGGTCACGGCATCGGCCAGCACCTCGGCGGGGGTGTTCATGGCCACCAGCAAAGCGCGCCCGCAGGCAACGCCGCCCACCGTCAGCAAAAGCCCCATGACCACCGCAATGGCAAGGGAGGTGTGCACCGCCTCGCGGGTCTCCTTGTGGTCGCCCGCGCCCAGATACTGCGACACCACCACGCCCGCGCCCACGGCAAGCCCCTGACTGAAGCCGATGAGCAGGTAGATGGGCGACCCGCTGGAGCCCACGGCGGCAAGGGCATTGCTGCCCACAAAATTGCCCACGATGATGCTGTCGGCGGTGTTGTACATCTGCTGCAGCAGGTTGCCGAAGATCAGCGGCAGGGCAAACAGCAGCAGGCTTTTTACAATGCTGCCCTCGGTCATAAGGGTAGCGGTATTCCGTGTTTTTACGGCGGCCATGGGGCTCCTCCTCTCAGCGCAAAAAATCGCTTGTATCCCTTAGCATAGCACAAACTCCGCCCCGGGACAAGGGGCGGGGCTGACGATTTTAAATCGTCTCGCCCGCAGACAACAGCGGCGGCGCGGAGCTGCCGTGCAGCTTGCGGGCGAGGTAGTTCTGTGTGATCTTCACCACCGTGCCGGACAGCGCCACCACGCCGATGAGGTTCGGCAGCATCATCAGGCCGTTGAAGGTGTCGGAAAGCGTCCATGCAAGGTCCAGCCGCATCACCGCGCCCAGCGGCATCAGCGCCACGAACAGCACCCGGTAAAATGTCCCAGCCCCCGCGCCGAAGAGATACTCCACGGCTTTGCAGCCGTAGCAGCTCCAGCCCAGCGCGGTGGAATAGGCGAACAGCAGGATGCACACGGCGATCAGCTTTGACCCCAGCGTGCCAAACACGGCGTCAAAGGCCTGCCCCACCAGTGCACTGCCCGCCGCCCCGGCGGCAATGCGCCCGGTGTCCAGATCCACAAAGCCGGAGGTCAGCACCACCAGTGCCGTCAGGGTGCACACCACCATGGTGTCCGCAAACACCTCAAAAATGCCCCACATGCCCTGCTGCACCGGCTCTTTTACGTTGGAAGCCGCGTGCACCATCACCGAGGAGCCAAGTCCGGCCTCGTTGGAAAAAGCACCCCGCTTAAAGCCCCATGTGACCGCCCGGGACAGCCCATAGCCCACCATGCCCCCGCCGGCGGCGCGCAGCCCGAACGCGCCCTTTACGATGGCGGCAAGCGCCGCCGGGACGGCAGTGATGTGCACCCCCACCACGGTGAGCGCACCCACGATGTACAGCAGCGCCATGGCGGGGACAAGCCTTTCTGCCACCGCAGCCACACGCTTCAGCCCGCCCAGCAAAATCACTGCCGATACTGCCGCCAGCACTGCGCCGGTAACGGCCTCCGGCACGCCGAAAGCCGCCTGCAGATTGCCTGCGATGGAATTGAGCTGGCTCAGGTTACCGATGCCAAAGCTTGCCAGCGCGCAGAACACAGCAAACAGCACCGCCAGCACCCGCCCCGGCTTGCCGCCAAGGCCGTCCCGCAGGTAGTACATCGGCCCGCCGCGCCAGCCGCCCGCCGGGTCTTTGCGGCGGTAGTAGATGCCCAGCACGTTCTCGGCGTAGCTGGTCATCATGCCCAGCAGTGCCATGACCCACATCCAGAACACCGCCCCCGCCCCGCCGGAAAGGACGGCGGTAGCCACCCCCACAAGGTTGCCGGTGCCGATGGTGGACGCCAGCGCGGTGCACAGGCTCTGAAACTGGCTGATGGCCTGTTCCTCGCGGGCGGTATGGGCGGTGACGCTCCGGTCGGTCAGGATGGCACCGAGGGTGTGCCGCATCCAGTAGCCCCACCGCCGGAGCTGGAAGCCTCCGGTGCGCACCGTCAGCAGCAGCCCGGTGCCGAAGAGCAGCCCCAGTCCCATCGGCCCCCACACGATGCCGTTCAAAGCCTCGATCCCCCGCATGAACCGCTCTGGCATCCCATCCCCCCTTTTTTACTGCATCCTATGCAGCAGCCTTAGTCCTCATGCGGTGCGGAGGGCTTTTCAGGGTCGGGGGCGGGAAGGGGTTCCAGCGTCAGCCAGAAGTCCTCCTGCTCCTCGCGGTCTTTTTTGTTGGGGTTTTCTGTTTGATCCATACAGCATCCCTGCCTTTCTGCATAAAGGGTCGCCCGCTGGGCTATGCTTTATGCACAAAAAGGAGGCAGAGCCATGAAACACGCAAAACGCAGCGGCTGGCGTCCCTTCTGGGCGGCGCTGTGCGCCGCCCTGCTGGTGCTGCTGCCGCTGGTGGGCGGCACAGTGCTGCTCAGCCGCGCCCAGCTGCGCAGCAGTCTGCGGCAGGCCGCAAAAAGCCAGAGCGGGGTGCCCATTCGTCTGCCCAAGGCCGCAGACCAGTGCACCGTGCTGCTGTGCGTGGCAGACGAGACCCCGGGCTTTGTGCTGGCTTACCTGAACGCCGGACAGAACTGCATCCATCTGCTGGCGGTGCCCGCCGCGCTGGAAGTGCCCTTTGGGGGCAAGAACGTCCCCCTTGCGGACTGTTACGCCGCCGCGGGCCCCGCCCGCTGCCGAGAGGCGCTGGGCGAGGTGTTCGCCCTGCCGGAGGATACCGACTATCTTGCCATCGCCCCGGCGGTGCTGACAAAGCTTGCGGCGCGGTATGGCGCAGTGCGGGTGGGTTTTACCGGGGCGCTCACCCCGGAGCAGCTGGCGCGGTACGGCAAAGGCACCGGGGTGCAGGGCATTTCTGCCGCCGATGCCCACAGCTTTTTAGCGGCGCTGGATGCCGACACTTCTCTTTCGCCCCGGCGCAGCGCCGCCGCCCGGGCGGCGGTGTGGGATGCGTTTTTCCGGCAGGCGCTGGAACTGCTGCCCACCACCCTGCCGCAGGGTCTGCGGGAGGTGAGCAGCAGTCTGCTGACCAGCCTGACCGCCGTAGACCTTGCTGCACTGGAACGCACGCTGGAATTTTTAGCCACCAGCGCCGAGCCGGTGGATATCACCGCCGACGCCCTGCCCGGGGACTGGGCAGGCGGACACTATACGGTGTCTGATGCCTCCCGGGCGGCGGTGCAGAGCTTTTTCAACCTCTCCCCGGCGGCGGCGCAGTCCGCGTCCGGCAGTGAGCCGTAACCCAGCACCAGCGTCCCGGCGGCAGAGTGCGCCGTGCCGGTCAGGTCGTAGTCGCTCAGCAGGGAACAGCGCACCCCGTACTGCCGGGCAGCAGCCCGCAGGGCGGCGTCCGGCGGCGGGTCTTTCAGCTGTGCCAGCAGGTGCAGGCCGGTGTGCAGCCCCGCAAGGGTCAGCTCTTCCGGTGCAAAGGAACTGCGCAGCGCCGCCACCAGTGCATCCCGGCGGGCTTTGTAGGCGGTGCGCTCCCGCGCTAAGTGCCGGGTGAAATAGCCCCCGGTGATAAAGCGCGCCAGCGTCTGCTGCTCAAACCGTCCCACCGTGCCGGAGTACAGCCGGTACTTGGCCTGCCATGCGCCCAGCAGCTGCCGGGGCAGTACCATGTAGGCGATGCGGATGCCCGGGGCAAGGCTGCGGGAGCAGGTGGACAGGTACACCACCGGGCCGTCTGCGCCCGCCATGCCCTGCAAACTGGGCAGCGGGCGGGTGTCAAAACGGAACTCGGAGTCGTAGTCGTCCTCTATGATGTATCGCCGTCCCGGGGCGCGGGCTGCCCAGTGCAGCAGCTCGGCCCGGCGTCCGGCGGGCATGGTGACCCCGGTGGGGAACTGGTGGCTGGGGGTGACGTAGCACACCGCCGCATCGCTGGCGGAAAGGGCCGTCAGCGACAGCCCATCCGCGTCCACCGGCAGGCAGCGGCAGGACACGCCGTTGTTTTCCAGCACCTGCCGGGCACGGGGGTAGCCGGGAGTCTCCACGGCGGCAGGGCCGGGCAGCAGCGGTGCCAGCAGCCCCAGCAGATATTCCAGCCCTGCACCCACCACCAGCTGCTCCGGGTCGCACTGCACGCCCCGGTACTCGGCCAGATACTCTGCCAGCGCCTGCCGCAGAGCAGCGTCGCCCCGGGCATCCCCGGGGGTGAGCAGCTCCGGCGCGGAATAGAGCAGTTCCTTTTGCAGCCGTGCCCATGTGCGGAAGGGGAACAGCCCCGGGTCCACGCCCCGGGTGGATAAATCGAACTGCACCGGCGGGGTGGCATCGGCGGGGTGCACTGCCGTCGGCGCAGAGGGCGCCGCGGGCGGCTGCACCCCCTGCGGCAGGGCAAGATACTCCTGCACCGTGAAGCCGCTGCGCTCCCGGGCGGTCAGGTAGCCCTCGGCTGCCAGCATCTGGTAGGCGGTGTCCACCGTGTTCACCGAGACCGACAGCTCTGCCGCCAGCCGCCGCTTGCCGGGCATCCGGGTGCCCGCCGTCAGGGTGCCCGCCCGCATCTCGGCGGCAAGGCTGCGGTAGAGCTGCTCGTACAGCGGCACCGCCGAAGCCGGGTCCAGTGCCGTGGTCAGATGTACCATAGAATATCCCTCCCATCTGGGCATTGCGTCAAACTGACCCCATAAAAAAACTTTATTCTGGGTATTTTCATGGTGCCAGTTTTGCGTATAATAGGAGCATACCAACCACACACCCAAATGTCAAGTAGTTTTATGGGTAAGTGACTTTGAAACGGGCGAACGATCCTGCAGAGCAGGATAGAGGGGTTTCGCCCCGAAGAAAATCGGAGGGAAAAATCATGTCTACAACTGCAATGTGGCTGCTGCTGGCTGTGGTGATCGTTGTCATCCTGTTCGGCAGTGTGCTGTACAAGCGCACCTTTACCACCAAGGAGCTGGCCCTGACCGGCGTTATGGCCGCGCTGAGCCTGGTGGCATACCTGTTCTTCCGTGTGCCGTTCTACGGCGGCTCCTCGTTCCATCTGGGCAACACCTTTACCGCCCTGACGGCGCTGCTGTTGGACGGTGTATCCGGCGGTCTGGCGGGTGCCATCGGTCTGGCGCTGGCGGATATCCTTGCCGGTGACCCGGGCTACGCCATTACCACCTTCGTGCTCAAGTTCATCATTGGCATCACCTGCGGTGCCGTGGCACATAAGGTGTTCAAGCTGCGGGATCAGGATCGTCACAGCGCCGGGTATCTGGTCAAGGTGATCGTCTCTGCGGGTTCCGGTCTGCTGCTGAACGTGTTCACCGACCCCTTCCTTGGCTACTTCCGCAACGTGTACATCTTTGGACAGGAGTACACCGTGGCACAGGCGCTGACCAAGATCGCCGGCGGCGTCACCTTTGTGAACAGTGTGGCTTCCACTGCCTGCGCCGTGGTGCTGTATCTGGCACTGCGCCCCGCACTGGAGCGTGCAAAGCTGCTTTCCAAGGGCGAGTAAAAATAAAAAGGGATCCTGAAGCGCCAGCTGGCGTTTCAGGAGCCCTTTTTTGTTACCGTTTTCGGCTGCAAAGGTGCTTTGCGGCGTCCCGCCCGGCGGCAAGGCCGCTGCCGAACGCCCAGTGCAGGTTGAAGCCGCCGCAGCTTCCGGCGCAGTCCAGCGTTTCACCCACGAAGTACAGCCCCGGACAGCCCTTGAACTGGAAGGTCGGTTCCACCTCGGTCAGGGCAAGCCCGCCGCCGGTGGTCTGCGCCTGCCGCCAGCCGCAGGGGGTAAGCCCCTCGAACCGCCAGTGCTTGGCGGTGCGGGCGAGGGGCTGCATCTGTTTGACCGAGCGGTTGTTGGGCATATTGGCGGCTTCCCAGAGGGCGTAGCCCAGCTTGACGTTCAGCAGACCTGTCCAGAACCCGGCAAGGGTGTCGGATGCAGTCTGAATGGCGTGCCGGGCAAGCAGACGGGTCAGGTCCATCTCGCTCAGTTCCGGGAACAGGTCCAGTTCCACGACCGGGGTTCTCGGTCTGCGCCCGGGGGCAAGCAGGCCGGACAGCTGCATGATGCAGATGCCGGAAAGCCCGTAGTCGGTAAACTGCACCTCGCCAATTTCTTCTGCCAGCACCCGGTCGCCGTCCAGCAGGCGGGCGGCAGCTTTGGCGCGGATGCCTGCAAGGCTTTTGTTCGGCTTTGCACATTGCAGGGCGGTCAGGCAGGGGTAAAGGGGGCGCATCTGCCCGCCGCAGTCGGCGGCAAAGCGGGTGCCGAAGCCGTCCGTGCCGAACTGCGGCCCGGCGGCGCCGCCCATGGCGCAAATGACGGCATCTGCCCGCAGGTTTTCGGTGCCGCCCTCGGCGTTCGTAAACTGCACCGCGTAGCCGCCCTTGCTCTGGCGCAGGGTGCTTACCGTGCAGCCGGGGCGCAGCTGTACGGTGTGCCGCTGCAAATGCAGCTCCAGCAGCGCCAGCACGTCTGCCGCCTGATTGGAATAGGGGTACACCCGCCCGGCCTCATCGGTGCGGGTGTACAGCCCCAGCTGCTCAAACCACGCCAGCGGCGCGGCGGCATCCACCGCCGCCAGCAGGGGCCGCAGCGCGGCGGGGTCGGCGGTGAAGTACTTTTCCGGCGCAATGGCGGTGTTGTCCAGATTGCAGCGGCCGTTGCCGGTAGCCAGCAGCTTTTTGCCCACCTTGGGGTTGCGCTCCAGCACCGTGACGCGGGCAGCGGGTGCGGCCTGTGCAGCCGCCAGCGCAGCGGCCAGTCCGGCGGCACCGCCGCCCAGAATAAGGATGTGTGCCATGCGGACACCTGCTTTCTTTGGGTTTATTCCTATTTATTGTAGCAGAACCCCGCCCGGAACGCAATGCGGCGGGCAAAGCAAAAAATGCGCTGCCGGTATAATTTGCCGCCGCTGACAGATACTACATACAAAGGAAACCGCAAGGAGGGCAAAATAATGAAAGCAACCGGTATCGTGCGCCGCATCGACGAGCTTGGCAGGGTGGTGATCCCCAAGGAGATCCGCCGCACCCAGCGCATCCGGCGGGGCGACCCGCTGGAGATCTTTACCACCGGCGATGGGGAAGTGATCTTTAAAAAGTACTCGCCCATGGGCGAGGTGAACACCCTTGCCGCCCAGCTGGCAGAGGTGCTCAGCCGCCAGTTTGCACTGACCGCCTTTGTGTGCGACAGGGACCGCATTCTGGCGGTCAGCGGCAGCGGGCGGCGGGAGCTGACCGACCGCAGCATCAGCCAGCCGCTGGAAAAGCTGATGGATGGCCGCAGGTTGTACCAGAGCGAGGGCATTGCCGAAAAGTGCATCCTGCCCTGCGAAGGCTCGCCCCGAGCAGTGCTGTGCGCCGCACCCATCATTGCGTCGGGCGATGTGATCGGCGTGGTGGGTCTGCTGACCGAAGACCGCACCGCTGTGCCGGATGCCGCCCAGCTCAAGGCGGTGAACGTGGCGGCGGCATTTCTGGCAAAGCAGATGGAGGAATGATCTATTATATAGGAGAGCCGCCGCAGGGCGGCTCTTTTTTGTGCGGCCTTTATGACAGAATTATGAATCTTTCAAAACTTTTCTGAGAAGCTATTGACAGCGCCGCAAAATTGGATATAATGGTCTTAGCACTCAGGAAGAAGGAGTGCTAAAGAACGAAAAGCGAACGAAGGAGGCAGGCGCTATGACGATGGATGCACGCAAGCAACGGGTCTTGCAGGCAATCGTGGCGCTGTATGGCCTTGAGGGCGAGCCGGTGGGCAGCAGCGTGCTGGCAAACTACTTTGATATGGCAGTGTCCAGCGCAACGCTGCGCAACGAGATGGCGGCGCTGACAAAGCTGGGCCTGCTGGAGCAGCCCCACACCAGTGCAGGCCGTGTGCCCAGCGCCAAGGGCTACCGGTATTATCTGGACAACCTGCTGACCGATGATCAGCCGCTGGACCGCGTTACCCGCGCCCGGGTGGATGCGGTGTTCGCCAGCCTAGACCATGAGCCGGAAAAGCTGGCACAGGGCGCTGCCAAGGCGCTGGCCGCCATCAGCGGCTGCACCGCCGCCGTCAGCACCCCCTGCGCCGAGGATCTGTGCATTGCCCATTACGAGGTGGTGCAGGTGGGCCGCAGCGCAGCCGCTGTGCTGGCTGTGACCACTGCCGGTTACGTCCGCACCCGGGTGGCGCGGGTACGCACCGGGCTTTCCCGGGAAAATGCAGCTGCCCTTGCGGCGCTGCTCAACCGCAACCTTACCTTTGTGGCACCGGTGGATCTTTCCACCCGGATGCTCAGCGAGCTGTGTGGCCAGATCGCACCGGAGCTTGTGCCGGTGGTCAGCGCCGCAGCCGCAATTTTGCAGGACAGCGTAAAGCCCCATGTATTTCTGGGCGGCGAGCAGTACCTGCTGGACTGGCCGCAGCTGGACGGCCGGGTGGGTGATATCCTTACCCTGCTGAACGACGAGGAACAGGCCGCAAGCCTGATCGCACCCCCGGAAAACCGCAGCGAAAGCGTGCTGCTGGGCGAGGATCTGGAACCGCAGATCCCCGGGCTGTGCATCGTGAGCGACCGGTATCTGGTAGGCGGCGGGCTGTGGGGCTCCATTGCCCTGATCGGCCCCACCCGGATGCCCTTCCAGAAGCTGATGCCCCTGCTGCACGAGTTTGCAGACCAGCTGGGCGAGGGCATGAGCGGCAAACGAAAAGACACCCCGCAGACTGCCGTACCACGGCGGACTGTGATCTATAAGGAGGATCTGGAATGAGCGAAGAAGCAAAGAACACGGTGCCCGGGACCGAGCAGCCGGAAACTGCCCCCGAGGAAAAGACCGCTGCCGCAGCGCCCGAACAGGCTGCTGCCGAAGCTGCCACCGAAGAGGACAAGAAGAAGGACGGCGGCTGGTTCAACAAGAAGGCCCGGGAGATGGAAGCCGTTAAGGCAAAGCTGGATGCAGCGGAAAAGAACGCTGCACAGGCCAAGGATCAGCTGCTGCGCATGGCTGCCGAGTACGACAACTACCGCAAGCGCTCCACCCGCGAGGCCGACCAGAAGTTTGGCGACGGTGTTTCCCATGCAGTGGAAAAGATCATCCCCATTCTGGATACGCTGGATATGGCTGCCAACGCCCCCACCACTGACGAGAACTACAAAAAGGGCGTGGTCATGACGCTGGATAAGGCGGCAAAGGCACTGGAAGCCCTCCATGTGGAGGAGATCGAGGTGCTGGGCAAGCCCTTTGACCCCAACTTTATGAATGCTGTGCAGCAGATCCCCGCCCCGGACGGGCAGGAGAGCGGCACGGTGGTCACCGTTTTCCAGAAGGGTTACAAGCTGGGTGACAAGATCATCCGCCATGCAACCGTTGTGGTGGCCGAATAAACAAGCCGAACCTCCCGCAAGGGAGTTTGCAATAACATCCGCTTGACATCATCATAAGCATCATATAAACAAGATTTGTTCTTTCGAGAGGAGACTTCATTATGAGTAAGATTATTGGTATCGACCTTGGTACTACCAACAGCTGCGTGGCTGTTATGGAGGGCGGCGAGCCCGTTGTCATCGCCAACTCTGAGGGTGCCCGCACCACCCCGTCCGTTGTCGGCTTCACCAAGACCGGCGACCGTCTGGTAGGTCAGGTTGCAAAGCGTCAGGCTATCACCAACCCCGACAACACCGTTTCTTCCATCAAGCGTCAGATGGGCACCGACCACAAGGTGACCCTGAACGGCAAGGAGTACACTCCCCAGCAGGTCAGCGCTATGATCCTGCAGAAGCTGAAGGCTGACGCCGAGGCTTATCTGGGCGAGACCGTCACCGAGGCTGTCATCACTGTGCCTGCCTACTTCAACGACAGCCAGCGTCAGGCAACCAAGGACGCAGGCACTATTGCAGGCCTGAACGTCCGCCGTATCATCAACGAGCCCACCGCAGCTGCTCTGGCTTACGGTGTGGATAAGGAAGATGACCAGAAGATCATGGTCTACGATCTGGGCGGCGGCACCTTCGATGTGTCCATCATCGAGATGGGCGACGGCGTTACCGAGGTTCTGGCCACTAACGGCGATACCCATCTGGGCGGCGATGACTTCGACCAGCGCATCATCGACTGGATGGCAGACGCCTTCCAGACCGAGAACGGCATCGACCTGCGCAAGGACAAGATGGCTGCACAGCGCTTGAAGGAAGCTGCCGAGAAGGCTAAGATCGAGCTGTCCAGCGCAATGAGCAGCCAGATCAACCTGCCCTTCATCACTGCCGATGCTACCGGCCCCAAGCATTTGGATATGACCCTGACCCGCGCAAAGTTCAACGAGCTGACCGCTGATCTGGTCGATCGCACCATGACCCCCGTGCGCAAGGCTCTGCAGGATGCAGGTCTGCGCGCTTCTGACCTGAAGAAGGTCCTGATGGTCGGTGGTTCCACTCGTATCCCCGCTGTCTACGACGCCGTGAAGAAGGAACTGAACTGCGAGCCCTTCAAGGGCATCAACCCCGATGAGTGCGTGGCTGTCGGTGCTGCTATTCAGGGCGGCGTTCTGAACGGCGAGAAGAAGGGTCTGCTGCTGCTGGATGTCACCCCGCTGAGCCTCGGCATTGAGACTTTGGGCGGCGTGTGCACCAAGATCATCGACCGCAACACCACCATCCCCACCCACAAGAGTCAGGTGTTCTCCACCGCAGCCGACAACCAGCCCTCTGTTGAGGTCAACGTGCTGCAGGGCGAGCGTGAGTTTGCCCGCGACAACAAGAGCCTGGGTGTGTTCCATCTGGACGGCATTGCTCCGGCTCCCCGTGGCGTGCCTCAGATCGAAGTTACCTTCGATATCGATGCCAACGGCATCGTGAAGGTCAGCGCCAAGGATCTGGGTACCGGCAAGGAGCAGAACATCACCATCACCGCTTCCACCAATATGTCCAAGGAGGACATCGACAAGGCTGTGAAGGAAGCTGAGCAGTTTGCTGCCGACGATAAGAAGAAGCGTGAAGAGGTCGATATCCGCAATGGTGCCGACCAGATGGTGTTCCAGACCGAGAAGATGCTGAAGGAGAACGGCGACAAGCTGCCCGCAGACGTGAAGAGCGATGCCGAGGCAAAGCTTGCTGACCTGAAGACCGCTGTCCAGTCCGGTAACGTGGACGACATCAAGGCAAAGCAGGAAGCCCTGAGCCAGGTGTTCGAGAAGATGTATCAGGCAGCCGCTGCCGCACAGCAGGCCGCCGGTGCACAGCCCGGTGCTGACGCAGGCGCAACCAACGAAAAGCCCAACGATGACGGCGTTGTGGATGCCGACTTCAAGGAAGTCTAAGTTTGACACAAAGCGCTGTGTCCGGCCAAACCGGCGGGCACACGCGCAATAGAGCAAAAGCCGCTCCGGTTTAGGCCGGGGCGGCTCTTGCTGGTTTATAAGTAAAAGAGTTCTCGCTGCCGCAAAAGCCTTCCCCCGGACGGGGGAAGGTGGCATGACGCGAAGCGGCATGACGGATGAGGGCGCAGACAACAGCTGCGAAAGACCAAAGCGGGAGCTTTTGAACAGGAGGAACCGACCGGGGCGTTACCCGGGGAGGGCGTTCCCGGAGAGGTGAGTGGATATGGCACAGGAAAAGCGTGATTATTACGAAGTGCTGGGGGTATCCAAGGGCGCAAGCGATGCCGAGATCAAAAAGGCATACCGCAAGCTTGCCATGAAGTACCACCCGGACTATAACCCCGGCGATAAGGACGCCGAGGCAAAGTTCAAGGAGATCAACGAGGCAAACGAGGTGCTTTCGGACCCGAAGAAGCGCCAGCTGTACGACCAGTACGGCTTTGCCGGTGTTGACCCCACTTATGCAGCACAGAACGGCGGCGGCCCCGGCGGCTTTGGCGGTTTTGGCGGCGACGGTGTGGACTTGGGCGACATTTTTGGCGATATCTTCGGCGGTGGCTTTGGCGGCTTCGGCGGCTCGTCCCGTCAGGCAAACCCCAACGCCCCCCGCAAGGGGCAGGACATCCGGGTGCGCATCACCCTGAGTTTTGACGAGGCCGTGCACGGCTGCAAGAAGAACATTACCATCACCCGCCAGCAGGAGTGTACTGAGTGCCACGGCTCCGGCTGTGCCGCCGGTACCAGCCCCGAGACCTGCCCGGACTGCGGCGGACGCGGCTTTGTCATCCGCCAGCAGCGCACCCCCTTTGGCGTGATGCAGACCCAGCAGCCCTGCTCCCGCTGCGGCGGCAAGGGCAAGCTGGTAAAGAACCCCTGCAAGGTCTGCCACGGCAGCGGCAAGGTGGCTACCAAAAAGACGCTGGAGGTGTCCATCCCCATGGGCATCGACGACGACCAGAGCTTTGCACTGCGCGGCATGGGCGATGCCGGTACCAACGGCGGTCCCGCCGGTGACGTCATCGTCATGGTCACCGTGCGCCCCAGCGAGGTGTTCCAGCGCGACGGCTACGATGTGTGGGTCACCGTGCCCATCACTTACAGTCAGGCGGTGCTGGGCGACAGCGTCACCGTGCCCTCCATTGACGGCAAGGTGGAGTACACCGTGCCCGAGGGCACCCAGAGCGGCACCACCTTCCGCCTGCGCGGCAAGGGCGTCCAGTATGTGAATGGCAGAGGCCGCGGTGATATGTACGTCAAGTGCGAGGTCGAGATCCCCAAGAAGCTCAGCCGCACCCAGCGTGAGGCCCTGAAGAAGTTCGAGGGGACCCTGAAAGAGGATAACTACGAAAAGCGCAAGGGCTTCTTCAAGAACCTGCGCGACCGTTTCTCGTAATGCAATAACATGCCCCCGCCTGGTAATGCAGACGGGGGTGTTTTTGTATCAGTTAATTATAGCAATATCACGACCTCTTTATGTGATTTTTACATAGATGATATCGTTCTCTAGCCTAAAAGGCTAGAGGGAAAATGAGAAAAGTAAAGTGCAGTAAGGCTAATATTGCACTTTCGCCAATCATCATGTATAATAAAACTGTCTGTAAGCAACCTAAAGCAGGGGAGGGCTTCATGCAAAAAATCAAAGATTTCTGCAAGCGGCACCGCCTGCTGTGGCTGACTTTGCTGGTGGCGCTGGCTGCCGCTGCTGTGGCCGCGTGGGCCGGGTTTGACCTTGGCCAGCGGGTGGATAACCAGCCGGTGTATGAAATCGTCAACGATGATTATACCCGTACCGTTGTAATTCCTGCCACGGCGGACGCTGCAACGCAGGATGACGGCACAACCGGGTTGTACCTGCCCGTTCCGCTCAAACGCGGGCAGCGCATTTACGGGGTTCGACTGGACCTGACCACCCATAATTGGGCGTTCCGGCAGGGCACCCTGTACGCTGCACTGCTGGATGCCGATGGCAACGCCGTGGCGAACGGTGAGCTGGACTGCATTACCATTAAAGATGACACCTTTGCGGCCATCACGTTTGATGCGCCCTATACCG